>Ga0065711_1027365_pt1 | contig 50359 bp, 26 predicted proteins | sample Hoacrofraction12_FD_59098 | JGI IMG/M metagenome (GOLD analysis project Ga0065711, IMG submission 59098) | Hoatzin crop microbial communities from Cojedes, Venezuela - Epithelial fraction 12 v2 (version 2) | ecosystem: Host-associated > Birds > Digestive system > Esophagus > Crop | place... | reverse complement strand
CCCCCCCCGTGTGACTGTGAATGCAAGATGCTCAGATTTTGCAGGTGTGTTTCAGAAGTGCACAACCACAACCCCCATCCAGTGAAACCACAGCGGCCCTCAGTGGACTGAATTCTATGAAGTGAAGCCCAACAGTTCTTGTTTTGGCTTGAGGAATGCCAGATGTGAAGTGACAGACACCTCCAGAGAAAGGATTCACCATCCATCAGTGGCCTGGGAAGGATTTCCACAGATGACTCCTAGGGACATCACAGCCTCCTCGCCAAAGTCCCTGAAATAATTTTCTACCTGAAAGATCCTTGGTTCCAGCAGGGTTTTTATTGTACCTTACATGTGAGCTTCTACTGAAGGCAATAAAGTGCAGTCATTAATTCACAGAATTAATCAAAAGTTCAGAGAACCCATAAAAAGGCTCAGATTTTGTTTCAAGACAAGATGCAATGGATTGACACGACAAAGAGGTAGAGAAGCTGGAGAAGCTAATGACTCAAATCAGTGTAATTCACAGCTCTGAATAAGGAGAAGATTTAAAAGGAAAATATGTTTATCTGAAATTTCAAGGGGTTATTTGCACATTTGCAATTCAATAAGAAACTCAAACCGCAGCCTGCCCCGTGAGACCTAACGGGCTAAGGGTATATTGTGTGGCATACCTGAAATGGAAAAAGGCTGGAGAAAACCGAACTGTAGTTCTGGTTTTGGCAATCCCCTCCTGTCTCCATTTCCCAGTGCTACCTTTCTTCGCTTGTCTACTGAGCTGCAAATCCTTCAGGAAATATCTGTGCTTGGTGATCCTGGTGCCCCAATCTCATCTGAAAAGCTTGGATGTGTTAACTCACAAGAAAACACTGAGTTCTTGTAGAAAATATTTTTTTCAAAATGGTGAAATTGTGAGATTTTTCATGAAAATATGATCCAAAAAAGAAAGGGCCAGAACAGGGAGAAGGAGATCTGTTTCTTCTTGCTGCCTGGAGAGGTGGTATTTTGAAAGAGAGAATAAAATTAATTATATGCCATACCTTTGTGTATTATTTATCCACCAACAGATAAATGTTTGGCTTCTTCAGGTTATCCAAACTAGATGATGAAAACTAACAACACCTTCGTGACCGGCAAAATAATCCAGAAGAGACAACTTTATTGACTAATATCCCCCACACCCTCTTGTTTCAACATCCAACAGGGACAGTTAACGACCAGTGCAAACTGTTCAAAGCAAAGGAGTTGCTGAAATTATCGGGAGTTATTCTCACACCATAAAGAGCATTTGCTCTTGTGTCTTCCTGCGAGTTGGAGAAATCTGGTTTATTATGTGTGAGCCATCATTTTCTTCTCGGGGCACAGAGCAGCGTTTGTGAAGGTAACCGCACCTACCAGCTGGAAGATGTCCTCTGTTAATCAACGTTAGCAAACCTGTCCTTCAGATTTTTCCCCTTTGCACAGTTTTTTCCATTTTAGGTGGGACTTGGGATGAATCAAAGACTAGTTGACAGGATGGTGATGGGGCAGACTGGTGTCCACCCACCACCTGGACCCCCACTCACCCCTGGAAAGGGGCAGGCATCTCTATCCCCATTGCGTTCCTCCTTCTCCTTTGGACACCCACATGATGTTAGGTCTATGAGGCAATGGCCAGGCGACAAATACAAATGGTGATGCAATTGGAATGACATAGAATTGTCACTTTCTCTGATCAGATGAGCTAAGGTGCCTGAAGTAACTGGTGTACACAGAATAATGGAGAACTGAAACTTTGCCCACAAAACTTGTTAATATCTACGTTCCATTGGCAGTGTCAAACAATTCCTTCTTTTTTTTCCTTTCTCTTTCCCTCAATGCTAGCTATTCAGCAACAGCAACATAGGTAGCATGACAATATAGTGCTCTGTTTTCATTATTTTGAACTAATTTTGCTTTGCTGTCTTTAACTACTGTAAATGCTACTACCACAGGGAATGGATAGAACTATTTTGCCATTTTAGCAGACTGGAAAGAAATGGAATGAACTTTTGCATACAGTGAGATGTTACCCTTGCCAACACTTAAATGAAATAGGTTTGCCTGTGTTATTGTAGGACCATAATATTGTAATTACGTACTACTAGCAGAGTGTTTTACATCTGTGCAGTAGCTTGACATTAATCTGCGCAATAGCTAAACATTGCCTCCATTTCACAGACTAGGAAAGCAAGATGAATAAATCTCTGAGGTGATAAAGAACATTAGTACTATGGTGCAGCTAGGAGGAGACACAGAGTACTCACTGCAGAACTAAAAGGCAAACCACAGGGATGCTCTACTGCCTTATACAGTTTTTTAAGGTAAAATACTCTCTTGGCTTTTCTTTTTTCGTCTTGACACAGACGTATTAACCCGCTTCAGGATCATTACAAGGATGATACTGACCATGCATGGTGAGTCCTCTATCCTCTGCAAAACTAGGCAGTTTATAACCTAGCTGTTTTTAATGCATTTATTCTCACATGTCCATATGAAGGGAAACCTAAGCAGTGAGACACTGTACAGTTTATACAAGTCCCTGAGATAACTGATTACAGGGACTACTCAGCTGCAGCAAAATATGTTTTTGTCCCTTCTCCCCCATAGCCCCACTGATTGCAAAGGTGTTTGTGACAAAGGAGGCGGTTTTATTCAGTTTTCAAGAACCTATATTAAATTCCTTTCACAGTCAGTGCCCAAGTTGATCCAGCACTGTAGAAAGCATGTGGGTCAGCAAGGCCATAGCATCCATGACAAGAAAAGCCGTACTTTACCCTCATGTCCCTCTCAAATTCAGATCCCATCTTCAGGTACCCTGTCTTCACTCCCCAAAGACAGCCACCTTTCTTGAAAAACATGTCTACATTAACCCTAAAGAGCCTCATGGGCTCTGCATAAATGCTCTGATGAGCATTTCCACAGCCAAATTACATCTTGCCCTTCTTTCCCAAATGTCAGCTGGTGGGAGGGTTTGCAAAGTTAAATGGATGCCAGGAGCCTGGTCTGTAATTCCTGGTGGAAGGACCTGGGTAGGAATTTCTTGCAGCTTCACTCATGAGTGAAGCAGCCTCTGTGGATTTGTAATGATTTGTCATTTCCTCGTTCCTGGAGGTCCAGTCTTCTCCAGCCTCCATATAAGAGGCCATTTCTATTAATAGCTCTCAGGCTTTGCATTTCCTGCATCCAAAGTGCTAATGAAAATTCCTTCCTGGTACTCCTCCAGGGGAAAGGCAGTTTCCTCCATCTCCCAATCCCTATCTGTACATCTGGTCATCCGACCTTCTGGACATTTCAGTCCTATGGCAGATTTACATGAAACATCTGCTGCTTCTTGTTGGGGTGGGTATTTTACAGAGAAAAGCCATAGGCTGTCTAGGGACAATAAAGTGCTTCTCCCTGCCCAGATGACTATTCCCATTCTCTGGAAGGGAAATAGCCATCAGACCTTTTGCCCTGATTGACTTATGATACTGCTGCTTCTGCCTGAGTCAGGCTTCCTCTATGATGTGTTAAGTGAAATCCTTCATCCTGCATAATTATAACTTCATCCCAATGCTGAGGGCTGCCTTGACAGCTCAAAGAATGTGAGTTGGGGATTTTGGTCTCTGCAGATGTTGATATGGGAATCACTTGGCAAGGATAAATGTTTGAGATGTGTCCTGCCTACATAGAACTGTCCACTAAGCAACAGAGTGCTTTCCATGGTGGCTTTGCTCTGTCCCTTTGTCATAGATATTTTCTTGGTATAGAAGACAGGTACTGATCAGCCTCCTTCTCCATGCAATGCACACCAAAGCTACAAACAACTTGGGCCAAGATAGCAGACTCCAGCACCTTCTTAGGAGTCATACTATGTTGCACATGCCACACTGCAAACTGAGGGCTGTGCCACAGGCTCTGCTCAAGTTAAACATTAAAGCTCTGAATGCAAATGAGCTTTCATCTTGTGTTGATCCTGAAAGAGTTTTCTAGAGCTGATTTGGGTGATGCAAGGGTTAAGCTTCCCTCCCCTCTGGCCCCATGCTCTCCTCTCAGCCTCTCTGGGCTATCAGACTTCCCGGAGTGATTGCCATCCGCTGTGAGCCCTGCGGTGGGAATTGCACTAGGTGGGGTGAACTCTCACCACATCTCAGCCCCGAGGCCTCTCCATGATGCTGCACCATCCCATTCATGTCCTTGGAAAGCGAAGGGCTGCCTGGAACTAAGTTGCTTGCCAAGCCAGGCTAGCAACTGCACAAAGGGGGATGCCATCAAATCTTGGGGAAGGGGCAATTTGCAAGTAATTTTTGGTTTCCACTCATTTAGTAACCATGGGGGAAGGGAGGGGGTGTCTGTTGGGAGTTTGCTGAAGTCTGGCACTTTTGAGGTAAATGGAGTAGCAATTTTTTGGGGGGGTACATTTCCTGGTTTTTTCTAAGTTTGTATTTTCTGCAGTGAATGTGATACCTAAAATGCCAGAAACATTTGGTTTCCATTCCCCCCAAAGAGACATTTGTCTCCAGACTAATAAATCTGAATCTGACTACACAGCCTGGTAAAAACCTGGTGCCAACATGACCTGTTTATATCTCCTGTGTCTCAGTTTTCCTGTTTGAGCAACAAACTTTCTGTTATAAGGTTTTGTAGGGTTTAAAAATGACAGGTTCTGTATCAGTTTGGGGTTCCAAATCAATACATCCACTCAATTAGGTAAAATAGACACACGCAAGGAACTATCTCTTGCATAAATTAAAGTGTTTTTATAAAGGATCTATCACCAAGATTGTTTGGATGGTTTTGCCTCAGCAAAGTGTTGGCTGTTGAATATTTTCTCTTGAAAAGAAATACCTCAACAGCAGCTAGTTAAATATTGTGATTTCATATGGCGCCTTTATTTACAATGTGGCATTATCTTTAACAGCATCTATTTATAATGATCTCTATGAGATAATAAACAGTGCTATCCTATTAACAGGGACCTCAGGGTTCAGCCAACAGCAAGAGGAGCCTGCCAGAAGAGCTAGGTGGCCTTCTTGCAGCACAGAGCAGCACAGCTGATGGTATTTTTTATGTCCCTATATTGCTCTGTTCTTATTCAAATAAATGTGCATTAAAGGTGTGAGGAGAAGTTTGTTGATGTGTATGCAACCTTGGGACCATCTGGGGGACTCCAGAAGGGGAAGGCTGCTACTAAGCCTTTCCCACAAGGCACCTCCATAAGAGGTAAGCCAGTAAGCAAACTTAAATATTTAATGAGAAAAAAAATTGTTTTATTTCCATGAGAAAGCTCTCCTCCCCTGTAACCACCCAAAAGGGAGGAAGCATAGTCCTTCACCTTCGCCATACTGAGGCTGGGAGATTTTGGCACTGAGCAGACTAAGGATGAGCTCTGCCACATCACAAGCATCAGGGCCAGAGCCCATCTCCATACTAAATCCTTTCCAAATGATAAAATAGAAAAAAGGAAGCATTTCTGCCGAGACATAGCTGACTCATGATGAGAAAACTCCTCACTTCAGCGCCAATGATCTGCTGTGAATGCTACCATGTTTCAGAGGTCAGACAAAGGCAGCACCCATGACAGGTAATTATTTTTTTTGTGATTTCCATACTTACAGGGCTGGTAGGTGCTCTGCTTACTCCCTGTCTTGGCTGTTGTCTGTCTTCCCTGGTGCTGGGTCCACCCCAGTTGAAAGGGAATTTTGGAAGTGGATCAGGCCCCTGGGGCAGATGGAGGCATGGGCTGGAAACCTGTCTGTGGTAGACAGAAATCCTTGTGTTAAGCAAAGTGGAGGGCTCCCCAGGCTGCCTGCACAAACAAGTTGCTTTTCATGCAAATGCCTGCCCGGCAAGCTCAGCGCCCCCCACCAGGTGAAAGCCTGTCCTGTTCCAGTGCCCAATGGATGGCATGTCCCACCAGAAAGCTTTCCACTCCTTTCGTCACATTATTTATTGCTTTGTCCCATTCACGGTGGAAGAGATGGTTTTACCCAACATCTTCCATTTTCAGAGCCAAACAAGCCACTATGAATGCCTCCTGTCACTGTTGGGGTTTGTGCGTGTTATATGTTTGGCGTCATGAACCATGGCTAAAAGTGACTATAAGCAGTGATTATGGGACTGTATTGCATAGGAGGTTGTGTTTTAGTTACAGCCCTAATTCAGCTGTGGACAAGCACCTTAGATCTGCTGCTCTTTGGAGTCAACAAGTCCAAACTTTCAGGAGACCTCCCTGTATCACACAGCACCTTTCATACAGCACCGTCCTTAATACCAAGGTCATCTGGGAAGCAGGACACAAGCATCCCACTGAAAGGCATGTCCTGCTGTAATGGATAGAAATTTCCAGCCTAAATTTACAGGCAGATAGTTTATCCTGAAGCAGGTCTGGCAACAGTAAGGGTAGTCATGGGACAAAGCAGCATGAGGAGGATGTTGCAGACACAGGGCACAGGAGGGATTATGTTCTGTGTTTTTTCTCAGAGATAACACGAGAGTATTATCTGCGCTGTAAAATACATGATAGCTTGGAGAAATATGCAGTGAGCTCCTGTACAGGCTCCCAGGACTGCCTGCGGGGATTTACAGCAGCGTATTTCTGTGTTGACCAGCTAGTCCCACTGCTCCACTGGATCTCCACCACCATGTCACAGCCTTCCAAGGGGAGTTGATGATCTCCAAATGTCTGCTTTGCAGAAAAGTCCCAGCCTGCAAAGCTCTCTGCATAAACACCCTGGGAGTACTCAAAGGGGGATGTAAGACAGGGTGTGTGATGCTCAAGAACATCTGAAACGTGCCTGCTGAGATGCTGCTGAGTGTTTCTGTGAGTGATCCCTAATGAAAACTGAATTTCTGAACACATTCAGTTCCTGACAATACCTATTCCTTTTCTCAAGAGGATGTGTATGAATATTAATATATTATATATTAACCCCATTTTCCAAGCTCATTTTCAAGAAGAGTTTAGTCCTCTTCAGTTCTATCATGGAAACATACAAAAAAATTTCAAAATTTCAGTTCTCAGTTGCAAAGCGTCAATGGAAGTGAGCTGAGAAGGGTGGCCAGCTCAAGCACATCATCTCAGAGGTAGCTGAACGGGTGTGCTGAAATGTGCTCCACATCCAGGGGTTTCAGACTGTGCCTTGGGAACCCGTGAAGCGCGAGATGTTAAGATAAGGACTTTTTAAGATGGGCTTGAGGGGGATTTATGACCCTAGAGACTTCACTAAGCATTTCCATAGGTTTCCCTGCAGTTCACATAACAACGGAGTCCTAATTCACAGCCCGGCACTAAAAACTTGGACTTCCCTCAAAGAAAATGGAGAAGAGAAAAAAGATATCAAAGAGATCAAAAACATGTTTGCATTAACATCAGACATCAGATGGTGGGAAGGTCCTCTGAAGAAAAAAGGTTTCGATCTTTTCCTCTCACCGGTGTCCAACCTGTAAAAATTAATGTGTCAGCATCTCCAACAAAATATTCTCTCTGTGACCTTCCTATTCCCCCCCCCTCAATTAGAGGCTGCTGCTCATCATCAAAATGTTTCCTCTATGTTTTTTCACAATAGATTTGTAGAAAAAGCCATTACATTAAGAATTACCTATAAAAGATATTTTTATTCACGGCCTAAAAACACCTGAATTGCCCCTACAAACCCTCTCTCCTCTGCCACATTCAGCCCTGAAATGCTTTTGCTACATGACTTGAAATATTAATTCTTTTTGGGGTGGGAGGTAAGTTTATAATGTGGCTGAAAGGATACTTTTCATCCCCTAGCCAGAGATATCTATTTATTTATTTTATTTTATTTTATTTTATTTTATTTTATGAGACTCCAGCTGAAGACTAACACTTGACTTTAGCGACTGCTGAGGAAAACTTATTAGCAGGGTGATATATACGATCTTTTTACTTCACAGATGGACTCTCCCTAGTTTGAAAGAAAAAGAGGTCTGGAGTAGCTTGTTCTTAAAAAAAATAATAAAGTTTGACTTCAGAACAATGGTATGTGCCCTTAGGGCCGCTTTCCAGATCACGAGGGGGTTAGGGAGAGGCAACAGATATGCCCTGAAATACACGGGTGAGCTCCTATCCACAGCCCTTCCTCTGCAAGCAAAGCCAGGCAGGTTTGGCAAAAACACTGAAGATCTGCTCAAAAACACAGCAGCTGATGGTATTTGGCCATTGTTCCCAGGGTTAATAAATCCTTACAGGCTGGAATTGCCTTTATTCTGACCTGGCGTAAATGCCCTACACCTATATTCCCCAGCACTGCACATTCTGGAGTCCTAAGACGTGACACACAGATCACCAGATCACTTTGCAGATTGCTGTGGGTCAACATTTTGTTCCTAGGCAAAATGCAGGCCAATGATGCTTGTCCGTCCTTTCAAGCCTGTAGCCTCTGCTGGGTCTGGAGCAATTGCACGCTTGCTGGAAAGACACTGGACTGTGCTTAGAGTAAGGGGGTACACGGTGCTGTTCTTCACAGCTTACGAGTGTTGGCAGCAAGCAAGTCAGACATTCAACATTTCTGCTGCAGTACAATAACACTGTCTATTAATGATGCACCTAGAAGTAGTTAACAGAGGGTAAGTTTATTTATCTGTAAGAAATAGCCATTTTAATAAATGGTAAATCATTTTTATAGAGACCAGAAGCTTGCTTATAGCCCTGGTTTATAACTAGCTATAAAAACTCAGATTGATGTGTTTTAACTGATGTTTGACAAATTCTAGTCATGTTTTCAATTTTCATATAAAAATCTCTTAAATATTTATTTGCCATTTATAAGTCATTCTCAAAGGGAAGCACTACTATAAAATATGACTGTTGCATACAGATTTCACATACCTGAATAATTTATTTGCTCTCTGTTGTCATTTCTAAACAAACTGGCACTAGATTTTTTTCTTTATTAATATTTTCTTTATTATTTTTTTCTTCTAAGTACAGAACCTCCAATGCAAAAGGATTAGTTAAACATTTAAGGTCTGGACTACCTGTGGTTTAGTGCCAATATCGTTGGTTATGGACGTGCAAATTTTTACCAACACTGCTATAAAAGTAGGCGTTAAAGTGCTGTGACCAGTTTACAGGGCAAAAGGAATGACTTTAGTCCCCTCAATTAGCACCAGGTCAAGTTCCAGCTCACATCACACCGTTACAGCATCTCTGCCTTCTCTCCTCAATCTCTGGCAACCCAGAGCTCCATTTGCAAGCTTGCCATGTCTCTGCTATTTTACACCAGAACAACTTACTCCTGTCTGTTTTCGTGGATAATCTGCACAGATACAACTGCCTGTGTGGAATGCTTATTCCATTTTAACCGCACTGGTGTTATTGCAGCCAGACTTTTCCATCTGGCAGCTAGTGCTTTGAATGCAGCCAGTAGGATGCTTCCATCTGGCCCCCCCAAGAAAATTTCCACCATCATATAGCATCATAAGATATTTACAGACTCCCAAAGGGCTGCCCTTTCGCTTCTCTCCCCTCTCCTTTTCTGCTGAGGTGGTCCTTACAAGGGAGCATCCCCCCAGACCTCCCCCCAGCACTGGAGGGAAATGGTGTGATGGGTCCTCCTGTAGCTGGAAGGTCGAGTCTGCCTCTTGCAAGCAGCTATATAAAAGTACCAGCTCAGTCTTTTTGCCTTCCTTTCTGCCTGTAAATATAGTGATGCGACATACTTTGCTGGCTAGAAAAGACTTCTCTCCCTTCTATCCCCTCCCCACGGAAAAGGAGACAAAAACAGGCAAGAGAAGAAAACAAAGAAAGAAACAGCACAAGAAAAATTAAGAGGAGGCAGAGTGTGGCTGCTAAGTCTAAGAATGCAAATTAGACAGAAAGTTCCTGTCCAGACCCGGGAACAGGACAGAGAAGGGGAGTTTCCACTAAATATATCTGTCCTTTGCAAACCAGTGGCTTTCTCAAACAGTTACATTTCTGAAGGGTTTTCAAAAATGCCAGGGATGCAAAGAAGCAATTAGTAGTGATTTTCTTGTGCTATTTACCTCCCGTGGGTGACACTACAAATCCTCCTGCTCCCATCCCATACTGTTGCAGGGAATTTAATGTCTCTCTCTAAGTAGACGCATTCCAAATTTCAGTTCTTCAAGAAAATTTGATGAGCTGAGGCTGCCTGGTGGACTCTTCTGTCTGCAATGTTCCCAAAGATGAGAGAGGGAGAAATAATGTTTTTCAGGGAAATATAAATTTAAAATAAAAACTCTCACATTCTGATAACAGCATAAATTATTTCTTCCCATAACTGGATCTCAAATCTATCCATATAGGCGTAGGTTGTTTTGTTACAGATGAGAATGGATATCAGGTGTTTGGAGGGACACAGTAATATCAGGGTGTGGGTTTGGCATACTGTCAGAATGAAGATAGAGATGTATGTTACGATACTGAAACCATCCAGGGGGTATAGAGGGATGTGAAAAGCCCAGAGCTCTCCCGCAGAACAGAAAACCAACACGCATCCTCAGCATGCACAGCAGGACATTTCTAAGGAGGTTTTTAAAGGTTGCTGCAGAGCTATTGAAATTACTTTTCATTTAACCATGCCAAGAGAGCCAACACCCCCAATAACCTTTGATTTAATCCTGCCCTTATTGAAGTCAGTGGTAATTTTTTTGCTACTTGCAGTGGAGTTCATGACTCCATAAGTATACAGAGCTCAGAATTACAGAAAGAGCAATTTCAATAAAATGTCTAAAATATAATTTCTAGGCTTGTCAAGGCTATAATCTTGGTGTCTTCCAGAGCTGGAAGTGGTTAGGAAAGCTAAAGAATTTAACCAGGACCAAATCTGACCTCTTGTATGTCTCCAGCGGGTACAGGGTAGGGTGCAAACACCACATGTGAAAGAATTGTAGGTATTTTACTGTGTATAGCTTGTTCTTAAATTTCTGCAGATTATCAGTACTATGAAAAGCTCTTTGTGAGCTAGAAATTCCAAGTGAGAAGTATATTCTTCCTGAATTATTTAGCCTAGAACTAATAATAACAATAACACTAAAAATAAACCTAAAAATGAAAATGGCTGCTAAGCTCTGTAATCAATTCTTCCCTCATTGTAAATCTTGTGTGGTCTCATTTCTGTTCAGCGTGGAAACAGGAAATGTTGTTTTCAAAGGAATCGTTACAAGGGACCTCTTTGTTATTAGTCCATGCAATGCTTCACACAAGGAGGCCTTAATCCTGGATTAAGTAGGTGCTACTGTAACACAGTGACTAATTACACCATGTGTGGGAGCATTATTATTGATGAGCATAACGATAGTAAAAATAACAATATTAGTCATGGATTATTAAGTAGAAGAGCTTCACCTTGGAAGGGGTTTCTCAGGAAATCAGACCATGTGGCTTCTGAGCAGTTACAGGCACCAAAAAAGAAGAATAAATGTCCAGTGATATATCATGAACCCGGTGGCTGCCATTTCTGCTTTTCTTCTGGGATTTCACTTGAGGTTTTGCTTTGGTCACATCATGTTCCAGAGAAGATAAAGCTGCGGTAGCTGCTTGTCCTGATGCCTACAAGATTTTTGTTGGAAAGACAAGTTTGCATGGAAAGTATCTGGTCCAGACAGGATGGGAGAGCTCAGTAATTGAGCTCGTCTCCCTAATTCTCGTCTAAATCTTGGAAAGGGATGTTCAGGGCTTCCCCTTGTGGAACTTTAAATATTTGAATCTCTTTCCCTGGTAAACCACTTTCCTAATAAACTGCTACCATATGTAAATGCTAACTGTTTGCTGACTCTCAATACCCAGCCGGAGCTGCTCGCTGGGGTACTGCTACCCTTGTACCCGACACATACTCGCATCTCTATAAGAAGTAGCAGACTGTGTCCCTTTAATAAATTACACCATAAATTTTACAGACTTTACCCCAGTGACTTTTAAAATCTTGCTTCAGTTATGCAACATCATCTTGTGATAGGAAACATCCTTCAAATGTTTAGGTTAGAGGAACAGAATTTAATCCACTCAAGTTGTTTTAAAGTGCAATAAATAAATAAAATGTACCCTCTCTTCAGAATGAAATATGACACACACAAAAGGGAGACAAGAGGCCTTGATAGCTGATAATAAGGGTTAGTATTTCATTTTAATTTTATTCAGCATCTTTTTTTTGTCCTAAAAATCTAGTATCTATGACACTAACAAATCAACTTAAAAAAGGAAAGGTCTGGAAAGGTTGTTTTTCCCTGAAATATTCCAGTCCGAGAATTAAGAAGAAAAATGAATCAAGTTTTTTCAATAGTGGTACAAGACTCCTACCTAGAGCAAAAGTTTCAGTAAATGTCAGTGCCCAGGACCTCAAGATGGGTGGAAACAGAAAGCTTCAAAGCCAAATGGCCACTCTTCTGTGGTCTGCTTTTGTGGTCTTCTTTGTGCCCTTCTGTTAGTCCCATAGTAGGTGGCTGTGGACCAAAAATTGAACAACTGCTTCTGCCAATATGGTGATAAATCTGGGGGCTGTGGATGAGCCTTGTGTGACTGCTACCACAAATATTTATAGGAATGGCCATGGTACTATAAAGCCTTGGTCTCTACTGTGGAGAAACAGGAGTTTCTGCTGACTCCAGAGACAGATGGAAAACTAATCATCCTATGAAAACCAAGACATAGCACTGAAAGGAATGACTGTCACAATGAAAAAAGATTGGCAGATCCAAAGTAGCGTTGACACCAGGATTTGTAAAGAGTATAGGTCAGATTCAAACCTAAGAAAAGCAAGATGTGCCCCCATTAAGATCAAGCCTGAATTTGGCCACAATTCTTGAGCTCTTCAAAGTAAACACAAGCTCTTCAGCCATTCATGAATGAACACCACTATTTTTGTGACTTTCAACTTTGCACTCGATCCTGCTTTCTGTTCTGCTGCGGTTTCATGAGCAAGGTTTCTGGGCACGGGTTGCAAGACAAGGGGACGCTGATTGCTATTTAGAATTGTGGGGAGGGAGTAAGGAAAAGCCAGCTGTTAAATAGCACAGTCCACACAAACACCCATGTGTGAGAACCCCCTCACAGTGAGCATGGCACCACCACAGCCTTCCAGGATTTTTCCACTTTTTTCATAGGTTTTGACTGTTATCAACAATATTATTTAGAAAATTATGTAATTGCCAATGTGTTTGTAATTTAATAAATATAATTAAGCAATTTTCTTATTTTCCAAGAAGAAATGAAGAGTGAAAGATTTACTTTAGGAAGATTCAACACTCAAGAGTAAGCAGAAGACATGTTAAGGTCGCTCACGGTTGTTTCCATAATAAGATCTGAGAAGAACCACAAACAAATCGAGAAAAACCCTTGAAAATATAAGAAGAATGGAGAAATTGCGATTAGCTGGGAATTGAGAAGCACGTAGGAAACTAACAGCAATGTAAATCCACAGCAGAAAATGAAATAGGTATCACATGTGGGTGCAGCCTAACTTAGCCTTGCCTGCTTCCAGCCAGCACACTGATGGACTATCAAAAAATAGCTCTGAAAACCATATAAAGAACATTAGAAGACCTGGTATGGAAAAGTGATCCTCAGAGCCTCTGTGGATGACACAGTATTACATGGTCCCAACACCAAATTTACGAGCAGTGAATAGCCTCAGCCCAGCTTTAAACTATCTCTCTCTTCTAAAAAGCATACAAGCTTTCAGCAGCACCCCCGGTGTTGGCCTTGGGACTTTTTGCTTTGCTTTAGCAGAATAAAGGGGCCTCACCTGGGGCTCTAAATCTGGCCTTTGACATAGCTGAGTTAATCTTGATTTGGGAAGATTCATTAATTTCATGCACCTTTGTTTACTTTGAGTGAGCTCAGGACTCCCTTTGAGTCCTGCACTGTGCTTTTGACTGTGCTTTCTGTGTGCTGTACACAGTAGTTGGACATGGTCTGTAGACCTCTGTAGTTGTTGTTGTTCATCAGGAAGATGGCTTTTAGCTGCAGGGGTAAACCTCACTCCATGCTGAGCAAATGTTGGGTGGAAAAATATTTCACGATAGGAAACAAGTTGGAATAAGTCAGAAAAGAGGAAGTCAACCAATCCACGGTGCTGTTTGGTCTTGGTGTAATATTTCAAAGTTCCCTGTTTTGAAATTATTAGACCACCAAAAAAGTGAAAAGCTGCCAAAAATTACTGTAAAAGGTAATGATTGTTAATAACTTGGCATCTGCTTGCTCATTTGAGCTGCATGGTTTTGGCATTCATTAAAGACAACATTGTAAGCAAATAAAAGAGCAACTGCCTGGCACATAAAATTTTTAACCACATCATAACTAAATATTAAATGTGAGTTTTTAATTCAATTTAAAGCTTAAATAAGGATCTTTGCAGTAACTTTAAAAAAAAGGGAGAAAAAGAAGAGTCAACCCCATAAACAGACAGTCATAACAATGTTTTAAAGAAATAATTGCAGCATCCTTGACCTTGAAATGATCTTTTTTTCTGAATTCGCACAGGAATTTAATCAAAGTTTTAAGAAAGCTTTCATTTTAGATTTGAGTTACCAAATATTTAGAGATCCAGTGCCCAGGCAAGCCAATGGAAACATTCCTGCTCATTTCAGTGAGCTTTGGATCAGGCCCCGCACGGCTTTGAGTATCTCATTTCATGGGATGGACCCAAGGTCACTGCATGAGAAAATGTTCTCTCTTAACCCAACGTTATCTGAGGTCACGCATCCCACGGACCATGAAGGCAGTTCCATAGCATAGACAAGCCAGGGGGGAACAAAATCTAAGCCACTTTCATTCACCTTGCCTTGTCATTACTCTGCAGTAGTTTCAGGTGATTACATGAGACTCTCAGGTCTCTTTTTCTGTCCTTTCCAACAGCTGAGGCCATTTTGACCTGCTAACAAGGTCGATAAATCTCTGTAGTCAGCTGCTGCTAGAGATGTAGTGTGTTCCTGCCAGTGAGCCTCTGTCCTCCTGCTCTTTCCAACAGAGCTGTAGGAGTTACAGCTCTAGCACGTTAGAGGCTCATCCAAAGGTCACTTAAGTCAGGGGACACCTTTTCTATTGACTTTAGTGGGCTTTGGACCAGGTTCTTAGTCACTATTAACAAGTCAGCATTTACCAGAAGTGATATCTGAAGCCTCCAGCTATTTCCTGCTCCCAGTACAGGGTAAGTGGTGATAGCTGGGGTGTCATCCAGTGGTTGCATTTGGCGTTTCTGGCCTCGAAATGAGGTCCTCCATCCCAGTCCACCATATTCAGGGCTCTGTGCTTCATGACCCAGTATGCAGGAGGGAGGGGAGCAGGCTACAGAGGTGCATCTTTCCTTACTCCTCCCCTTCTTACCATAGTCCCAAGCAGACGGTAAATTTAGAGTACTGCAAATCCAAAAAAAAAAAAAAAAGACTGTCTCTCTAAGGTGCTGGTCAAATTCCTGCCCACTTTCTCAAGTCAGGTTCACAGTGAAGCAGATGGCAATTTTGCTTGAGTCAGGACAAAAGAAGGATGAACTGGGAAAGAAGCCCTTAGTCCCAGCACACAGTCAACAGTGTCATCTTTCAAATGAAATTTCTTTGCGCTCAGAAGGATCAATGTCTTCTTATTTCGATTCAACAGAGGCCTGTTTTATTACACAGCTTTTGTTTTTATTAGTGAAATACACTAAACTGTTTTCTCAAGAGTTGCCAAACAGCTTAAAACGTAATACCATTAAATTTGAGGTCCTACTGGGAAAAGTAATGCAAACTTAATTAAAGTTAGCCAAAGTTTTCTCTTTCTGCAGACCCGTGTTTCACTGTGTTGGAGTTCGCTCGTAAAGCCCTTGCTTACTCAGGGCGGCGGCAGCGCTCAGGCTGGAAAGGGTGATGCAATTCGCTGAGGACTGCCATGATGGGAGACAGTGAGAAAGGAGGAACGATCTAATAGCTGGGGAAAAAAAGAAAAGGACTGTTTTCCTCCTCTTGTGTAAAAAATCCAGATTTTCATGTTAATTTGTATTGCATCCCCACAGCTTTCACAGGGATGGGGTTTGGAAGACAGTGTGGTTTCTCCAAAGGAGGTGAGGGCTCAGACGCCAGAAAATAGCTACAAGGGTCAAATATTAATCTTTGCAATGTACTCTTTACAACTTTAATCTTTGTAATATTTCTTCTGTAGCTTCTGACTGTTTCTATTTTTTTATCCCCAAGTTATCCGTGTCACCTCCTTGGGATGCCTCCTCTGCACATGGCAATTACCTCTCTCTGCTGGCAGGAGCCTGGCAAGCAGCAGGCAGAGATATGAGCGTCCAAGAGGAAGGCTGAACTTCGTCTGCAAGAGTCACAACATTGCACCCCCAGTAAGTGAGCTTGATGAGGTGGTGTACTGATTGCATCTCAGTGTCTCGAGTCAGAAATAAAGCTCATATCCTGTCTCTTTACAAAACTTTAAATATCCCTTGGTGTTCTAGGGCAACGGTGAGAATATGGCACTGGATATTTGGGGAGGTGCCAACACAGATAATCTGAAATTTCACCCATCAAATATTTGCCTGTTGATTTGTTCTGGATGCTTGTCCTAGGACCTACTCAAAAAGCTGAAGCAGTTCAGTGAGGGGTGTAAAAATGAGGGTTGAGTTCCTCTAGAGGTGAACCCTGACCTGCAAGCCGGCAGATTACAGAAGAAGGTCCACCTAGATGCCTTCTTTATCCTCTTGGCAAGTATTGGCCAGAAGAGGGTAGAAATTCAACAGCAGCACTGAGCCATGCAAGGGGAAACCCAACCAACTGGTCAAAAAGTCCAGGATGCCATTAGCCACCATTGCTAGGACAGGCTAGAAAGCAGCAGTAGGAGACTCGGGGAAGATGCACGCTATTTTGTGATGAGTTATTCTGGGATTTTGCCTCATCCTGATGCTCCATCTTTTGTTAGTCTTCTGAGAAAACTTCACTTCTGCTTCAAGCATTGTAATTCACTTTCTGCAGTCTGAATGAGTGTATCACATACAGTGTTATTAGCAACTTTAGAAAAAAAAAAGAAAAAAGTAGAAAAATCTCCATAATAAGTACATTTTAAAAAAACAAGCCTCTTTTACAAATTGACATGCCTGTTCTTCATACTAGTCTAAGGGATGAGTTTCCAAGCCATATATCCTGCAAAGCAACAAGTGGTGATGAATACGTACGTGAAGGGTTAAACCTAGAAGTTATTGAATTAGAGTTCTGCTTCTTGGGTCAGAAAATATAAAGCTTTCTTGTGATCTACTTGTCCAGTTAAAAATCTGTGAATTTCAAATAATTTATTTAAAGTGTTTTTTAACTTAGTAGGAGTAATGAATTATTTAACTTCAGCAAGAAGTATGCAGAAAATAAGCAAATAGAAATGGAGGTGACATTCAGCAAAGGAAAAATTAATTATGACTTACGTAACACTTTTTAATTTTTATAGAAGATTTTTTATTGTTACCCATTTATAGAAGGTATCTGTAATAGCTCCAACCAGTTACTTCCTAGCCATCAGCATTTCTCAGCCAAAATTTGTAGCCCTAAAAAAATACAGAGTATCTTACATTTATCTGGAATACTATACTGCAGAAGAAGAGCTCAACTGCTGCTGAGGCTAAGATAGTTTTTTTATTGATAGGATTGAAAGCAAAATGGTGTGGCCTTGGACGATTCACTTAATCTGTTCCTTCTTTCCCAAACTGTAAATTAACCCCACTGTGTTCCCTGAAGGCAGGGAGAGAGGCTGGCTTCAGGTCTGCTTGAGAAGCACCTGAATGCTATTGAAGTGAGGGTATAAATAAGGGTGAAACATTTATTCTATGTAGGCAGAAAATATTCTGGGACTTCTTTCTTGTGGAGGAGAGAATTCACAGGATGGGTTTTTTTTTTTTCCTTGCTGCCACCTCATGGAAACCCGGGGCAGCAACAGTGGCAACTTGTTTTTGTTTTTCCCCCTGCAGCACTTCGACATGAGCCCCGCGGAGAGCACTGCATCATATCTGCGTGTTGATAAGAGGGACAAGAATAGCATTTTGGTCCTCAGAGAATTAATTTATTTCCTAACAACTGCACTGGTTGCAAAGCTATCACTTTCCCTTTTATCCGAGCATGGGTAACGCCAGACGTGACCGGGACTGAAAAGCCACACGTCCCTCTCTTCAGGGGCACTTCCTGACCAGAAATGAGCAGTGGGACATCTCTTTCTTTCCACTACCCCTGGAGAACAACATTTTTTTGGGAGCAAACTACGCCTACATGGAAAGTTCCCATTTCCTCCTCAAAACAACAAAAAAAAAAAATCGAAAAAAATAAGGCTCTTGTCTCCTCTGTTCCATGGCTGGGGCAGGTTCCCACTTGTGCTATACCGTGGCCCTTGCCTTGGCTGGCTGCCCAAAACTCCCGTCTGTTTTCCAGACAGGAAATATGAATCAAAATAACATGACATAAAAACAGTAATTAGCTTTTGTGTGTGAGGCTGCTAAGGCCTTAATGAGGAACAGGCTTGTAATAAAACTCTTCGTGACTCTCTCCAAAACTTACTCTCTCACTCACTCTCCTTTTCAGTTCATCATTTATTTTCTTGAAGGGAGAAGTGAGGAGAGAAAGAGACACTATCTGTAAATTGATCCTCCCCACCCTTGCTTAATTATCAGGGAGTCTGTAAATGTTTTGACAGATTTTTTTCATTTGTTTTGGGATATTTCTCTTCCACCCATAATGCTCATCTCTTCCCATGATCCTTCACTGCCTTTCATGACATCTTAAGAGCTCTGGCTTGAGCAATAGCTGAGCTTTCAATGAAACTGTGGGATCCTGCGGGTCAGCTGGTGCTACCACTCTCATCCAAGGATAGACTATTCTAGACAGTTTCTCCATCAAGCGACCCGAGGCAGCTGTGGTGTCTCCAGGCATCCGTGTGCATTTGAGCAGAGTGAAGGATGTTGTGGAGCAGCAGGTTCACCATGAGGCCAAGGCAGCTGTGCCAGCACCGAAGGGCCACCTCATCTTGCACCCTTTGCACAGGAAACAGTGATCTCAAAAGGTAAATATCAACTCCAGCTCCTTGTGTGCATGGATGAGTTTAGTTGCTGTAGCAAGATTCTTCAGGCTGTAGTAATGAACTCTTGTCTCAAACCTGGCATCACATGGACTCAGACAAAAGTGTGAAACGAGACCTGCCTCGGAAGCAGCGCTGCCCAGTGTGCTTACTGCGAGTACTCAAAGGTGTGCAGAGGTTTGCAGACTCCTGGAGTTTTCTTCAGCAGTACAACAGTTTGTAAAAACAGCTGTTCCTTCTTTCCAGAGAGATTTATCTAGTGATGAGTGATACGAAGTTATTACTCTACAGGAGCTAAGGACCACCAAATACCCTACTAGTCGCGGTCTGAAGTATAAACTCTAGTTTGATACCACTTTCCCTGATATAACCGTAACAATATCTCTTTGTATAGACCTTGATAACTTTTCTGTACACGTCTCTGTCCACACGACTGTAGGCTCCCTACAATTTTAATGAGCTGCAATTTAGAGGTGAAGTCCCTTTATGGTCACCCTGTCCAGAGCTGCATAGCAGTGATGCAAGCCAGTTTCTAGCAATGAATAGTAAAATTTATCTAGGCTCAGTCATCATCCACGCACATAATGCTCTATTGGTAGCAGATCTAATGAGCTTCATCAAGTGGGTGCAAAGAGCGAAGTTGTGTCCCTGGTTCCAGAGGCTGTGCTTCTGTTTCCCACTCCTTTATGCAGAGTTTGCTGGGGTGTAGCATGGGATAAGACAGCAGGGACTGCAAGTTGCATGTCAGGGATGTTCTGAGAGAGTATCCACATATTATCTGCTTCTATCGAACACACCAGGGACCCTCCTGGAAAGCTTCCTGCCATGGTGGGACTAACCTCATGTCAGTGCTCTGTGAAGGGATGCTTACCAATTCATTACCCATCTGTAAGGGCACCCTGGCTGCTGACAGATAGTTTCCATTGCTTAGTGCTCTACCTCACAGCTGGCAGAGCCCAGCAGTGCTGCTGGAGTCGGAGAAAATATGTTCTGGGAGATCTCAAAATGCGCTGTAATTTGTAACTCCAAGTGCTGTTGTACATGATAACTTCAGATTACAGCTAGCAGAAAAAAGCCTTTCCCTGGCAATTTTTCAATGGAAAATGCCATCCGGTTGAAGTCAAGACTTCTGATCAGAATAAGTTGTCAATGCAGTTTTGTTTCAGTTTTTTAGAAAGAACAGTTTTGACTAGGTTGAAGTATAGTGTTTGGACCTTGTTGGAGTGAAATGACATGATTTTTTGTACTGTCTTTTCATAACAAAAGTGATTTAATTTTATGCTTTGAATAATATATGTTGAAAAGGAAGGTATTTTGTTCTGATTTAATTTTTTCAGAACAAGCTATTTCAATTCAGCCCAAATAATTTTTTTAACGTGGTTGAAGAGAAAATGCGGCTTTCAAATGGTTTTTTCTGATTTGGCACTAAAACAAATTTTGAAGTGTCAGAATTTCAAGTGGACTTCCAGTGAAGTTCAACCCATTCCATGGTGTAAAGCAAGAAGAAAACCCACATAAAACAATCAAATTGATGTAGACATTTATTACTTGTGAGAGTTGTAAAAGCATCACATGGCTTTCTCATAAAAAGTCATAAACCCTATTTACAGTCCCTGCATTATTATTCTAGTAACTAAAACCAGTGACTCTATGAAGTGCACGAGTGTTCAGCTAACTCTCTCACAACTAGCTTGGAAATGCAGAAAATACTTTACTGTTTCCAGAGCAGGGGGATTGTATTTTACATGTATTTATTTATTGTGTTTACCTCTTACACTTATAGCTTGGCCCCTACCCAAAAGGTCAAAGCTATAATTATTTATACTCCATGATCACAAATGCAGAAATGAAATTGGTTAAGTGCACTCATGGTTTTGTGGACACTACTGGTGTATAGATGACATTTCAGCATTCAATAGGGTTAAATGCTTTAGTAGAAAAAGCTTAACCCTGCACACAATTGAGCATCCAACACTCATAGCCATGTGTGGTTACCGGTGAAATTTATTTGAAATGATCATAACATCCATAAGGCACATGAAAAAAAAAAAATTCTAGAAGGCTTTGGATCAAGTTCAGGCTTTTCCTATTCAGACATATATATATATATATATATATATATAAAAAGAGATATTCATAAAGATTCATTTGTTGTTCCATGTTCTTAGCTCAGTGAAATCAATGAAAAACGGTCAGCTGCAGTGAGAGAGTTTGGTTGTCCCGTTAACCAGCATTGTTGCTATTGCAAACACATTGTATATGGGTGTTGTCATCCCTGGAATAAGACACCAAAGCTTTTAGACCAAAGCCAAAGCTTCCCTCAGACTTTCTAATGTGAAGAGCTTTCATATTGCCTGTAAAAATGACACCCCCCTCCTTCTTCAGGGAAAGTTCAAAGCAGATCTGAATCAGGATCAGCTGGAGATGTTTGCAGAGTTTTGCTTTATTAGGGATCTAAGTGAAAGGAAATCTCACTTCTCTCGTTGGCTTTGAACCTACACAACCTGGACTTATGGAACATGATCCTCTTGACTGTAACATAACTGCTAATGTTTTCTAACTTTTATTTTCTCTCATTTATCATCCTTTACAGAGCCAACAAGTTCATCTAAGAGGGTGAGTGAGCTTTGCTGTTAGTCAGTGGAAGAAGTCTGTGGTGGACTCTCTCTCTCACAGGTTTCCCACTGGTGTCACTGCACTGGGATCAGTATTTCCATGCCCAGCTATATCAGCTTTCTATAACCTTTCCATTTTTATTTTCGGCTTTTTGCTTCTATACAGGACCTATACATAAGCCCAGGCCTGAAGATAGTCAAATCCAACCGATTTTTCCTTACAGATCTGGGAACTTGTGTCTGTTGACAGAGCTCAGGCAGATACCGATTTCCAGAGTCCAAAACTCAGCTCAGAACAGTGTCTCAAAAAAAGGAAATATTGGAGGGCAGCCCTGGGCAGTTTATAGATCCATCACCACTCTCCCATGGATGTAGTGCAGCTGCCCCACACTGGCTCATCTCACTTGAGAGTACCCCCAAAAATAGCCTGCGAAGAGCTGATAAAATTATTTTGCTGGCTGTTAGGAAAGGTTAAAAAATCTGACCCATGCAAAGAAAACGCTTATGTTTTAGAAAATGGTTGAATCAATAGCAGAGCTCCCTTCTCGGAGAGCAGATGCCCCTTGGGCTGCAAGAGGACATGTATTGCTTTCCCAACTACTTGGGGAAATTCAAAGATAACCGTGCCATGTTGCCCTGTACTCTCACGCCTGCCCACAGCATTGCCTGACTTGTGTTTGTGCTCAAAAGACACATGATATTAGTCTTTATGATTCAATTATTCTGTGGTAGAGCTTGGACGTGTGCAATATATTGAAAGCTTTTGGGAGACTTTCAAAATTTAATAGGGAAAGTATGGCATTTTTAAATTTTTACTTCCAGCCCTTGCTGTCAAACGATTTGTTTGCTATGTTTATAAACACACTGCAATACCACTGGGGAGGTATGGGGACAAGAATAAGCTGAGCTGACTTATCCAGTCACAAAACATAAGGATGGATTAACCCCTTGAGTACCACTCATTGGGATTTCCAGATGTTCAAGAATAACAACCAGGTCTGACTGGCATCCTGCAGTGGAAAACTGCCTTTCCCTGGGCAAGCACTCTCACTGCCTTATGACTTTTTCCTTTGAAATGCAAGGCACAAGTCCATTTTGCCTATCCCATATTGACTTCTCTTTTATACTTGGGACAAGAGGTATTCCTCTACCAAACACTCAGCACTTCCTCCTTTTCCCTTTTATTCCATTCAACTCACAAGGAATTTGCTACACACTTCCTTCTGGAGGTCCAAAAACTACACAGCACTAGCATGGCATTGAACTCATCACAGGCTGGCAGCAATGAAATGCCTCTTAGTATTCAGTAGGTTTAACTGACTGCTTTAACACCACCTGTTCTCCAACCCGGTCTACTCATATACCACAATTTATTTTTGTACTAAATGCAAAATACACTGAAAAATAAATTGTGTGCTTTTCATCTACAGTTATTTCCTTGAAAAGATGGCCTTGGAAGAGAATCCTGAGTAGGTCTTTACCTATGAATCACTGTCTGCAAAGAGTCTGTACCTCCAAGTGCTAATGCCAGTGCATAAAGAGGAGGTATTCCTGCATGTGCACTTCTGTATAGGCAGAGAATCATTGCCGTTTGCATCTGCCTTTGATTCAAGACAAGGGCAAAAAGAAGCAATATCACTTTACACAGACAGCACACAGTTCCAAACCATGTTACTGATTTTTATGATAGTGGTTTTGAAAGATGACTCATTCAGGCTTGTCAATTTAGCCATTACATTTGCATAGCTCTTATGGGAACTGTTTAAGTTAGCACAGACAGTTAAAAAACAATGCACACGTGCTGAAAGAAATTTAAAAGGGATTGCTCTTTGCCTTTCATCCTTAGCACTTAGACTGCCTTTGGTCCTCTTCAGAGAGGCAAAGGGACAGGTACACAATGTGAGTAAAACAGGTCTCCTAAACCTCTGCTTCTTTGAAGCACATCAGAGGTTTGAAATCACACTGGCAAACTTTATTTAATGTCACATGTGTGTAATTATATAGGAGCTTTCTGACAAAAAGGAGAAGTTTGTTCAGGACACAAGTGCGCTGACCGCCTGATTGCTCAAACACTTGTACTATATTCTCTGCACATCTAAGCCGTAGCATCAGGTCTTGGCACCATGACTCATGGCTCTGCAATCAATCTATAAACTGCCCTCCTCAGTGGACCCCAGCTTTCTGCCAAGGCTGAATTTGAAGAGTTGGGGGCTTTTTAAAGGCAGATGTCTCTGTAATCCTTTATTCTTGTTAACCTATTCACTCGAGTGTCTTTAGAACAATGAGAAAAGTTTTCCTAACAAAGACGACAGACTGACAAGGATTGGGCCACACGAAAAGCAGACTCAGGGCAGTGGGGGGTGTGTGGGTGTCTTGTTGAGTTCTTTCACTCAAGTCTGAACGTTAACACGTAGATCCAGATCAGTCGGTCTTTTGTGCAAATGCCTGAGTTCCTGCCTCAGAAAGATCCTTTTTGCAGTCATTCCTGCATCCGCTGTAGTGCGAGAGATCCCAAGGAGCGCTCACTCACTGCGAACAGGACTCATGCATTGAGTTCCCTGGGATGAGGGTGGGCTGGATCCAACCCTCTCAACCATCAGTGCAAAGACTTCCCAGTGACTTTGTGGGAAATTAACTCCAGGGCAGTGTGATGCTTAGCACAGGGACTCTGCCTCATGCCATCTGCATGTCTTGTCATGCAAGTCTTAGCTATGAAGTTGATGTTTGAAACCTGTTTTAATTAGCTTCAGTTCCACTCTCGGAGAAACAGGAGTCTCAGTACAAGCAGCAGGCAGAAGAAACAGAATTTTTTCATCATGTCTTGGCATCTGTCTCTCTTTTTCTCTTATTCCCAATCTCAATACTTGTAACCACTTTTTTTTTCTTCTTTTTTCTTCATTTCAACCATGACTTGAAAAGATTAAAGCTCAACACTACTACTTAGAAAAACGGACCTCTTCCAACAGGCCATCTTGCAGAATGCAAATAGGAAGGAGCAGTGGGTGACAGAAGCTTTTTGAAATAACAGCATTAATATTTGGTGATTGCATTTTACACAACCTTTTGCCTGAGAATACCAAGGGCTGGATTCTCTCCTCCTCACCCCTGCTTGGTAATACTTGGTCCATGACGAAACCTCATAAGGACAACTTACTGAGCAAAGCAGCAGGTAATGGCTGCCAGACTATTAAATTGTGTAACTTTCTTATTTCATGAAAATCTTGGCCCATTTGAGGCTTTTTATAGTATGCATTCATATATATGTAATATGTCACTCATTTTTACGTCTTTTTAGTGTGACTGCTTTGCTTAACCTAACACAGAACAAGGTTTGACAGGTTTATGGTAGAAAATCACAAGAAAAATGGACTCTGTGGAAGGGAGGAATCTGTTCCAGTGGAGCAGTGGAGGGAGGTGACCAACTGGTCCAGTGGCTGAAGGAGACTGAGCTGCCCCAGCTGGCTATTCATCTAGGGCAGTGATTGACCCATGACATGGCTCCACCAAAGACTTACTGTGTGACCACCATTTGAAAAAACTTTATGGAGGACCTCTGGCAAGTTTAATTCTTGCTGTCTGAGGTCTCACTGACCGTTACAGTGTCCCTTGTCTTTCTGCCAGGGATTGCTATCCAAGTAGCAAGTGCAGCGGGCTTATTAACATTGAAATTAGTTGATTCAAGGGCAATGCCTTTAGGTTAGTCCTTGGTGCCAAGTGGTGGTGATTAATACTCCTCCAGCTATATCAATGAGGGTCAAGTGTGAGCTATCATGCAGCCACAGGGCTGGGGAATGAATCCAACTCCCTTCCTGTCATTTTCTGACTTGAAGTGTTTAAAAGCTGTCTGGCTTCCTGACGTATTTCCAGTTCTCCTTCCATACACTTGTCAGCATCATGATGGGCTACACAACTGAGCAGTGCACTCTGAAAGAGCCAGGAGGCAAACCATTGTTCACCACTGATACAATATTCACAGAAACCTCTCTTTCTCGTAACCACATTTCTCCTGCTTAACAACAGGGGTTCTTGTGCTTCAGGTTTCCCTCTAATACACGCTGGTTTTGCCTTAGCCCTGAGGGGCTGTCATCTGCCTCAGCCACTGCCCCAGCAAAAGTGGGGAGCAATGCAGAAGGGCCAGTGAACGATGGCAGTGTTTTAAGAAGATGCAGCTGCTGACCGGTCATTTACATATGTACATATTTTCCCCTTTGCATTTATATATAATATTTAGTTTACATCTCTCCCTCTACTACAGATCTTCATTTGAGAGACAAAGCTTTAATCAAGTTGCTCTTCTAGAAGGAAAAAAAACATACAAATATATGCTAAAGAAATAGTTTACCTGCTGTGAGAGGAAGAAGAGTCTTCAGCAAGAGGAAGAAGAAACATTTGTGTAATTTGCTGTAAAAATAGGCAAAACTGCTGACAACTCCCAGTGGCATATGCCTTTACTACAGAGTTTCATACTCACCTTGCCCTGGTGCAGGTCTGTTTTACAAACCGGCATGCTTTACACAGCTCTGTGATGCTGCACTGCATCTACTGCAGTCTTATGTTCATTCCACCAAATATCCCCTTTGCCCATCAGAACAACTATCAGTATAATTCATGTGATTGTGCTACTTAGACCTTGAACAATTTTTCTCAGCTATGGTTACGTACAAGGTCTAAATATTTTCCTTGTGAAGTACAAACACCCTTTACCCTTCTGCCTACGCACTCTCTTGAGGAGCTCACACGAGAACCTTTAATCAGCACCGTATTTTGAGGATAGTCTCTTTTCTTTTCTATTTCTTCATGTTTTTTTTCAGAAAAACAAGCAGTCTTTGGTCCATGCTCACATTTTTATTTTCATGTTGCTGTTGACACACATAATCCTGACAAGCCAAGTTGTATTAATTTCCTTGATTGGCACCAAAAGTAAATTTAGAGCCCGCATTTCATTTCCACTTTGCTGATCTGAATTTCACCCCCTTGATGGAGTAGAGACAACAAGAAGAACTTGGCGGACTGTCTTTGCTTAATGAAGACCCAGCTGGTTGATTTGTCTGATACTTATTCTGTCTGTTCTTACTTTCCCGTCAAAAGCTGGGATTACAGATCACCTGGGCCGAGGGAGGAAAAAAAAAAAAGAGAGTCTTATTTTTCAGGAGAAGAGGATTTTTCTGTATTTCAAAGAAAACAGACATTGCAGCAACTGTGGGTTTCCTCAGACCCTGGAGACAGTGGTGACCTTTGAGAGAGATTGTGGGCCACCAGGAGCTAAATATGCTTACTTTGGTTAGCTTGACGTGAGTTATGACTCTGGAATGCTGAGGTCCATGTTCTTGATATATTTAGGTATAACGAAGGGTTATAGCATAAAATTAGATCAACAGATCGCTATCTGGCAAAATGAAAGCTGAGAAATGATACATGCCACAATGTAATGGATTTACAGTCAAAACCTGGTAGCTCATTTGCCCACAACTACAAAATCTGCAATTTTTTAAACTTGTTTTCTCAGAACTCGTCCTCATTTCCCAGTAGATCTACACCAGTTTGAAATAGCACAACTCAAAGCATCCATTAAGCCAAGTGGGGACACAGTGCTGAGCCTACTCTTCTGTCACCCTACTGTGGCTGGCCTCCAGTTGCTTCCACTTGTCATGACTACCACGATTATGATTTCAAAAATCCGTTTCATGCTCATGCCCAACATCTGCTTGGGCTGAACCCTAGTAGGAGTACATTATTTTCCTTGGATTTGGGAAGGTGCTAAAGTTTTCCTGAGTAGTTTCGACTTCAATACCTTTCCAAGGAGCACCTTAATTCTGACCTTACATCTTGGAAATTTGTGTTCTTCCACACGGTCCTGATCAGAAGTGTACATGTGGGTGATTTAGTGCTTCATGTCATCAAATAAGGCTATTGCTCTTAGTTATGTTTTCATTATCCCAACACACGCTGGAAACCTCAGACATGACCACAGACACCATTGTGTCAGGTGGTGCAAGAATGCAGGCAAAAAAAATGGTCTTTACCTTCCTATTTTGTAATTCAGCCATATTTCTTATTGTCTTACCTCCAGCTTCTTCATATGTCAGTAAAAATCCCCAAGAACAAAGCACAGAACAGCGTTACAGCTGGGAATCTTCATCTTCCTTTGTCAGAAGTTTTCATACAGAACAAATAAGGAAACTATCATGTGTGATGTATAGAAGCACCCTTCTTGAGCTATTCATTTTTCAGCAGGAAAAAAGGGAAAAAAGACATGAAGCCTAAGTTCACCTTTCTTCCTGCAGTGCACAGACAGGTCTTTGAATGTGGCAAGGTGTGTTCACCATGCTCAGTTCCAGTGTTGGCATGAACAAAACCAGATTTCGGCTTTTGGGCGGGAGAACGACAGGAATTGAGGGCAGAATTTCTTGTCACAAGCAGAGCTGTGCAACTCTGTTTTCTCTGGCATGTTGCCCTTTTATTTATATGAACTTGCAGCCATTTTTCACTGTGCAGGGCCATCCCCTAGAGAGTCTATTTCAGAAGGAAATCTGTCTAAACCTTGATGAAAACTGTCATGTTACCTCCCTCTCCTAATTCGCCTTGGGTATATGTGCCATATGAAAAATGCAGCCACCCACAAAACGGTGAGAAGAAATCCATTCACTGACAATAAAATTGTTCAGTGGGTCTTTTTTTCACACTTCACATCTCTCCAGGTTGCCACCTACACAAGCCAGGCAGCAGTAAAGCCATTTGCCAACAAACAAGGCTGAGGCCACCTAATCAACCATTTCTATGGCATTTGGGCTCCCGCTTTGGCTGAAAAAGAAATCAGCATCTGCTGCTAAAGGCCACTGAACAATAGCTATTTTCAGGAAAATGGTTAGCTTCTTATTGGTAATACCTCTAATCAAAGCCAAGCCAATAGGGAGATCATATGTTGGTTGGTGGGTGGCCTTAATGATTTTTCTGTAAAAATATATCCAAAAATACACATATCAGGCACTCCAGCGAATTCTGTAGCTAAATTTGTCGTGTATGAACCAATAGAGTAACCAGGCAGTTGTCAGTGGTAGACCAGCAGCATTAAAGGTACTAAAATTGTCCTGGCACAAATGCCAGTGTGGTGCCGTTGTTAAAAGTCACATGGGAAGCTCCAAATTCTCCTCTTGGAGAAAAAGGCAAGGAGACAGCATGCGCTGTAAGTTCATAGGATATTATCTGGAGTCCTTTCCCTTACAGTATGTGGTCTGCCCTCTCATTGCAAGGATGATATTGTAATGTAGAGATGTTTTTTCTACAGCTTTCCTGAACTTTTGGAGCTTCATAGAAAATTTTGAGGTTCACAGACTTTAAGCACCATGAAGTAGCGAACTAGTAAACAACAGTTCTGGGAAGTCCCCATGGGGACCCAGGCTCAAAGTGTTATCATGACTTGTAGGATAGCATCTAATCCTGTTTCCAAATGGCTCTCCCACACCTGCTTTCACCTCCTCTTTGATCTTTTATTATTTCCAAATTTATCTTTCTCTTACTGTGTTGTGTTCTCAGCTTGTCACTGGCCTGGTCCCCCATGTATTAGGGAAAATTAGGAAATCTATTTATCAAATACACTTGTTTGAGCCCCACAAACGCAGTAGCTGAGAAAAGAACAAGAACATCATGAAATATGAAAGGGTTTATCTCCATTACTTAAGCACATGCTGAACCATATCTGCTGGGGCTGAGAAGAGATATAAAATCACTGTCACGTAAATTTTGTTCCACTGTCAGCAAAGGCTCATCCCATATCAACTCATTAGAGGGACTTGAAATGTGAAGTGAATCCTGAAATACACTTAATTTTCGGTATTAAGCAGGATACTTGATTGTCATGATTCATAGGGTGATAAAGTGCTGCAACACACCATAAACACAAATACGGCATCAACGACAAGCCAGTACCAGATGCTAACAGAGCATGGTGGGCTTTCTCATTGCAGAGAGGTTTTTGAGGTGGAGCGGCCCTTCAAAACAGCTGCTTCTACCTTCTTGTTCTTATATTTCAAAGTTACAGCTCTCTGTCATGTACTTTTGTAGGTAGTCCAAATGGTGGCCTGGAGCCCTGTGTGCCCCTGGAACAAGACAGCTGGCCCACTGCTGGGTCACCTGAGGAGCTGCGCAATCACCCTTGGAGCAGCAAGGGAACCCCACGGGCTCGTGCTGACCTTGGGGCATGCAGTGACTTTAGCAGATAGGAGGGCTTAAGCACAAATCCAGAAAGTCCTGTTTTGTTCACACCATGTGCTACTCGCTGCCACAGGATATCAGAGAGTAGACATGGCTTGAAAAAGAGTTTAGAGGAATCCCCATGGGACATATACCTCAGTGATCATGAATAGCAATGACACACATGCAGCCTCCAGATGAGGAAATGGCTGTACTTTTACTAGCCATAAACTGGGACAATATTCAAGACACTACTCTTAGTTTTCCTTTTTTTGTGATGTTTCCCTTAGTGCCTGTTACTGGTCTTGTCAGAGAAAGGTAACATGATCCTGTGTGGCCATTCTTACATCTTTGCACACGGCCGTATGCTTTGAGCCCCAAATTTGCTGTCAGTGCGAAGAAGGTTTAGGGCTAGAGGCACTGGGGAACGTCCACTAAGGCAGTGTGTGTGCAAGTATTTCCCATTGTACCTGGGCATGGCCGCACCTGGGCCACCTCAAGAAACACCTGAAGTGAGCGTGTGCACTCTTCTCTTCCAAAACAATTGTTTTCCTTCACCTTGAGGGAGTTGAAAATTCTTTGCCCTCCCCTGACGTGTAAGTAATACAAAAGGACCTTCAATACTGTAGGCATCCGTTAATTTTAGAACAAATCAAGAGGAAAAGGGATGTTGCACTAGGCCCCAAGTAACCCTGAGAAGCAAGAAATGCTCCAGGTTACACTGCAAGGAAGAAATGCTATTAATGCTGGTAGCTGTACTGTGCAGCAAATGCCCTTGGTATCTTCTGCTTGCGCAGCGCCTTCACCTCCAGTTTTGCTTTCATGCACAAGGTAACCTCAGTACTGCAGTTTTTCTTGTACTTCCTGACATTTTGCCATTGTAAAAGCCATAGGGATATTACAAATACTGACCTAATGTTCAGTGGGGCAGCTGGCTGGCTTAAAGGGATATATGTGTGTGTGTGTGTGTGTATATGTATGCATGTGTGTATATGTGTGTATTTTACTGAAAGTATGTCTAATAGGCAAGGTACTTACGGCACGTGCACAGAGACAATACTCTCATTTTTCTTCTGAGATACATTTTGCTGTCATTTGTGTAAACTTTCTTTTGAGTGTGTTGATCAATTATACTTTGGGCTTCATCAGAGGTGTCTAAAGCATAACAGCAGCCACTATTGTTACAAGGCAAAGAACAAATTGACTGATGGTGGGTAATCAAAGTAATACTGAGACTTGGAATAGGTAATATTTACTTTATATCTGTCACTTAAGACATTTTACTGCCAATCAGTGCCTTCAGAAGGCTGGCTGGAACAATAGAGGTCTTTCTACTTAATTCCTCCTATTGACTAGAGCTTACACTGACAAAGTTCACTTGCTGTGTAATCCTCAAGGCATGCACTCACTGCTGCAGCCAAGTTTTTAGATATATTTCCCCCTGTGTCAATGAATTGGAAAAAAGCAGCTCTTTGGAGCCAAAGCATTGAAGGTGGTCTCTGAAACACAGCCCATGACAGTGTACAATTGGCGTTGTCTGCTTTGGAGGTGTCAAAGTGATAGGACCGCTTACAGGAACCCTCCCTGCAGCTGCTGGAGATGTGAAAGGCCATTGATGGTTCACTGGTGACCACTGTTTGCAGGTCAAGTCTGGCCAGGAAGATCCTATGCAATAACAAATGTGAAGGGCATTGGTGGGAAGCAGGAGGAGGGGTTCGTTTTTCCCCATTTCTCTCTTTTTTGCCTTTTTTTTTTTTTTCCCTTTTTGTTGGTCCTTCTTGCTGAGGAGACTAGTATTTACAAGATGACTCAGAAAAGCCACAGACTGGGACTGGAGTGGGGGAGCAAGAAAACTATGAAAAACACCTTTTGTGCTTTCTCTGACATTTGGTCCCCAGTCCCTGTTTGTGCGGGATGTTGTTGTTCGGTGCCCAGTGCCAGGATTGGAGGGGTGCCAGCCACAGCAGTGTCATCTCAGGCATCATCGGGAGGGGACCTGAAGCTTCTTTCACCCTTCCCACTTTGGGTGAGGAGTGCAGCAAGAACAGGAAAAGATGAAAATATGCCCTTCAACTGGAAGCCTTTTGAACCTACAGTGTAGTCAGCTTTCAGCCACACGCTTCCCTGACCTTGAAAATGAGGACACCTGAATTGGTGAGCGTTTTGGGATGGTGGGACTGCAAGGCATGCTTAAAGGGCAGCTGGGTGCCTAATCAAAGTCTGCAGGAATTCAATGGAAAGGCTCTTTTACATCAGAGTTTCATGGACATCACCTTGAAAAGCTCCTACAGATAAATTAATTCAGATTATTCTCTAAAATATCAGAACAAATGCACTTTTGGTGCATTTACAGCCTTAACACAAACACAGCCTTCTTCCATTCCACTTTAAAAAACATCCTTCTTTCTGTTTATGTTCACAGCCCCACTGGACATCCATCCACAGGGATTTAGCACACATTTAGCCTGTACTTGGTGTTGATTCAGTTTCCCAGTGCTCTTGGCACTTCATTCCTGCAGCACATCAACTTCTGGGTTAAATACCAGGTGAGAGCCTTTTGGTCACAGGCTTTGCAGCTCCTTCTCTTGCACAGCTAAATCAGATCTCTGCCTTCCCTAAAACACATACTAAGATGCTACAGCCCACTTCTGCTGAGGGCTTATCAGCCAGATTGCAATATTTTAGCAACTACTAAATCGAATCAAAGAAGCTACAGAATTTTCATACGTTAACACCAAAGAGCCAGCCTTGCTATTCTAGAGGTTTCTCTCAATGGCGGTTTTCTGCCTCACGAATGGCAATTTTTTCTGCATGCACCATCTTGACTCACAATAAATATCCTCAAGAGAGTTGAAAACAAAGCAGCAGTGGAGCTTCCTAGGTTTCAAGACCCTCTGCTCCAAAGGAGATTTTCTTCTACTTTTTTTTTTTAAAGGGTGGTGGGGAAGAAGGAAAAAAATTCTGGGTCTCTGCCAAAATAACTCGCTAACTTCCAAGACATGTCTGTCAGTAAGCTCACTCTGGAATTTCCTCTGCTTGTACTGGAGGGTTCAATTTTTTCCATAAAACCTAGTATTATGTAAGGGGCACTGACAAATGCTTCCAGTTGGACCCTGAGATTGCAAATGCATTTGTGGAGGACTGACAAGAGATAACAACCCAGGTTCCCAAATAGCTGGAGTCACCCTGGAGTCAGAGCAAGCTTGCAACTCTTCTGTTTCTCCACCAATCAAAAAGAACCAGAATTAAGGGGTTCAGATTTAATCAGTCCACTTCAGATTATAGTAGAGATAAATAGGGCTCAGTTGGATTTAAGTGTCTTTAGCGTGTAAATGACAAGACAATGACAAAACATGGTTATCAAAGCACTCAACTCTTGTAGCTCTCACCCAGCACCTGGAGCCCAGGAGCATGTTTGCAAAACAAACGTGATCATTCTGAAATGTCCCTGAATATTGCATGTCTATGTACAGCAGGGATTTCAGTGTCAGCACATTTTTCAGCTTTCACTGAGGGCTTGGAATGGCAGAGGGTGTTTCAAGGTCAAGGCTGGGAGACATTGGCAGAGCTCTGCGTGGGAAAGCTTGACATTGCGATATGTCTGGCTGTAACCATTGCAGTCAGAGTGACCTCCTTAGGAACCAAAGTCATCTTGTAATTAAACAGGGGAAAGTAAAAGTAAAGTGGCATCTAAGTTTTTAGCTAAACAAGAAGTCCAACATGTAATCATCTATGCGTATATATAGACACACACCCCATCTCTTCCATAAAAACCACACATATATGAGCATCAATATGGTTTGTAAAAATAGAAGTGATATATGTAGATTAGAAATAGTAGGATATCTGTCAATGATACTTTGCTCCCTTTCTTGAATAACTACAGTGTTAGCTGAAAGACTTGAAAGATCTGAGCTGAAGACCATTTTGGACATCTTTATTGAAGACATGAACAGAAACATTCATTACTGCATTTCTTCCTTGCAGCTGATGCCATTAATGTAGCTTAAGACGGGTTGCAGCAATGCACAGCAGCACTCAGGTATAGGTTAGATGTGTCTCTGTTCTGTGCAAAATGCGTTTGTCATTTGCCACCTCCATGGCCCATTTACTCCTGAGGGCTTTTCTGGGAGTCTCTTGAGGTTTGCAATCACACCATGCCTCCATCTGGTGCTCTGGTGGAGATCTCTGGAAGCTCTGGTGGGGATCTCCCATGGGAGCTACGGACACGGTGGGAACCGTGCAGCTGGGGTTGGGGCAGCCCAGCATGCTGCCATCAGCTAACCAAGCAGTGGGCTGCAGTGATGCAAACTAAATAGAAAGGAAATAAAAGTGTCCTTGGAAAAGTGCAGGGCCACTCAAGAAGCTGCTTCAGGCTCCTGTTGCTACTTCACAGCCTATTTGGGTGCTGCCTCCAGGCAGCACTCTGCTGGTTAAAAAAGAAATGTGAGCAAAATACTGGCACAAAACGGGTTTGCATCATCACTGGGTTACAGTTCCTAAACATGGGCTCTTGTGTCTCACAGGCAGGACTGTGAGTCAGGATGCCCTGCAGCGCCCACTTCTCAAAGCATCAGACTCAGAGCTTGTGTGTAATCTATCACAGTGAAGGAAATCCTGCAAAAAATTATCGAATCCCTCCATCTCCCCAGGTCAAACACATTCCCGGGGCCCAGCACCAGGGATATTGCTCATACAAGCTCAGCCTGAGCTCTGGCTGCCGCAAACTCTACTGATCCTAGAAGCCTCAAACCATTCTTGGAGAAAGTCTCCCGTCTCCATTTCTGCCCGGTACCATCACCTGCAGGGATGCCACATTAGCTGGCACCTACTGGGGCTGCCAGGCTCACCCACACTATGCAAAATGTGCATTAATCTGCAGATCCATCTGAGGTCCCTCTCCAATATTTCCAGTGTCAGCCCCCGTTGAGCGCACAGCAAAGAAAGCATGCAGACAGGGAGCTGTTTTGCCATGACACAATGCAGATTGGACTTCACCACTTACATCCAATGATTTCAAGGGAAGGAAAGGGTGAAGCAAGCTGCATTGCTGATAGGTAAAAGGTAAAAGTTCACAAGTCCACATGCGCACATGCCGAATACTTCACAAATTTAGAGAGATACGGTTTCAGATCGAGCCGCTGGAATGCAGCCCTGGCTGCAAAGGCTCAGAGCGGGAGGGATGAGAGGGTGACAGAGACAGGGTTTCACATGAGCGCATTGCACCCGCAGGAGATGGGGGGAAAAAAGGAGAAAAAAGGGCCTGCTGGAGTAGGGTAGTGCTATTCTGGTATGTTCCCCCAGAGGGAGGGGAAGACAAATGCAAGGGAACATTGCAGGCTGTGCTTGCTCCAGCTCACACTGAAGTTCTGGCAGTTTTATTGATTCCGAAGGCAACAGGCTTGAACCTTTGCTGCCCGAATCTACCTGGAAGTCATGTCCAAATACCTGGTCCTTGTAGGTTGCCTAGCCAGCTGATTCTAGTTAAAAATTTAATAGCCATCTCTTCTCTCTGAATAAATAATAGTAATTCATATGGTCATAAATGATTTTTTTTTCCTAAGAAAGCTCTCCTTGATATTCAGCCACCAGTTGTCAAACAGAGGCTTGTTCCTTTCCTGTTAATAAGTACCGTCTCTTTTTTTTAGCCCGACTTTTTGGAGCATTACATCACCGTGCACACAGTTATGTCAAGGCTGGATGGAGATAATTCACATCCTGTCAGGTCTGACATAAGCGAGTGGGCTACCTTCCAACAGGGTAAAATATGAAAGAGAAAGTAAAATGGGTCTATTCTAGTGTAAATGAGGGCTAGTGAATACCGGACATATGGATTTGGGAGGTAATTGAGGAAGAAGGTTAGATGTTTAACTTCTGCTCACTTTCTGCTCCCCTTCACCTCTACTGATGACGCCTAATAAGTTTCCTGTTGTGACCATTAACCATCTAAATACCTACAAGGAGTTGCAACTAGCATTATTACTCATTGCTCATTGAAGATATTTGGATACTGGTTTGCCACTTGGTTGCAAAACGGGAAGACAAGGTAAAACCAGCCTAAATATGATCATAGCCGAAAGTTGTGACCCAGAAATGACAAAATGAAAATGTTTGGTCAGAAGTGACATTCAGCATTTCCTCAAAGCTCTGCAGCCATCGCAGCTCCCTGGCTCCTTGAGCCATGCCGGAGTACATTTTGTCACCCTCACCACTTGGAAGCTTTTTAGCTTTTAACTTCAGCTTTCTGTGCTGTAATGTAATCCCATTTCTTCTTGTCCCATCAGCCCAAGGTCATAGAGAAGACACCACTCCATTCTCTCTGCAGAAGTTTTTAGGTACTCTGATATAACACACTGCTAGTATGGAAAATAGCCTGATTATAGTCCCATTTTAATTAATGGACATCTACACCTGATTTAACTAGATTCAAGATGAAGCCAAAGCCTGAAAAATTTCAGATTCCATGGCCCATGTTTCTCCCTCAGGGCTCTTCTCTGTGATTAAAATAAGGAAGAATCTAAAAATCACACTTCATAGAAGTGATTATAACATTGCATCAGGACAGTTTTAAATACAAGCTGTGATTACTTGAAATAAAAATCTTTTATGGAGACATGTTACTGCTATTTAACGAGTAGGGTTTCCATTCTGATCTTTCCTGAGATCTCCGCTGTGTCAGTGTAAAATCAGTGAAAACATAAGCACTGGAGCAGATTTACTCTGGATTTACTGTACTTAAGGGAGAAGCAATACTGCACATGAATCTTAACTGTAGCTGGCAATTAAAAATAAATTTACTAAGTACTTTAGTACTTCACATTTGGCCCTGAACTACTACTACTATGTGACAAATTTCAAGGGCATCTGAAACAGAAGCAGCTTTAAAACGCAAAATCTTGCAAGATATTTCTATTTATGTATGTACTACAAACTCTTCAAAGTCCTTCACATCCATTTGATTTCTGTTTTTTAATGAAGCCATCATAAATCCACAGCAAATTTAGTCTAAGGAATTCCAATAAAGCCTTTAGAAAAAACCCCTCCAACATGCTGTATCTGAAGTGATAATTGTGTTATTACAATCAAATGCAAGCTGTCTAATATTTATTTGGGGTTAGGGAAAAATGGTGTTTAACTCATGACAGCTGATTTTTTTTTTGTAAGAATAAGGATTATTTACCTGTCTGAATCCAATTATAATTTTTTGAATCTGAATGGTTAAGAAGGAGGGAAAGGAAAAATGCAACTGAGAATAGTTATCCTCCCATTTTAACATAAAAAGAGTTAACAAAGAGCCATGTATTTAAGAATGAAAGCAAGACTATGTCATTATTGCTTGTAGAGAAATGTGCAGAATTAGGTGAAGGCGACTGAAACACTTTTTTGCATATGAGGTTTTTCATTGTGAAACTTTTCACTACCTCATTTCAGGCACTTTTTTGCTGCTCCAATTTAATTTTCTGTGTAATTTGACAAAATTACAAGTTCCTCCCCCCCCCGAAGATGTCTTTTTTCTGGAACTGTAAATGCCTAATATTGAACTCCAGCTTCCTAATGCACCTTTAAAAGAAATTGAACCATATTTCCACAGCAGAAGAGGAGCGAAGGTTTCTTGCAGAAGGGTGTGTGTCTGTTCTTGTACCAAACAGCAAGTAGGGTCCACGTCTGATGATTTTGCTGTTTACCACCACAGGTTCAATCTTTGCTACACATTAATATGCATATTAAGATAATCCTTTTTATTATGATTAAGCTTTCACACCTAGAGTGCTAGGGTACATCTTGACACAGAAAGAGTGAATTTTTCATAAATGATACGGAAAATATCCATCTCCCTTATTCTGTCTGTTCAGCAATGTTCAGCTGTGGACTAGAACTATTCCTAGAAATGCTGTTTGCAGGGAATGCTGCTTTGGCGACTAAAGCAAATGTATTGGATATATTGATGAGTGGTAAAAAACTCTTTCCAAGATGTATCCATGTCCTAAACAGGATATAGGACCATCACCTCCTTGCGCTAACGAGGAGCAATATTTATTTCCAAAGCTACTAGCAGGGGTGGGGACCAGTCTCCCACTCCAAACAGCACTTTGGGGGAGCCACAAGCCAGTACGTCATGTGTGACCACAATTAACATTGATGATGCTCTTACCATTGCTAATAAGGTGCCTACAGTTTAAATACAATGACAGGCCTTTTTTTTCTCCCAGAAAGGAAGGAAAAAAAGCATGTTACAGAGGTGGTCTTAATCAGGTAAAACACAGTCCTTGCTGGTACTCGCTGCTTGGGAATGTGCTCAGGTCTGCTTTCATTTTTTAGGCTGAATCACTGACCTCTGGATGCTCACGGGGTGGTCTGCCACCCTGCGCGGTGCTTGGAGACCTTCCTCTGACACTTTCTTCCTTATTTCAGCACCTCTCATTTGCGTCTCGATGGATGTGGTACAGAGGGAAGTAGGGCCTGGCAGTTCATGGAGGGATTTTCCACTTGTCCCCAGACGCTTCTTCCAATTAAATGATCTGCAGCTTCTAAACCTGCTGGTGGGTTTACATACCATTAAATTACACTGGGGGTGGATAATCTAAAAAATTGAGGCATGAAGTGTAAATCTGTAATGGCAAACAAGGAGAAAGGAAAACTCTACACCACCTGCTTTGGAAATCATTATTTAAGTCAAGGCTTATATGCCTTAAAAACCATGCCACTGTTATTAGTTAATCCACCAGTATCCTACTAGTGGGATTTACCATAGTCCACCAGCAGAGAAAAAAATAAAGTGATTCCAACTGGCATCCAGATCCCTTGTGTCAAGTGGAAGCCCATTGTAGTTACAAGAGACTGTGAACAGAAAGATTTCATTTTATTTAGCTAAAGAACAGCATAAGATCAGTGCCCTGGGGGAGTTACTTGTTTTTAGACATTCATAAAAAATTAGAGAATTAGTGGTAAGAGCACTTATTTATACTTTTCTTCCCTCCCCCAAATAACTGTAAAAGCTTCAAACCTGTATTTTACGCCCTCAGAAATGAATCTGCAACAGGTTCATAGGTCAGTCTGAAAGATTTGAGGTGATTTTTTGAACTTTGAACAAGTTACAAATACTTCCTAGAACAGCAAGTGCAATAAATATCTCAGCAGAAGAAATTTCTTTGACTTCTTTCCCTGGATGAAATCCAGGGATGAAAGTGGGGCCAGAGCCATTACATGACGAAGAGGAAATAAAAAAGTCAGCTTTGAGAAAATCAGCAGAAAGCTCATTTCAGACTTCGTGTGAGTTTTTGATGAACATTTACGGCGTCTTGAACCATTTTACTCATCCCTATTAAATACAGGTTGCATCTGTTAAGTCAGTCAGCAACGAGCCACAGTAAATGTGAAAACCAGAAAAGCCTCTGCTGAAGGTTCGAAACCGTTTCTCCTTATTTATCATTTTAGGTGAAATGGAAAGCTTGTTTTCCTTCTGTCTGGAAATCTCACCTACAAGATCTTCTAAATCCTCCATCTTTAGCACTTCAAGTCTCCATTTGATTGGAAATTCATCTTGAAACTCAGCAGAGTGGGTGGGAGGCAATCACCAGCTAGCCTGTCTCCCATGACAGCCCTTCTACCAGCAATGGATTAGTATCCTATATTTAAGAAGAACACAAGTGAGACTAATGGTGAAAGGGGAATGACATTTTTGCCTTGGTGCACTTTGTCAGCCGGAGCTGTTAGAGCTGTAAGCAGTCAAATTTATTTAGGCCTGCAAAGTGAGTGATGTGCCCTTTTCTCCGAGGTAAAGAGATATTTGTAGTGGCATGAAGCGAGCTGGGAACATTTCTTGTAAGATTGCCCAAAGGAAATAGCACCAGGCACAACTGGCTTTTTGTATAGAAGACTATATTAAAAGAAAAAAAAAAAGAACACACATAGTCTAAAACTATATTTATAAAAAAGGGGAAGGAAAAAAAAAAAGATGACATATTTCAACCCTTGTTGAACCGCCTGAGAAGTTTCCCGGTGACACTAAACGATCTAAGTCATGTCTCCAAAGAGTAGCTCATCATTTCTCAGACAACAGCAGGAATTTGTGGCTGACCTCCTGAGGGAAACGGTCAACTTTCTCCATCTTTCCTCTCTATGCCAATGTTTGGCTTTAATTTATGTTGGTCAGTTGAAAATGGAAAGTTCAGTACCAAAGCTGAACTGGGGGAAAAATACAGCATGAGAAAGGATTTGTTTGTGGGATATGCTTTCAAAAGCACTATGGTTTTATATAGACCGTTTCTGTATGCCTTCCAGCCTGTTTGTCACCCCAGCATCGCGCAATCGTAAGTGCGCTTCCCAGATGGAGAAATGAAAGGCTTCAGTAATTGAGGTCAGTTGTCGTTACTGCTAACTGTTTGCAAAGGGTTTTTTACAAGCTGTCAGGCCACCTCCATCTGGTAAGAAGCCCCACATCTCTTCTAACCACTGCAGTGTGTTTTCTTTCAAAATATCATAGAGGAAACATATTGCATCGAGAAAGATATAAGCAATTTTCAACCAGAGACAGGTCCCTTGACTCTGTGACATACGCTGGTATCTCAGCCGTAACTCACTTGTAGATTTGTCTATTTAAAAAACATCCCGAAGTAACACATGCTGGTTGAGTACCTCAGAAATCAAGCCAAAGAAAATGAGGTGCACAAAGAAGAGAGCACCCAAAAATGATGTGGTAGACATTAATACTCCAGGTTATGAGAAGCAGAGGGGGCAAAAGTCTGCATGTTTGGTTTGCTGACCCTGCTTTGGTGGGATGAGAGTGGTATGGCCCTGGTTGCACATCTCCTGCCCACACCACAGAAGGATCCAAGGGACAGCAGGGACCAGCTACACAGCTACATCTTTGAGGCCTCCAGAAAAGCACTGAGGATTTACTACTCCAAGGAAACACATCTGCTTAGTACCTTTACAGGGCCGATATTTAATAGCAGAGCAGATGGGCATCATTTTCAGATGTGCTAAGCTTGCTCAACATCACAGCCACCTACAAGCAAGCCTGCTGCTGTGACCTTTTTAAAGGTTCCCCTAAACAAATATCAGTCTCTAAATGCAGGCACCAGCTGATCAAGGAAGCAACCTAAAGTACAAAGCTAATTGTCAAGACAGACAGTTAAAGTTTTTGTGTCACTAGAAGGAGCATTACAGTGACACTATCTGCCAGACAACAAGAGGTATGGATTTTGTCGAAGACAGTTTTGGAGAAAGATTTGAGTTGTGCTCTGGCATGGTTTGGGACAAGTCTCCATCTTATGCATATTCATTACCTTTGCAATTCCTTTTCTACTTGTTTTTCTGGTAGGGAGCCTTAATCAACAACCCATGTGACGTTTTTATCATTTCCAAGAGGTTTTTGACAAAACACAGGGACAAACAGCTTACAAACTGGAAACACACCAAAAGCACCCTAGATAAGCTTCCAGAGCACGTGTATTAAGGCATGGCACATGTAAATGCTATTTAAATTCAGTTTAAAATAGTATATAACCCAAGATAATCCCCTGAACGGTATTATTTTACCCACTTAGGAGAGACCCTACTGACATGAAAAGCTTCATTTCAGCGGATCACACCCCTTGCCACCTTTGGATCCTAATGAATAATCCCAAGTTATGTAAACATGAATAGCAAAGAGGCTGGGTTCTCTGTTTGCCTTCTGCTGGTTTGTTTTTTCCTCTTCCTCCGAATCCCAGACAGATCGTGCTGTCTCATGCTTTTCCACACCCAGGACATTGGAAAGAGGTTACTTAATACCTTGGCTCCTGCCAGCCACTCTCCACGATGTGGAACATGAGCTCAGTTTCTGGGCTTCCACCCAAGATTCCCACTACATGACACCTCACTGGACTTTCTCACTGATTTGGAAACACCTGACTCTCCCTGCAACACACACCTGGATGAGGCACAACTGCTGGAGGATCAACCCATGCAAGGGAGAATCAGAGATGTTGGAAAGATCTAAGAGCATTGGCCAAATATGCAACCCTACCCTCAGTCATCGTGCAGGTCCAACAACGGCAGGCTCCATCAGACATAAGAGTTTCAACTCTTCCTCTGTATAATCAACCATCCACACAAGTGCAGAATATCTTAAAGTTATACACCTCTAGTCTCTCAGGTGTGCTTAGTACAATAGGCTTTTCCTAGGAGACAGTCTCCAGCTGATGAGAGAAAGATGGTGCTCATGTTTCTCAGCAAGACCAACAAGACGACAATCCTCTACACCCTGCACCGCCTTCTCCATCTCTCGCAAACTCAACTGAAGCAGAGCAGACCCTTGCAGTCCTGCAAACTGCGGGGCTCAGTTAGGAATGGCAGGCAACACTCAGATTTTGGGGGCTAGAACTTTTCCTTTCTAACAACTTACTATGTACACAAACTGCTGAGAACAGCAAACTTCTCCCAGCCACGGGTGTGCGGAGAGCGGGCAGAGGTTGCTCATGTAGCACAGGGCATCTGGGCATTGTCTTTAACAGCCCTCGCAGTAGCAAATTGGGGTCTGTATATGAAATATAGAATTTTCACACATCTAGTGAATGCCACAATAAAACAAGGAACTGGTGCAGTTTACGACTGGGCCTCATGCTGAGTCCAATTAAACCTACTGTTTCCAATCAGGTTTAATGTGAGGATAAAGTGAATGCTCCCTGAGATTTGGAGAAGGATAATTTGTCAGTAATAATAAGTGTAGACAAACAGGATGTTCCACAGTGCAGGGGCCTGATTAAAACCAAATGTGTTTCCAGGGATCATCTCGAAACTCCTGGCAGCCAATGCAGTCAGCATGGCTTTCAACTTGCAGCATTTCTTTTGCAAAGGTTTGCAGCCTTTGCAATTCTTCCTATATCCCGTGGAAAAAAATAGGAGCCAGGCCACTGGGTCACCCAAGAGCCATCTCTGCGAGCTGTTGTTGGGGTCTGGGGTTTTTTTTCAGAGCATATTTCAGCTTTATAACCTGTCAATGCAAGGACATCCTAACAGGAAAGGGAAAAAGTCTTGGATTTTCAGCCTGGCCCTATCCTACTTCCTGACAAGAGCCTGTCTAGCTGGACTTAATATTGGCAAAAATACATTTCCTGATCAAAAAGAGGTTTTCTACAAAAGGTGAATTCTTTCTTGATGAACTTTACCATAGAAATAAAATTGGTAGCCGTCAGACTATGGTCCAAAAAGTCACTTCAGCTTTGGGGCAGTTTATTGAAAAGAAACAAGAAAGGTTTCAAACAATCCCCGGCTTTGGGTTTTAAATAGACTCGAGATCTTTCTAATAACCTCTTTCCTTAGGGGACAGAGAGGGTGAATTTCCTAAGAAGGATTTTCTCACTTCTTGGCCAGATGGGAGACTCAGTAACTCAATGCTTGTTAGTTAAGTTATAGTCCCTGAGAAATCAGTGGTTACCTGTTGCTGGAGAACTGCTTTTGTTCATTAGAGACAAACCAAGCCTGAGGTCAATGTGCAGATCAGTTAACATACTAGCAAACCACCAATTAACCTAACACAGAAGCAGGAGCCTATTTCCAAAATGTGTCTCTAATTCACCATCACTCAGTGTTTACAGCGGTACAATGGATCGTGTGTAAAGCAGGGGCTATGGCAAGGACCCGCTGCGAGGGGGGTCCCATTGCGGAACCATTTCTGCAGAAGTCTGGATTAGGGCTGGGGAAAATCACCGATGTAAATGCAAACCTGGATGTTGTGTCCTGCCAACATTTGGCCTATTGCCCAGAAGGGCAATTGCCTCCTAAGGTGCCAGTCCTTTCAGCTGTAAGGCTCTGTTGTGTTCAGATTTATCTGTTTGCCTTCAGGATGGTTCAGGCTTAACAGAAAGTCGCTGCCTGGACCTCCTCTCTCCATCTGTCCTGGAGGCACTTGCTTTTTTCAACAGATCACGGGAAACACTACAGTGCTCAAGAATGGAAATTCTTTTGAAGGTCTCTATGTATGACTGCTCATTTGGTGACATAAGAAGTGCTTTTAACACATCCTCAGTAACTTGCACTACTTCCTTGCATCTCATTCCTTAATAAATTCTTTTCCTTGTACAAACTTCAAATACTTCCCTTATCTACCATTTCTGAATTTCTGTAGCCACAGTCTTCTTAGGAGGGTCTGATGAGCTCCTTTCTGTGTCCCTGGGACCAAAGGCTACCATGGCTGTTCCAGCAGCTCAGTGTCACAAGTGTCTTGTATATATGAAAGAAATCAAAACCATTCCAGACCATGAAAGGGGAGAGAATCCCATCATATGAGTCCCAAACACTCCTATGGATGAGTTCCCATTGAAAAATGAGCGTACATAGAAAAAAGTGGAAGTTTTAAAGTCCCCAAAGAGCCTTCTGATGTGGTTTTGGGGCATCTCCCTGGTGAGGAGATCTTGCAGGAGAAAGGCTGGACAGGCACGGAGGGACTGAACAGCAAGAGTGAGTTGGGAAGAATATCAGTGACACCCTTCCAGGTTCCTCTCACCTGTAATTTCGGGTCAGATACCAAAGATACAGGTATTTTTCTTCCTGTGGGAATGTGAGATAAAGCAGCCCTGTTGAAGCTGCTGCACAGGGACCTGAGCAAAGCATCTAGGAGATACATGCAAAAATGCAGAATGCTGGCTTATTTCCATCGCAAAGTGGATAGAAATCTCCCTCCTTCCTTGCAGACTGGAAAAAAACACAGGGGAATTCAGAGGATTCTTCGCTAGAACAGGCATCTTAGGTCTTTACCTGCATAGAATTTGTTTTGAGAGGCCTGAAAGAAATCAGACTTTGGGAAGCAGATGTTTTGGGGTACCTGGAGATTTGCATGTCTCCAGTATAGAAAAATGTATTTTTGAAAAGAAGACTGTGAAGGGAGACAGGAAAAGAGCACGAATAAAGAAAAGAAGACCCATCCTGGGTGGGAGCATTTCCCTCGAGGGAAACAAAAATGTCCACAAATAGAAATGCCAGTCTGACACAGGCACCCATGGCTCTCCTTTTCTTGACGAGGAGTGACAACTGCAAAGACGTACGTTCAGATGGCAGCGGCTTCTCTGAAAACCACATGATGCAGCTTAGCCAAGCTGCCCCAGACAAATAAATGGTTTGATTTAATTTAGAGCCACATCTTGTTCCCAGGGAAGGGTAATTGGATCCATGGCAAAGAGCTGGGAAGGGGGCCTGAGACGAAGCAAAGGAGACAGCTCTGCTGCATGGGATACTTGTTTTCTCCAGTGGAAATTTCTTAAGGAACAAAGCCCCTTCTCCACACAGCAGGGCAATTTCACTGACCTAATTTCCTGCCACTGTTCCTTCTCCTCTGATAATGGAGAAATGTGTTGGTTTTCTCCTCCTACAATGAAATAAACAAAGCAGAACATTAATATGAATTTTTAATGCAAAAAACCTGCAGAAAGAGAGCTGCTTTGGGCTAGAGACCTTTGAAAACACAAGGCGACATGGTTATAATACAATTGTTTCTGCCACTACTGTCCTCTAACTTCCAAGCTTGATGCATTCAACTGTTCTGATAGCATCCCTCAAGTTATAGCTGCCAGGCAGCACCGGGGAGCTGGGAAAGGGGGTGAGCTGCTCCGGCCTAGCCTCCTTCCTTCCCTAGCTCAGCAGGTCAAAGAGATGGTGAGGAGGAGAGTTGGGTTATCAGCTCTTGGCTGTCATTCCATATGGTCTGGCCCATGCTGGCTCTTGGTGGGACACCTCCAGCAAAGCTGCAACAAAAGTGATATTTCGTGCCTCGTGAGGGCTGGGGGGTGGAATTAAGGCCATGTGCTCGCAGCAGGGGTGGGTGGCTGTGGTGGGGGGAGGCTGCGGGTGGCCCCGCGGGTGGTACCATGGGCAGAGTGCCACCCGTCATGCCTGCCCATGCACATGCCGCGTCTTGTCTGCAGGCCACAAATCTGACATTAAAAGACAAATAAAAAGGAAAAAAAAAAATTAAAAATTCCCAGCCCCACACACGGGCACATGCTGATCTTGGTACTTGCAAAGTCCCAGGAAAATCATATCAGCATCTGAATCTGGTCTGAATCTTCTTGGGTGTTTCTGACCTGGAGGAATCCGACAGTGACACTTTCTTGAGCTGTCACCACTTTGGGTTGGCTGTGGAGCGGAGCTACCTAGATATACCCAAGAGATGAGGAAATTACAGCTTTCTTCTGACTGGGGATCGATGAAGAGGTGATAACACTAGTTTGTGTGTTTTTTTAAATCTAGGTATAAGCTATCACTGTCTTCCTCTCTCCTTCTCCCCACAGTACATTATTAAGTGCTCAGCTCTGGACTGTTCTTCCGACATTTGTCATATGTATAGTTTACACTATTTAAAGGAAAGTCAAATCCAAGGCAATTCTGGATAAAAAACCAGTGGTTTGAAATATTAATGCATAATATAGACGTTTCCCTCAATGCTGGATTTCCTTTTTATAACTAAGTGCTGTCACTGTCATTGTTTTAAAGCTGGGCAGAATTTTCTTGATATACTTTTTTTGTAAGTGTGACTGGCTTAAAAGTCAGTGTGATGATGGTAAAGAGCAAACTGGAAGCATTTTTTGACCTTTTTTTCATTCATTGTTTAAATTTCAAATGCCTGAATAATGGAAGTGGATCTGTTCACAAGACCATTTTGTCATTATATATTCCCCCACAAAACGAGTGCTCAGCCTGGGAATTATTTTAGAAAGGTTACTTTTAATGAGATCCATGCAGTTATAAAATATAATCAAAATATGTTAACACTTTTTTAGTCCTTTACTTTAGCCTGGAATTCCCTCTGCTCTTTCATGCCTGGAAAAACAAAAAGACGTTCAGCTTTCTTCCCGCGAGGGAAAAAGGTGTTTTCTTCAGAGGGCTTCTTCCTTGCGCTGTGTTTTTTAGATCCCCTTTTAAAAATGTTGGGCTAGAGCCTATTCAGTGCTTAAAATATTGAAACAACAAGGATATTCCTCCAGCACAGCAAGGAAGGTGTTGCAGAGCTTTTCAGCAGTACACTCCTTGAAAATGGAAATTGCACATAAAACTCTTCTCCCAGGTTTTTTTCCCGAAATAAAATGCACACGGAGCCCACTAGAGGGTACAGCTCGGAGACGCGCAGCTCGGAGACGCGCAGCCTGGTGTGCGGTGACCGCGGCCGGACTGCCTCACTCGGCTTGGCAGGTGGAGCGGAGCCTGGACCCCCATCTCCAGGTCAGAAACCACCTGCGGCTGGAGGAAGTTGGGAAATATATCCTAATGAAAAATGGATCATTATAAAGGGTTCACTTGCTCTTTGATTCGTATTGATTAGATACTCTTGGAAAAAGGGCATTCACAGGAACCGTAACATCTGCTCCCTCTGGCTGTTCTCATTTCTTCTTCCTGCTCTTTCCTTCGGCTGGTTAGAAAATCCTCTAGTCTTTTAAAACTTCAGCTATGAAGACCTAGATTTGTTTTAGTTTCGAGCACTTTTCTTACAAACCAGGGGAAAAAAAGAAAAAGCATAAAATCATCTGGAGCCTTTGGAATTACTGCTGGCTTGTGTTGCACTCAACAAGTCAGCAATTATAGCCTGAAATATTGAGTGGCAGGAAAATTGATGTCTTACTTCGGCACTTGTGTTTTTTTTTTTTTTTGAAAGTGCAGAAATATATGACATAGAACTTTCTGTGGCAGGCTGAGGGCTAACACAACCTAATGTGATTACAAGGCAGGGGGTACTCAGGGTCATTGTGGATCCCAAATGACTGAGGCAATAAACTGCTTATTGGCCCATTCGTTTCTTTTTTAGCATCTTTTCTAAGACCAAATGCAGGAGAGGACCAGAAGGGAGGGTGGCTTTTAAGGAATCACAGAAGGGAGCTGTCAGAGACCCTCAGGAATAACATTTTGGGTAAGAAAAACCTATAGTAGTTCAAGCCTAGCAGTCAATCATCCATCATTGCAATGAGAGCGCTAGGTAAACACGGTGAGATACCAGATGGGACCCCATGGAAGGCTCAGCAAAATGCACATTAACAACTGGCAAATGTAGGCAGAGGAGGACAAGACCCACATGGCTGTGTCCACCTCCTTTAGGCATATAATTTCCCATAGCTGTCAGAGGATGCCTTTGAAGGTTTGGCCAAAAAATGCTCCTTTTGCACAGAACACAGTGCCTTCAAATCTCACTGCCATGAGTAGGGTAGGAGGAAGCCGTGATGCTGCAATTCTGGCTCACGTGGCTTTGCTAAATGAAGCCGGTGAGACTCCTGCACCCAAATGACCATTGCTGAAGCAAGGCAGATTGCAAACAATCTCGGCAGGAGGGTTGGACTAGATGACCCACAGAGGTCTCTTCCAACCCCTACTATTCTGTGATTCTGTGAAACACAGGACAGTAATTGTCCAAAACCAACCGTAATGGAATATTGTTATTTTATCAAAAGAATTCATCTATTCTCACTTAACTCAGTGGCAAAATTCCTCTCTGTTTTCTGGAGCTCTGGATTTTATTTTAATCATGGTGATAGGCTGATAGTGAGATAATATCCACAGCCTTACCCTCAAAGCTGACAGCTACTGAGAAAAATCTCCTTTCTTGTAATCTGGCTCTATTATACTGGGATTAAGTTAAGGCGTGTGAAACTTCTACTCATGGCAAAGCCCTGAATTCTGTGTGTGCTGTGTCACAGAAAGTTATGACTTGGCTTTCACATGAATAATTCAGTCTGCTGCTGTTATGCATTCTGCTGCCAGCAAAATCACCATATTTTAGGATTTTATAGACAGATCAAAAAGTGTGCCCTTCTAAAAATGTACAGTTGCAACTGAGAGAAAGGGTTTGGATTGCAGCTGTCCCCTGTTTGAAAATGCTGCTTGGAAGACTGATTATTTTACTTCCTTCTGGACCAAAGCATACCAATGGTCCCATTTTTCTACAGCCCCCCTCCCCACTCCAAATGCTGGGCCCCAAATGGGGCTGGGAGATTTGCTTATGTTAAAAAAAAGAAAAGCACAGAGCTGTTCAGAAAGGATCGATAGCAAGTGACCATTTACCAGGCTCCTCAGCCTTTTCTTTGAAAGCGGTGCTAAAATTTCCACCGACTTCAGTAAGAACCAGGCAGAGGCTTTTATCTGAAAGTCAGTGTGGCTGTGGTATATACACACCAGACCAGGATGCAAATAACCTGTGGTTTAATCTTGCACTTTACCACTGAAATTGCACCTTGGATAAACTGCTGTTTTTCCTGGTGCCTCAGTTTCCTTGCCTATAAAAATGAAAAGAAATGCTGCTAATCTTTGTATCAAACTTTGAAATTTACAGGAATGGTGAAAGAACTAGGAAAAATAACAGAACATCCTTCTAGTTACCTCCTAGACTAGTTTTTGTTGCTCTTGCATTAATAAAAGTCTGGTATTTGAGGTGCCTAGCACCCTGAAGCTGTCCATACCACAGGAGAGCATCCTTAAGCAGATAACACTCTGCTAAGGAGAAAGACTGGGGGTGCAGGATCAGGACCTAAATCTTATTAATTCTATTTAATCCCTGCAGCTCGCACCACAACACTTTCCAAGCCGACTGAATAACACGGATCAGACAAGCGGTGTACACCAGTGCCAGTCCAGAGATTTACCCCAGCTGCTTCCTTGCTGTGTCCATCTCCAGGGCCCGATCCGGGTGATGCTCCGATCCAATGGAGACTTGCTGCTGGCTTTACTTTTAGCTCAGCTGGACCACACGGACCTGACCCTGCGTGCTCCAGCCTCAGTGACAGCTGGCAGGATTGGGTGCTATTTTCCTTTTTATTCTTTTTCTGGAATGTATATAAAGCTTGCTTTCACCAACAGCCTGTGTGTATGGTCTGATGATGAACTTTTCCAAGAAGGAATGACAGAAAAGACATCATACATTAAGACTCCTGTCACTCCACCTAGATTGTCTTTGTTTTGTGGGTAAACAGCAAGCTTTTAAGGATTTTAATCCACAGCATTACAACCCACCAAACAAAAACAAGGAAGGGGTTTCTCCTGGCAAGTCAAGTCCGACTGGATTAAAGCCTCCTGCCCCAAAGGCACCAGATAAATATTCTCCTATAGGAATAGACAACCTCCGCCTCTCTGCATGCTGACGAGGCAAGTGTGGGTTTAACGGCTATATAGATAAGCCCGTATCTAAAGGACACAACACTTAGCTTTACAGTCCGCACACTTCTTCACCAGTCGCTAACGGCCACCGGGCTGACGGCGCTTGTGCCCCAGTTACGGTGCGAAGAGCCCTGGGGATCTGCGGCACCAGCCGTGCCTTGCAGAGCCCCACATGGGACTTTTTGGTGGAAAAAAAGCGCTTTAGGGGGATCTGATATAAAAAGGAAGTTTTCTCATGCGGCTTTAAGCAAGCAACGAGTGCCCTGGGCATCAAAAGCACTGTGCAGGGGAGAGGGGTGGCTGCAGCTGCCTTCCGGCTGGGTTTGACAGCCCGGAGCTTGTTTAGATTTCTTGGGTCAAAGCAATCACAAAGGTGATTTTTTTTTATCATTATTTTCTTATCCTGAGTCGTTATTGATTTTTTTTTTTTTTTTTTTTTTTTTTTTTTTTTTTTTTTTTT
>Ga0065711_1027364_pt1 | contig 50359 bp, 26 predicted proteins | sample Hoacrofraction12_FD_59098 | JGI IMG/M metagenome (GOLD analysis project Ga0065711, IMG submission 59098) | Hoatzin crop microbial communities from Cojedes, Venezuela - Epithelial fraction 12 v2 (version 2) | ecosystem: Host-associated > Birds > Digestive system > Esophagus > Crop | place... | reverse complement strand
CAGTGGTGCCCAGCGACAGGACAAGGGGCAATGGGCACAAACTGAAGCACAGGAAGTTCCGTCTGAACATGAGGAAGAACTTCTTCCCTCTGAGGGTGATGGAGCACTGGAACAGGCTGCCCAGGGAGGTCGTGGAGTCTCCTTCTCTGGAGATATTCAAGACCCGCCTGGACAAGGTCCTTTGCAGCCTGCTGTAGGTGACCCTGCTTCGGCAGGGGTGTTGGAAGAGATGACCCACAGAGGTCCCTTCCAACCCCGAACATTCTGTGATTCTGTGATTCTGTGAAAATGTTAAACATCACTGGTCCCAGTACAGACCCCAGAGGGATGCCACTTGTCACCACCATCCATTTGGACATCAAGCCATTGACCACTACCCTCTGGCTGTGACTGTCCAACCAATTCCTTAACCACTGAACAATCCACCCATCAAATCCATATTTCTTCACTTTAGAGAGAAGGATGTTGTGGCGGACCATCTTGAAGGCTTTACAGAAATCCATATAAATTTCTATCAGTCAGTAGGTCACCAACAAAATGTCTGAATCCAGACCTTTGTGATTTTAAAGGGAAATACGGAAAAGATGGCTGAAGTGCCTTATGTGTAAATGGTCCTACTTTGTGCCTGCTCCAGTTTTAGTCCTTGGCTTTCAAGCAAGAAAGTTGAAAGTTCATGTAAAAATTTGCCATGCTCCATAGAAAACAAGTGTAAAGTGAAATCCAGCAAGTCACAGCAGTAAATGTGTCCATTAAAAGAAAATCATCTGTGAAAAGTTATGTAAAAGCTGCGTTTAGGTCTTTCCAAATGCAACATGTATTCAACAAGCAAGTGCACCAGGCCGTAGAGTACTAATAAACTTCTGATACTCCTGTCCAAGCCTGAATCACTCTGTCTTTTTGCATTTGAATGCATCATGTTTATGACGCTGCTGTAAACCTTGGACCTCAATTACTACATGATAACAGGTTGTTATTGCATTACCCTTTCCAGACCCGAGAGCTTGGATTTCCCTGCACTTAGGCATTGGGACACAGCTGGTAGATGCTCTGCATAACCAATTAGTAGATTACTTCTGAAAATATATATTCTTCACTGCAGAGGCCTAAAAATGATCCTTCAACTCCAGCTACCTGCTGCCGCCGCTTGAAAGGAGAAAAAGAGGGAGAGAGAAAAAATTTAGCTGCATCTCTATAATTCATAAACAATGCATCATTCACTTGACAAACTATATTAACAGCACCCTAGAGGGCATGCTCTGAACATGCAAAATGTTGCAAAGTACTTGTATTTTATGGCAAATCTTTTTAATTTTTCAGTTAAAATGATAATAAATATTGATTTTTCATGTACCATTACTGTATCTAGAACACTTCCTGGCAGTGTGCATGAAATTTATTTAAGTCATTTGGTTTGAGCATTCAGACTGTATCAACTGTATCACATCAAAACACAGAGGTTGCTTTCCCAGAATGCTGGCTTGTGTGTTGTACCCAGGATTCCTAAGGAAATGCTTTATTTTTCCTTCTGTTTTTCCTCACTATCATGAAGCAGTTCTGATTTTAGAGTTAGCTGTGGGAAGAAACCGACAGATCTGTCAGCAGACAGTTCTGACATGCAAGGATAAAGGGCTTTCCCGCAGAAGAAAGGTTTTGGAACAGAGGAAGCACGAGAAACACTAAGAGTGGGATCGAATATATGGCACTTTGGATGGGATTATTGAGACTTTGTCCAGCTAGGTGATACCTGTGAAAGAATTTCATCTGTACTGCCCCTCTTCCCTCACTTGTAAACCCCTTGGAGACTGGGGGATCACAAGCACTAATGCCAAGAGCCCATGTTTCTTGTAGGTATTTAATGCTCAGCTGGTTTCAATATCACCTAAAATCCTTCTGGAACCAAGGCCTCGGAGTTATTGCTAATAATGGTTATCATATGAGAGAAACCAATTTTGAGAGGAACGGGGGGAATTAGCCTAAATGTCACTCAACACCACACCTCTCCCCAGGTTTGAAGAGCTGCGACCGAAGTCCCTGAGCTCTCACCCGCCCCAGATCTGTTAATTTTGTTCTGTTCAAAGAGTCTCAGAAAGAGGCATGAACCCTCAAATTTCTGTTGCCCCAGACAGAGAGGGGTGGGGGAACAGAGTAAAAGACAGAGGACTGAGAAGCCCAGAAGTTGAATGAAAGGAAGAAATCGGGTTGTCCGTCGTGTCTGGGACAGGCAGCATCGCAGGAATGCATGAAATCAGCCCCGCAGGCTGGGACACAGCGGCACCACTGCCGGTCTGCTACCCAGCAGACTCGCCGTGACTCTGATTTTCTCAAACAGGCTGGGATTGCCATCCATCTGGAGACCACCTGTGTAGCACATACTCTGCAGGCCAGCGCTCCTGGGTTCTGCACAATCGCCTCTGCATGTGCTGGACGCATCATCTGCATGTGGGCAGAGACACGTATAAAGTTTCCCATCCTGTTCCAAATGGATTGCCAGATGTCCAGAAATCCCTGACAATTGTCCAGAATCTCTGAACTCCACCCAGACAGAACGGCCAGGTGGAAAAAGTGGGAGCATCGAAGAAAACTCAGATAATAGCCTAGAAAAAAAGAGTTGTCTGGCAGGAGAGTAGGGAATAAGAAACAGAGAAATGTAGAGGTGAGAAGGGAATGGGAAATACAAAGTTTTCAAAAAGAATGAACACAGTTTGGATAAGAAGTCAAATATTTTGGCTCTAATCCAAACCTTAAATTTAAACCTAAAGTGGTTATATCAGCAGCATGAAGGCCCAAATAAAACAGCTCAGAAAGTAATGGAAATAGGCAGATAAGAAATCAGTCATCATCTGTGTAGGTTTTTATTTGAAAAACACGTAGGAGCAGATTAAAGCATAAAAATTGCAGATGGTCAATATTACATCACCAGCAGTCAAAGCAATATTTCTTCCTTCCTTCCTTCCACTGAACCAGACCTTCACCTCCCACATCTTAATGTGTAAACTTTACTGTCAGAGGAGCTGGCTGAACAAGCCAAAGCCAAGGATTTCCACAAATAATTAAAGCGTAAAAAATAAATAATAAATGATAGCTGCCAGAGAATATTCTCTTTTCTGCAGATATGGAGAGAAGGTACACAGGAGACCTAAGCTAATCAAACATGCTCTTTTTTTCAAGTCACAAACTCATTTTACTTTCTCCATTCCTACTCCCACATATTCATCACGTTTCACTGATTCTATAACTACATAGAACTGGACCCCAGGAGGGTCCAACTCTGCCCTCCTTTTGCTAAGCAATGCTTATGTGAATAACCACAGTGTCTGCAGCGGGATTATTCTCATGAGTAAATTACTAGCCATTGTCAGAAAAAAATGCAGAATCCTGTGATGTGTGCATTGTTTCTGCTGAAGAATTAAGGCACGTGAATGCTAAATTAGGAATAACTTGAAATTCTTACAATTTTGTTATACAGGCATGTGCAAATAGGGCAGAAAAAATCTTCCAATTACTCTTTTCTGTTATTTTGTTGTGTTTGGGTTTTTTTAAGTTCAGGATAAACCTACAAGGTGGAAAAGGCCAAAAGAGAAGTCATTCTTAGACCTTTATAAATATTTAGGCAGGAAAAATCAATCTCCAGGACTGAGTCACTCTGTTTTCCTTAGGAAAGACATTGAGAGCCTTCCTTCACTTCAGAGCATATTTTCTATTCTTGATTTAAAGCATGCCTGCACTTGAATATGATAAAGTCCTACATAGCATGTTCTTACTTTTTTTTTTTTTTTCTACTAGACCTTGCCTTATTCAGCACTCAGGATAGACATGAGCTGGGGAGACATCAGCTGCAAAGGTCATTGTTTTTAATAGATGCCCTGAATCATCTGGAGAAAAATAAGACATTTAGTGAATAAAACAGATAACTTCAGGAAAATGACTTGAAATCCAACATTTCATAATGTTTAAGTGCTATATAGTGCTATTTTCAATTTTAGATCATTTTGCACGTATGCTGTATGATTTCTGAGGTTTGTAACAAAGCACATTAAAAACTAGAAATCCCATTTCTGACATACAGCATATCTCCTCTGCCCTGCTGCATGCCACCAGGACTGGGAATCAAACTGAGCTCTGCACCAAGGGAGTCACTTACCGATGCAATACATCTCTGAGAAATGGTACCGCCTGGGCCAGCAGTTTTTAGTGATAGTGGTGGCAGAAGAATGGTGAGATTCAGGACTCTTGTCTCCTGTTTGGGGCTTTTGAGAGGAGTCTGCTCAAAAAGACAGAGACCCTTTTCCCTACACTCCCAAGTGATCCTTCATGCCCACACCAACACTTCCAGTTTGTCCCTGGCTCAGTTTTGTTCTTTTTCCCCTCCCTGCTCTTTCTCCACTTCCACTTCCATCACCTGTGTTTTCACAGATTCTTTCTGTAGGCATTTGAACCAAATGTGTCTCCCTGTGAGCTCTAGCTTTACCTATCAGACCTTTCCTATGACTTCTCCCAGTCTTTCTATGCTCTGCTCACCTAGCCAGTTCCCAACTGAACTTTCATTCGACTTAGAATCCTTCTTTACTCTGGTTTCAGGTGCTCTTGCCCTTCCAAAACCTTAGCCCCCATAAACCTCATTCCCCATATGCCTCCTTTTTTCTACAGCTAGACTCAGTTTTCTTCTCCTGTCCCACACTATGCTCTCCACTTACCAGTTAGCTGCATTTCTTCTTAGCCTCCTCTTTGCTGCCCCAGCCCACTGTGTTTCAGTTTCTTTAAACACATTCCTCGTCTTCAGATCCTTCTGCCCCACCTCAGCATCCCCCATCATACCCTAATCTGCATTTCTTGACACACCAAGACAAGATGTAGCTTGTCTCCTTTAAGTTTGAATGAGGCAGCAGTCCTGCTCTCCGCTTGGCACCGGTACAGGAGGACCAGAGCTGAAAGGACAAAGAAGACAATCTGCTTGTTGTTGGTACCTCTCCAGAGTCAAACTCAACGTAACACAGCCCAGAGCTAAGCTGCAGAAAAGGGTGTTTTCACCCTGGGACGGGTGCATTTGGGCTGACATTTCAGCTCTTGAAATATTAACTGTGAAATATCTGCTGATAATGAGGAAACCAGTCTCTTTTCAAAAGTTTGTGCAGTTGGAGGGTCCTTGGCAAATATTAATTAGGAACAATAAAAGGTATTGCCAAAAGCACATTTCCTTGCCCATTTTCTAAGTTCCTAGTATGAGCATCCTACAGCATGCCAAAGAAAAGGCTGAAAGTGTTATTCAACAAGTTCAACATTTTCAACAAATGTTACTTCTATTTAACTTCCAGTTTTACGGGGAGAGTTATTCCCCAACAGTGACAGGAAAACAGCTATTTCAGGCTACCTAGGATAGTTGTCAACCCCTCTGGAGAGAATTCTTCAATTTTTAACTAGGCCTTTTCCGAGGTGCCTGTGTGGGAGCGTTGAGCACCACATATGCACTCACACAAGCACGTGCTCTGGAGAAAGCTTCAATTTCCAGCATTGCTTTGTGGGTTTTAGGGCTTTACCTGATATGGTGAAGGTAGATGCACATGAGGTAACTTCAGCTGTTTAAAATAGTCTGTAAGGCGGTTGTCTATGTTTTCTCTGTAGTTAAAAGAACAGAAAGACAGGGGCTTGTTCCAGGAGCAATAAGGTAGGTGCCCAAGAGCTGGTTGAAATGGTAGGACCATCCCTGCTAGCAGTCATCTGCATTGGTGTTGGCTTCAAGTGACCACGGAAATGAAATCATAGAATCATAGAATCATAGAATCATTAAGGTTGGAAAAGACCTCTAAGATCATCAAGTCCAACAATCCACCCAACACCACCATACCTACTAAACCATATCCCGAAGTGCCACATCTACACGTTTTTTGAACACCTCCAGGGATGGGGACGCTACCACTTCTCTGGGCAGCCTGTTCCAATGCTTGACCACTCTTTCAGTGAAGAAATTTTTCCTAAGATCTAATCTAAACCTTCCCTGACACAACTTGAGGCCATTGCCTCTCATCCTATTGCTAGTTACCTGGGAGAAGAGACCGACACCTGCCTCACTACAACCTCCTTTCAGGTAGTTGTAGAGAGCAAGAAGGTCTCCCTTCAGACCCCTCTTCTGTATACTAAACAATCCCAATTCCCTCAGCCACTCTTTGTAAGACTTGTACTCTAGACACTTCACCACCCTCATTGCCCTTCTCTGGACATGTTCCAGCACCTCTATGTCTTTCTTGTAGTGAGGGGCCCAAAACTGAACACAGTACTCCAGGTGTGGCCTCACCAGTGTCAAATACAGGAGGAGAATCATTTCTCTACTCCTGCTGGCCACACTATTCCTGATACAGGCCAGGATGCCATTGGCCTTCTTGGCCACCCGGGCACACTTGTGGCTCATGTTCAGGTGGCCAACACCCATGTCCTTTTCTGCTAGGCAGCTTTCCAGCAACTCTTTCCCAAGCCTGTAGCATTGCATGGGGTTGTTGTGACCCAAGTGCAGGACCCAGCACGTGGCCTTGCTAAAGTTCACACAGTTGACCTCTTCCCATCAATCCAGCCTGTCCAGATCCTTCTGCAAAGCCTTCCTACCTTTGAGCAGATCAACACTGCCACCCAATTTGGTGTCATTTGCAAGAATCAGGAGATCAGTGCGGTGACAAAGTCATCTGCTAGAAGCTCTGGGACTTCTTGGGGGATGCAGATGTAGTCTAGACATGAAAAATCACCTTTTGACAGTTGAAGGTCACCAAGCACCACTTTATTGAAAGTGGTCAGAAGTCTAAGCATGGAGAAAGGTGAGATTTTGTCTACTTACCACCTGCTTCATACCTGGGTACCTTGGAAAATGTGGTATTGAGGCCCAGATTCAAGAGACCATGAAGTCTGTGGTAAAAATTCCTCTAGCTTTAAATGGACTCTGGACCTCCATTATCAAAGGAAACCAGGCTTGTTTTAAGGGCTAAAAAAATGTATTTTCATATCACAGTTTTCCAGAGTTCAGTCCCAGATGGTTAATTAATGAAAAAAATGAATGTCGCTGTTACTTTTTCTCTCCTTACTTCCAGGAGACACAAGTGCAGTTTAAATTCTGGAGGAAGAAAAAACATTAATTAAAAACTAAAATATGTTTCAAACTGGCTTAACTGTTAGCTGCTTGTTGTGAGCAAATTCCCTCTGTTCTCTTATTTTCCATCAGCTGCTGAGGCCACCTGAGCTACTCATGCAGTGACGTAAACAGCTGGGTGCTGCAGCGAGCACCTCCTCACGGAAGGTCCACCAGCCTCAAATCTCTTCCTCATTTCAATTCCAAGGAAGTCTGAGTCAGTTGACCTTCAGGGCACACTGTAAAGCTCAGTAAATTGATGAACAGATAGACTCTAAAGAAGGCGTTTTGCAGGGGTAGGTTATGCCAGTATGAGATGGCCCAAGGTACTCTCAGGAAAGAAGTGCAGACTGAAATGCGGCCATGAGGGCTGGGGAGGGCATGTGGCCAGGAAACTAATACTGTCTGTCTCTGTCAACACAGACCCTATGCAGTCATTGCTATACATATATATATTCTGTTCTGTGCACAGAAAGGCCAGCAAATGAGAATCTGGCTGGCTTGCTGTATAAGTCCCAGGACTCTATTCACTGTCCTGTATATTGCATTGCTTCTCAGGCAAAGAGTCTGGTTTTCCCACCTGCACCTCACCCTTATTTGCCATGCTGTACAAGCATTTCTACTTAAAGATTAAATTCTCCATCATCTTTATTCACTTCCCAGTTAATCAGCTTCTTCACTTTTTGTAGTTTTGCTCTACCTGTCTTTTTACACATGGCTAGTAAAGCCATGCCACTCAGGTATTCATCCTTACTGGGGTTATTTGAGAGAGGTTGAAGTGCACAGTGGTGTCTCAGCTGCTTATCATTCAATCTCCCTGCTTGAGCAACGTGTCACTTATTTCACCCGTGGGGATCTGCAGAAGAATAATTTAGAAATTACTCACCAATGAAATGCTCCCTCATCCAGGTTCTCAGTGGATGGACAATGCCTTAAAGATCTCTGGTCTGACAGAAACAAGTAATCCCAGGAGATGCAAAATTAATGAAACTGATTTCTGGTGCTTGCTTACAGGGTGGGATCTGATATTTACTAGGACACAAAGACCAGTTTAAGCTTCTCCTGGGTTTTATAATATTTCCATGTAAACTCTTTGATATTGAGCACAGGTGAGTTCACCCTGCAACATTTCCCTTAGCAGAGGTACTGATATGACTTTTTTCTTTGACCTGGCTCCTTATGTAACTTTATATTTGAATTATATAGGTACATAAAAGTTTTAATGAAACTTGTCAGTTCTTACTGTACTTGAGACCTCTAGGCATTTATCAAATTCTGAAATTGAGTCAGTGGAGCCAGCAGTCAGAAAGGTGGGCATGCACTCAGCGTGACTCCGTACATGACGTTTCTTAGGAAATCCATCTGAAAATAGCAGGTAACAGCAATGTCTGGCATGATACCAAATGCCTTCTATCTAGTGCCGTCCTCTTTCTTTGGCCACTGGGATGAATATATCCCCTCTAAAGGAAAATCTTTCCACCTTCTCCATAAATCTGTATGCTGTAATGAGGCCATCTTTAGTGGAAGCTCTGAATCCTACAATGTCCCAGTTTGGTTCAAGTGCAGTGGCTTCTGAGAACGTTGCTCTTGTCCACATTGCTGTCTTTTGCCTAGGACTTAATGTATATGTATGATGCTGCAGTAACAAACACTGATAATCCTCTTCCAATACCACACGAAAGAATATACATCTATAGGCTTTCTTTTAATGTGGGCACTGTCCTAGTTTTGTCCTATGACAACCAGAACTGTGATAACATGATAAGCAAAATTACTATCAGCCTTTTTTCCTACAGAAATAGGATGTGTATGAAAAAGCCTACACAAAGTGACAGAATGGCTTATTTGCACTTCTGCTGATGTTTGCATGGCTAGCGACCGATGGCTGAACCATTTAGCACAAATACTGAAAGGCTTTATGATTCTCTCATTGTGTCTAGAAGCTGCCACTGATCCTCCTTCTAGGTTTTGCATGAGATCAGGAGGTAAGTGGTAGGCTCTCATGTGTAGCAGCAGAGGAAATGGCTGGGCTCATCCTTCCCAGGACTGAACGGTTGTGCCTCTTCCCGTTTGCTGGCTTCAGCATGCAAAGGACAGAGACTCATTCAGCTGAAGTAGAATCCCTTTTCTCCTCAGTTAGTCTTTAACTGTATGAGCTCCTTGATCCCTGTACCTGAATGCATGCAGAAGGGGAGCCCCTGAACCCACACCAGAGGGTGTGGGGTGAGGTCCCAGGCAAGGATGCAAAGGCAACAGGCAATTAAGGTCTATTTATGCACTCAGCACCTGAGAGTAGCCTTGATATTTTTGTTTGTGCACCCAAATTTTAACCACTGCTGTTTAACCACTGCTCTCTTTCTTGTGCAGTATTGCATGTACTTACTTACAGGATATTTAATTCTGCCTCCTTCATCCTCGGTAGGAAGATATGGAAGTCACAGTCATTAGAGAGGGCATGGAGTCAGGCCCCTATCGCTGCCAGAGGGCCAGGTGGACATGTGCTGTGAGACCCTTCAGCAAAGTAACATGACATTAGGGCTCTGATTCAGAAAATTCTGTCAGGAAGAACGACTCTTTGTCACAAGTGCAAAGGAGTCCACCTGAAGGTTATGAATGAATAGGCAGGGGTTTGGGGGGTTTTTTTTCAAAGAAACAGGTGTAGTAATGATTGTCAGGACAAGAGCTGACAAGCATCTGAAGAGTCTCTGCATGCATTAAACAGGAGACAACACAACACTTTTACTGACGGTGTGGTGAGCAAAGTGTCACTCCGGTCACTGGATTCAGACATTCACCCTGTAAGGCACTGAAACTTGCTGGAGCGGCATACCCTGGCAAAGTGACCTTTTTTATATATTATTTTTTACTGCATAGTTTGCATTTTGTTGACTTGGCTGGGCACCTGCTGTAAACTGCAAATACATTCCTGTCATCCCGGCTGAAAACAAAAACAGTGAGTAGTGTAGTTCTTTGGTGGACTGGAGCTAGCAAAGAGCAAAAGTACCTGTGCAAAATGCTGAGGTAAATCTTCCTGTCCTACAGCCTCTCCCAGCTTTGACCGTGGGCTGTGAGCAATTTCCAGTCATCTATACTGGACCACTGTTGTTCTTTTGCACAGCAATTGTTCCTGCATACACAGAACAGAAGATTTCTCCACAAGCTGACCTCTCAGCATTTTGTCCTGCATGGTACCAAATTCACATGCTCCTAGAGCAGCCGAGTAACCATTAAAGGCTCATTTATACCCTGTGCTCCACTTCTTGTGTTTGTGACATTCTCCAAAACCATTAACCATCATTTAGAAGTGTTGCCACAGTGTTTTCAGTGCAATTGTGTACTCTGTGTCAGCCTCTGTAGCTACAGCTGGGTGAGTGTACAGTAAATTCTTTGTATTTCTATCCCTAAGTAATACAATAAAATAGCTTTCTTGTCGCTCAGTTAAATATTCATCTCCTCTGCTAGCTGAGTAAGTAAGGCTGAAATACCTTTTGTTATTGTCTACACAGCTTGGCAGAGGCAGAAGCCCCAGGTACAACATAATTATATCTTTGGGTTTGGATGGGAGTAATTTTTGGAGGAAAATTAAAGACCTTTGAACGTGAAACAAATGTCTTCCATCTTTCATGAAAGTATGTAGTGGGAATATACCTAACCTGACAGGGAAAAAAAACCCTGCTTTATCAGAATTATTATAGGATGTCCCTTGCAAACAGAAAGTAGAGCGCTCTGCTGCTGGTATTTTTTGCATTCAAAGATGATAATTTGAGACTGGCTTTGTGTTTCTAGGGGAGGGTCTGTACTTTAAACAATTTTGTTAGAGCAGGGTGCCAGTGAAACTCTTGGGTGCTCAGGATATCTCAGAATTGCCACACTAACTGTCTTGTAAAGCACAGGTACGACCACCTTCAGGATTCAGAGTTGTAGAATATCCATTTAAAATATTGAAAATTTAAGAACTTATTAAATAAGTAGGAATAATTAAAGATAACTTCATTTCTTTAAGAAAATGAGACACTGAATCCATTTTGATAATATTCTTCAGTTCTTTTAAAAATGTGTAATTAATGTTTTTAAAAAGAAATCCCACTCTTCAGAAAAAGTGCATTGGCATTTGGATTTTTGGTGAAACCAGCACTCTCATGTTCAACCAGTTCCAGATCCAAGTCACATCTCTGTGCAGGGAAAGCACCTCCTTTGCAGAAAGCATCTCACAGTCAGCCAAGTACTTTCTTGAAACCAGGAGATGCTCGTTGTTGGATACTGTCCCAGATCAAATCCCTGCTTCATAGATGGTGTTTAAATTTAGTATGTTTTTAAGTTCAAACTAGCTAAAGATATGTAAGGTCTTAATTTAATACTGATTAATGTTCAAAAATTCAGCTCTATACTGTGCTTTTTTTATTCTCTTCAAAAATTTTAGTTGAAGTTGCTCATTTGGGTTTCTCTACAAGGTATTTTTTGTGATTCCCAGAAGTCCCGTCAACGGATCAGAGCACTACTTTGTGAAGCACTGTAAAATCTCCTATTAAAAATTTTAATTTCTGCCCCTACCAGCTTACAGTCTATACAGAAAAGACTATCTGGTTAAACAAATTGATGAGAAAATGCAATGAGATCTTGCTCAAGTTACTAACTAGTGATCAGAGCACAGCAGCAGCTGAGACAATGTGAAGTTTTGACAGAAAGAGCTCAGTTGGACTGGACTATGCCTAGAACTGGTGTCTCCAAAACGTAACAATATTTGGGTCAATATCATCTCGAGAAGACTTTGGAGACAGACTATCATAGTAGGCAGCACTGTACCAGGGGTATCTGTGTGAAGAAGGAAATAATATAATTTCCTAAAGAGGGAAGAAGTTAAAAACAAACAAATGAAAAGGTTCATTTTTAATTTCAGTGTAAAGTTATGCAATCCCAGACTAGTCAGCCTTCCTGCTACAATCTGGAGTTCAGCAGTTGAAACAAAAAGGGAGCAAGAAGAGGAATTGCCTTTCTGAGCCAGCAAGATGCTGCAGTTAGGGCAAAAGGCAAGTGAGATCCTACACGTGTCAGGTGAAGTATTTCCACTGGAGATAGGAAAGTATTCATGCCCTTGTGCAAGGCACCAGCAACACCGCATCTGAAATACAGTGTGTTCATAGCGGTCATCCGTGTGCAAGATTGATGTGTCCTCACTGGAACTGTTTCAGAAAACAACTATGGGGATAGTGGGAAGAAAGAAAAGCCTGTCTCAAAGAAGAGATATTAAAATATTTTCTTTGTCAGCCTATCAAAACACAGCCTGAAAGGAGATGTGAGTGCTGTTTACTATGGAATAAACATCAGGCATAGATATGAACTATTTAAAGAAAGAACAGTGTTAGGCCAAAAACAGTTTAGTATAATCTAGCTAAGCATAAATTTAGACTGGAAATAGGAAAAATACTAACCATAAAACCAATAAAGTTCTTGAAAAGCTTTCTATGGGAAATAGGATCAGCAAAAATCCAAATAAACATTAAGATGTTGTTGTTCAGTTCATGCAAGTACGGCAGAACTGTCTATTCATTTATCCAGTCTTCAATTCCTCTGTGCCTAAATTTTTAGAGACTTGCTAAGATAATAGCCAAATTAGCACATTAAGCATTAAGATCCAGAGATTGCATCCAACATCAACCACAAGCAAAATCCCTGGCAATGTGAATATCATGTTATTGTCTATTTGTTGACTTCAAGCTGGTGCTTTTTTGTGTAGGTCTCCCAGGTTCAGAGCAACCTGTTTAACCACCACAAACAAGCTTAGAATTTACATGAAGTAGAATGAACTGAGAAGAAAAACACTTAGTTTAAAAGCAAAATGTCTTTTTTCCACACTGAGAATCAGAAATATTCCCTCTACAGCTCTTACACTGAAATGTGCTTTCCCTCTTTTAATAGTACGTAAGAATTAATTCATCCTCATAGACACCGATAAGTTCTGGAGCCTGAGAAGAACTGGAGCTGTATCTCATTTTCTCCTCATTCTCTCCATTTTCCTTTCCTTCCTTATCTTTCTTGGCACCTGTAGACATGAGACATAAATGCGCAACATATTGCCTAGGAACCTTGTCCCGGGGTGGCAACGGGGCAGCAACAGGACGGCCGTGGCAGGCTGCTGGGGGGATGCTCCCTACACCCTTCCCTTGCCCCCAGCTCTGCAGCCGAGAGGAGGACACCGGGAGCTGCTACACCTCACCTCTTACTGTTCTCATTTTCTCATCCTGTTATCATCTATCATCTGTCCCAAGAAACGCATGCCCTGCTGTCTGAAAAACTTATGTCACTTTGAAAGCTATTCATAAGCTCTTTTTTTTCTTATAAGGGCCTTGAAAACTTACTATGGTCACTAAGTCTTGTCTTTTATTATTAATCTGTCCACAGGATCCTATTTCTCTACATTTCTGCATGTGCTTTAATTCTCTTTTGAACTAGGAGAAGTGCTGTATTGAAATCTTTGCCCAAAATTTAAATCCCAAGCTTGTTAGTAGAGTGGAGCCTCTGTCAGCAGGAAGGCCGTGTTTGCACCACGATGTCTTTACAGTAGACCCTCCAATGGAAGGGCTGAGAACACACCAAGCAAAAGCAATGCTCAAACACATTGAGCAGGGTAAAAGGAAGAACAAAAATAGCACTAGGGAACTCTTCATTAAACCTCTACCAGTCTTGGGGAAAAGCCAGAGAAGCTGAAAGCTGAAGAAAGATATCTGGCTGGAGGGTCAAAAAGCTTTAATGATGAACTGCCATGTCCCCAGCAGAGTTCCAGCGTGGGCTGCTCACCATCTATTGACTCTTCTCACTCAGACTTTGCTGCACTGGGGCAAGCCACTGCCCTGCTCTGTATTTAGAGCTAACTGTGCAGTTTCCAAAGTACAGTCTTTCCCTGGTACCCACATAGAAATGGGACTGTCTAACTGTCCTTTGGCCATCAAGACCATTGGTGACCATCTGGAGGCTCCTGTAGCTTCAATAGCCTTTCTCAGAGATCTGGCCGTAGGTTTCCTTCCTGAGCATGCCTGGCATGCCAGGCTTAGGTGAAGAGCTCATCCTCGCCACCACAGCAAGACAGCTCCCTGGATGCTGATGATACCTCATCTGTTTTGGGCCTCCCTGCCTGGAGTCCTGACACTTCTTACTGGAGGCTATGCTTGAAAAGATGTTTTGACTTGGTCACCAGCCAATGCATTGTCCTAGGGCACTTCAACAACACCAAGCTCTAGCAGCTCTTCCTACTCACTATTTTACCACCTCCTTGAAACTTTATTCCAGTGCCAATGCAACTCTGAGGGCACAATGAAGCTCATCTTTCAGGAGAGAAGACGCTCTGGAGATGTACAGAGCACCGTAGTGTGAAAAAATGGCTGTAAACTGCGCATAGGCTGGGTCTAACTGACCATAGGGACCTTCAAAACTGTGGAAGAACAAGAAATGAATGAGGCAAACTGAGGAACCTTAAGTATTTCAGGCCTTTGTATTCTTCAAGAAGGGGGCTGACTTCTTGGCAGGTTTCCGAGAGCTCTCACACAGCTATATTTAGGACTGGAGAGGAGCCAACTCTCCATTGTTCAAGTTTGCATTTCATCTGACTTGATGGAATTCACACTTCATGAACAAGGTCGCTGTATCAACTGGACCTTGGTGACAGACTTTGGCAAAAGAAGCCATAAGGCAAAGAAGAGTTCAGACAAGAGAAAATACTTTAAAAAACACACACTTCTACCAAGCAGCTTCAAATTGTTTAAGGGTCTTGGGTTTTGGAAACTTTTTTTTTTAAAGGACAGATGATAAAGCTCGATTTGTTACATGTTCCTGCTGCTACTTCTTGCTGCAGACTACAGGAGACAAGGCTGCTGAGCAATAAAAAATAATGGCTAAAAGATAACTCTGTTCAAGATTTTCAAGTCCCTGGAATGAATCTGTAGGAATTGTGAGCAAAGACTTGCGCCATCGGACTTTCTTGCAAAACATGTGGTTCAGCCTTCAAGCACACACATGGCTTTGAGCGGTATTGTTTGGTTTTACATTGGCCTGTGCAGCTCCTGAAGCAAGGAAGGGGAGAACGAACAGTAGTCAGGAGAGCCAGATTTAGTTTATGCCAAGCAGGCACAATATCTCCATGACTGCTCCTCGTACATGTAATTCCTCCTTGTCCTGAGCCACCAGCAGCATTGAAGCAGCCGGGAGAGGAGGCAGGATTTCTCGTATACTTTTCCCCCCTCCCCAGCACCTTAGCCAAAAGATCTAAGAAATGAGTCCCATGTGTAATATGAATCCCCAGAAATTTCCAATATTTGGATTTGGGTTCATTTCAAACGATTATTCTCATACTGGTTCACTAATTTATTATTGTTTTGCACATTTATTCTAAGCTGCGTGAGGCCTTTTATGGCGGTATTGGATATGTTCTCCCAAGCCCCTATTAACACTAATGGGCATTATGCAGGTGCTTTAGCATAGCCTTCACCTTACGGCGTTTTTGTTACCTTAACTATTGGAAAGTGCATTGCTGTGTACACTGGGTGCCAATTGTGTTTGCGAGAGGCTGGAAATTACCAAGTACAGAATTAGCCCCCATCTGAGCTGCATGTATGAGTTATTTGGAAAATATTTGTTTAGTTGCCTTGGAAATAAATAGCTCAAACTTCAGAACGGATTTTTAAGAGGATTCGATAGCATGTTCCTAGATGTCCCCTATGAAAGCCTAGTAAGAGCAAAATGTTTTTTCCCCAATCCACCATCTGATATGATTTGAAGTGAATGTGTAAAATTTCCCAGCACATCATTTTGTTGAGGATATTTTTACTAAAGCTCATTAGCTTTTTAAATATATTTTCTTGCTCTAATTTTCCTGTAGCAAGCTGAACTATGAGTCAGTCCAAATGAGATTTAAAATAGGTCTCAATTTTCTATGCATGTAACTGCTCTTAATTGCACAGAACAAGTTTAGACTGGCTCTGTCCAATTAAGACAAAAGGAGAAAAGGATAATTAAAAATAAATCATAACAATCAAAAATTGCATTTGCAGTTTTGCTTTAGATGCTCCCTCCTCCCACATTTTTGAAGTAGTGCTGAAAAGAAATGGCACAGTATCTTAAAGATGCATTGTCCCAAATCTGGCAAAGCAAATGTACTCATCTTTGTCAGGCTAAAAGTGCCTGTTTCCCTGATCAGATCAAACTTAATTGTGTGTGGAATTTAAGTATTTCTTAATTATAACTTTGTTCTCAATTTTTTTTTTTTTATTATGACCTTGGATGTGCTTTTCATATTTAAATATGTTTTACAGAGACTGTCTTCAGGAACAACTCACTGCTTGGCATTTTCAATTTTGGGGAGGGAGGAAGGAGGTATTTCTGAAATAGTCACAGTTTGCTTCCAAAAGAATGCTTTGCATGATTATTTCTTCAGGAGAATTAGTTGACAAAAAAAGTCCTGTGATCTCACAGCTGTGAGAAGAAATATTTTTAGAATAATGTATATTTATATGTATGAACGTTGTGTCTAAAACACACCTAGAACAAATCAACAGCTACTGGCTAATGTGCAAGGTACTGAGCTGATTTTAAAAGAGCAACTTACAATTCCGAGCCATACTGTCCATGCGAGATTTGTTGCAAAATATTCATCAGGTTGCACTACCACAGTGCAGACCAAGGAATGAATTTTACTGAGGGAAACCACTTGTTCTTCATTATCAGTGTGTCATTGCTATTGAGAGAGCCAGAATAAATCAGTTTGATTTCTCTCTGACTACAATATTTGGTATACTTGAGAGTCATGGAAGCAGGTGGCATCAGATACATGGAGTTAAGAACTGTTCCATTCTGTTTTCCTGGGGTAGGTTTCATCTCACCTGAGATTAATCACCATGAAATCAAGCATCTGTTGTAATTTAATCGACTTTTCTGTCTAGGAGGAGACAGAGGTCTCATCCCGGAGTCAGTAGCTAAAATAAGTAAGTAACTGATACATCAATAGATCACAGAGGTTAGATAAATCCCACTTTTTGATTCCATAAAGTGATAAATGCTTGAAGTGATCTTTCTGAAAACTAGCTTTAGGATGGCTGAAAGCAGTGGGTTTATCTTTTATGCTTTCTTACAATTTAAGTTAAAACTCAGAAGACAGGGAGGTTCCATCAGAGAGTGAATGCAGTCCTGATATTAATTGTGTGTAGGTTGCAAGGGGATCTGTGAGATCACTATTTACATCATTTGCTCTCCTATAACTAGCTAACATTCTAGCTCTAAACTTTTGCTGCTCATCTCAGTTTACTTCCTATAGTCATACTAATGCATGAAATATTTGGGAAGCAAATAAGATTTATTTTGACAAAGAATATTTACAGTAAAGAAGCCAGCACCTTCTACCAGCCCTGTAGAAAGCCAGGAGCAAAGGGTGTTCTCACTTCCCTGAGAAAGCAAGACTTACACGAGATCTATATTTTTGTCTATTTACTCCCCTGAGAGGCATTTTCTCCCATTTTGCTTTTTGTTTTCCTTCCTTCTTGCTGTTCTGAGAGAAACACACAGCTCTATCCCTTCCCTGGGCAACATTAGCCAACGCTGAAGCTAACAGCATCACCTCCATGACAGTCCCAAGCTCTGTTGGCCCAAGCTTGCTCCTGAGCTTAGGTCTACCATGTGGTAGGGTGTTATACTATGGTACCAGCTGAGCCATTGAGCCAGAATAAACAGAACGCATTTTAACATAAAGGGATATAGTACAAGAAATATATTCTCGAGTCTTGGAACTGTAACCATGTGTTACCATATTGTCTTCCTTCTGCTCCTTCTGTTTCTTATTTTCACACATTGCTCCATTCTTTTGCAAATCTTTCCTCACAGAATGTTAAGAAACTGAGATCTACCTTAACTAAAAGCTGTTCTGCTTTACATCATATTCATGTTGTTGGGCTGACTGGTATCTTTCATCTTTCACTTTTCTTATGGCTCTCGACATTTTATATCTATCTAAGCTTAGCTTCATTTACTATTCCTTATATCTTATTTTTGCCTGCTGTGATGGTTGCCTAATTATTTCTTTTTGCTTGACCATAGATTTTGACTTAGACTGGCATTACAATTGATAGAGCTATCATATATCTCTGCAGTCGTGAGACAGAAAAAGATCAGGCTAGATTCCATTTCCTTTCTAATATATTATTTCCTTGGCTTTGTTTCTTACAGTGCTTTCCACACTTCATTTTAGACAGTTTCAGTGAGTGGTTCTCAAGGTGTGGTCTACAAATAACTGTTTGACAGCAACGTCATGGTATGTGGTCAATGAGCCATGTTGCCTTTAATAGTGTTTTCAGTTAATATTTTGATGATATACGTGCACAGAGGTACTTGGGAAATTCAGAGATGACCAATCTGGAGCACAGAAATTCGCTGAACTGCTAGCTCAAGAAATATTACTCCACAGTTTCCCACTGACTGACTTCAGCCAAGGCGTATTCTGCTGATGGAGTACATGCTGATGAGGGTGGCGTTTTAAAATTAGAACAGAGAGTACCTCCTCTGCCACTACAAATCTGCACACTGTAACGTTGTTTTGCTTCTGGGAGACATAAGGAGAGTTTTCCTGGTGGTGCCGTCACCACACCAGCTTACGCAAAATGCAGTAGCTACTGTGTGTCTGATTCCTTATGCTGAAGTCTGAGCCTTGTTCTCAGAGAAACAAAGCATCCTGTTACACAGACATGCACTCCTGTAAAATCCTGCAGTATTCACAGAATTACATTGCCTGTCCAGAAGCATTACGATATTTGGCTACGGAGCTGTAGCTCTTTCCCACCTCCTTTTTATTCTTTAGGTCAGCGTGGCAGGAATGAAGCTCCTGGTGATGGGATGGCGCAGCTGCCGCCTCTGCCGCTGGCTGTTCCCCAGTCATCCCCACGGCCACGGGCAGTGTCCCGGGCAGGGTCGTGTTGTGGCACGTGGTACAGCCCCAGGTCAGATTAGACCATCGTGGTATCCTCACCGGTTCTGCAGTCTCCAAACCCTTCCAAGGCAAGGAAGAAGTACACAACTCTGTGAAACTGTAAAACATAGATGAGCCTTTTGTCAAGCTGTTGGGAATGAAAAATAGCTTAAGAATAAGAGCGCAGAAAGTGTTATTATTTTCCTATCAGAAATCTCCCAAGAGCATCTTTGCTGGCTTTATTTATCTAAGGGAAAACTAAAATGGCTTCTGCTTACCTCCTCCCCCTTCTTCTTTTTTCGTATAAGAAAAGTCTGCTTGGAAGAAGAAAAAAATAAGATCTGCACCAGGCAACTTGGAATATGACTACATGCAGAAAAACTTCTCAGTATCCCCCCCAAAACTGCTGTGGAATTTCTGTGAGTGTTCAGGAAGGGTAAGGGCGGAGGCTGCATTCAGTTTCAATGTAATTCACACTTAAATGAAAAATTGTTCACTAAATGCTCTTTCTTCGAAAAATCACTGTGAAACTGAAAAAAAAACCATGAGAGAGGAATTCTAATTATTTTATTTCTTTCTCTTCATATCTATTGTTGATATTCATTTTTTGTCATGGTCATAAATTATATACTATATTTCTAAGCTGTGTTCTTTCCTGTCCTGACTTATGTTAATCAATGTGTTTGCTACCACACATCTTGAATATTGCATTTCTCTGGTGGCTGGCTTATCATCATCTATAATTATTCCAACTCCCAATTAGGTCTGAACTCTTCTGTAGCGTTATTTAGTTGCTCCTAGCACTGAAACAACATGCTATATCTTTTTTTTTCTAGGTTGGTGCTCAAAACAAATTTCGTTAAAAATTCTCCTGTTGATTTTAGAGTCATTTTTTGTCCTCCTCATTTTCCAGGTCATTGTACCTGGGGTTTTCTTGACCTTTTATTCTCCATTATATCTTTATATCGATCTCAATTATATAGTTATCTCTCCACCCAATTCAATGGCTATTTAATACTTGAAATAACCTCTGAGCTTACAGCGAGCACCATATATGACACAATAGTCCCATAAACAATGCCACGTAACCTCACAACCCATCAAGTCACAGGTTTAGAAACCTTTCAGGAGAATTCTTGTGTGAATGTTTTTTAGAGTCATATTGCCTGAAATCCTGATTACCCAGGAGTATACTCGCACTTTCTAACATCCCAATACCAAATATGGAAGTAATGTAGAAAAATCTAACAGAATGGTAGCTGGAGAGACACACAAATGGTTGAAAATGATTAAACAAGCCCTGCTGGTGGCCCGTGGATGTTTATGATTAATGTAGATTTAATCATCAGCATGTAATAAAAATTCATCTCATCTAATTGGCTTTTTTTATTGATGCTTCTGTTGCTGAAAAAAAAATTATATTTCTTTGTATTAATGTTCTGAATTCTGCAATTGTAGGTCTATGTGGTGTACAGCTAGGATGTGTACGCAGTAACACATGCACTCGCTATCTGTTTTAAAGCGCTTCTCCAATACAACCAGTCATCATTTTGTGGTCAAAAGATCAAAGGAAACAAAAGAACCTGCAACACCTTTTTTGTTTCTCTAATTATTTTGTACTGCGTTGATTTTAAATGAATCTGAATACAGGCTACAAATCCTGGCTTTGGGGACTGGTGAGGAAATGAATGCTTTCACTGATCTGAATGAGAACAAACGTGATAAAGGCATGAGGCAGGCTGATAAAAGACAACACCACTCAGAAAGAAGCAAGCCTTTGAAGAAATGTCAGATGATTATTTATTATTTCAACTGCAGTATCCTAAGCACTCCAGTCATGGTGCCGTCTCGCCAAGTATTGTAAAAGTAATTAACAGAGCAGAAAACCCTTCCTGAGAACTCAACAATAAGGTTACGGTTTCTGAATGCTTTATTCCTACTTCCAATTTTTTTTTTGTCACAGAAAAGCTTCAAAGATTCGAAGTCTCAGCATTACTGTCCTCTGTGCAGGCTCTGTGGTCTTCCCTCTGCAAATGTTTGTGAGCTGCTTTTGTGGCTCCGTATCACGTCTTGTGTTTCTTTCCACTCTAAAAGATCATTTGCTATAATAATAAAAAGTAAGAAAGTAACAATAAATGTATAACAACTTCTATTGCTAAACAGTATTTCCCTCAGCAATAATCAGTGCGGTATATCATTGATGTACAAATCGATGCGTACTTCTCCTTTCAATTACTGATTGATTCTGTATGGCTTTCCTTTCTAACAGCTTATTTGTTAATAAAATGAAATGAATGTAAGTGAAAATCTCTCTGTGGGTAGTGAAAAATAAAAGATTTCAGGACTGTTAGAGAAAATGATGCAGGTTTGGGGGCCACTTTTTTCTGACTGCATAAAGATGTTCTTAAGGGCAGAAACAAGAGCAAACTGTTTTGAAGCAGAGATGTCCACGAAGGGATGGGATTAGGAAGGGGGTATTTGATGTTACCAGGGTCTGCAGCACCTGATGATTTTTGGCACACCTGCATCTTGAAGAGGATTGTTGGGGTTTTCTTCTCCTCCCCATCAGCACCCACTGCAGGTGAGGATCTGGGCACGCCTCCCTGGTTCTCCTCTCTCCAGCGAAGCCAATGCCGGCATCACAACTGCACGCCCATGCCAAACTCCTGCCCCACGTCAGGGGCAGGACACCCATCCAGCCCCACGCCGGGGACGGCTGCACCCATCCTCCTCACCAATGGGTCGTCCTCACCACGGGTCCTTCTCGTATGGGTCCCGCTTAATCAGTCCACGCGCGCTGCCCGCAAAGTCAGACCCATTGTGCTGCTCAGTGTGACGCGGCCTCGGCAAAACAACCGGGATGGATGATTTTAAGTAATTGCTCTGGCATACACTGATTACTACAGTAACCACAGTCGATTGTAGTTAAGGAGTAGCTTTGGCATATGGTATACATTTGGGGGAGGGGGGGTGGGAACGAAAGCTTTTTTAATTTTACAGATTGCTTTACTTTTCAAAATGCTGGCGTTTTCTTTTCCTTGGCTTTATTTAGAAAATATCAACAACAGGCATCTGAAGGAAAAAATTAACAAATATTGTTACAACTAAATGAATTCAAAGCAACATATATCACAGCTGTTAGGATACGCCATACAATCACAAATTAGTCATCGTTGTTATTGCAGGAAATACAACATTTCACCTCATAAACTTTCAGCTAAATTTTCCCTATTGGTAAAATCCAGTTGGAGCCAAATTTCCAGTCAGGTCTGGAGCTACTTTTACACACTAGGGTCTGTGAGTCTGCACAGCCCAATTCCGGGGCTTTTTTCCCCACTGCTACTTGCACCATGCTTGCTTTTTTTGCATGCCTGGTACTTACCCATGAAAGTGGCTTTTGCTCCAGGTGGAGGCAGTTGGGCACCTGTTGGTATGGGAAAACACAAGCATCCCACCGATCTAACCTCCTTCCTTTTTTTTTATGAGGTTCCTCATGCCTAGATACACAGGAAGAAATTTCACCCAAATTAAGCCTTCACATGAACTAATTCTAAAAAAAAAAAATCAAAACTCCTGACAAACAGCCATCATCTTCAGAAAAGATGTTGCATATTGCAAGTTATCAGTCTAATTGTACCACTGTATATTTTAGATCACCTTTGGTTAGCAAGAGGATCACCAGCAGCCCTTTTTCTTTCTCTTTTTTAATACCTAGAAACTAACTGTTCTGTGCTCAGTACAGATATGACCCTCTTCTATCTTTATTCAGATCAAAATATGCATAGCCCTGAAACACAAATGTAAAGAGGTTTTTATTTTTATGGTTTATATGGCACTGTGTGAATTGATACATTCTAAAGCCAATTCTTACTCACCTTAATCACATAGTAGTAAATGAATATTCTGGAGATCCTTTTACTGAGGCTTACTTTGAAATGCATTGTAAGTGAGATACTAATAAAAAACAAACTCAGAAACACTTTCACCTAAAAATATATTTTCTAAACATAAAAATGTTCAAAAGTGTAATTTCACATAAGGTAAAATGTAAAGGAATAAAAATAGGATAATAACATCACAACCTGGGAGGAGGAAAAGAAAAGAAAGGAAATGTATATCTGAAGGACATTGTGGGGTTTTTTTCTGTTCTCCTTGTGACCATTTTTCTCTTCCCAGCCTCTTTGGCAGAAGTTTTAGAACATCACTTTGTAAACATTCTGAAATTTATTCTTTGTAAAAGGTAACATGTTACAAAATTCACAGGAGGTTACATGTTTTCGAGTCCATTTCCAGCCCAGTTTTTTTCATTCACAGACAGTGTTGTGAAACAGTTAAGAGTAAAATTAAACCCATTTCTATTGTAGATCATTAACTTTTATTAAATTAGACTTGAATTATTTATGATGCGAACTGTTTGATCTATACTATATCTGTCATGGATGAAAAAATCTGGATGGCTGAAACGTTATCACTCTTTTAAAGAAACCAGAACTCTCTCCAAAACGTAACAAGCCCTCATGCTGTTTGAGTGTGAAGACTTCTGTGCTAAATACCGAGAGGAGTCTGTGTTGTTTCTCAGATCAGCGTTCTGTGTTTGGATTGCTGAATTAGGTGCAAAATAATTGGCATGAAATAAAATTGAGTGTACATCTGAAGAGCCTTCTGCTCACATTTTACAAGATTAGTTGGTATATCTGGAAAAATATATGAAATACATTTTTTTCCATGTCTGATAAGCACCATTTCTTGAAAACAAATACCTTCTTGTGATTCATAAATTCAGCTATGTAATTGTACACCTGTGATAGGTCAAGTGCAGGCCAGAATATGCACTTAATATAATTCAAATATCATTACATGAAAGTTAATTATATGAATTAGAAATTAGTCTAATTTTATTATGTCACTTCAAGGTGTGGTGAAAGAAAACAATATAGTCAAAATCACTTGCACAACGGTACAAAAGCTTGGGTAAGTCCATGCATCATTAAATATGAAGTGGAATAAAGATGATAACCCGTGAGATATACTTAGTGCATTTCATTAATTTCAAGTAAACAAATTCAATACGTGGCATGACAAACTAAAATGCTTAAATTTCTTATTTTCGTCCTACAAAACCATCCCGGACAGTCTTCAAGTTCATCCCCATCTGATGTAAGGGGGGAAAATCTGTTCTCAGGGAAATCTCTGTCTCCCATGGGAGTTAATCACTGGCCGCCTGCATCCAGCCCTTAATACGCGGCCCTGTCCACTAAAGCCCATTCTGAACATCAAACGCTGATCAGTCCAGCCGCTGTATCCACCCGCACCTGAGTGCAGTCCCAGCAAGAGCACAGCCTTTGCAAAAGCACAGCCTCAGCCGGGACATGCTCATGACTGAGAGCATCTATTTGAAAACTCAATGCCACCCATAGCGCACAGGGAAACTTTAAAACCCCAATTTAAGCAAAAGGTAAATAATGCCTGTTTGCGGAGAAGCGGTGTCTGCAGCACGAAAGCTCAATCTTGCAGCAATAGCACCCCAACTCGCCATGCTGACTGGGGGTTCAGCGCTGGGAGGGCCCAAAAGCTGTGACATGGCAATATTTAGACGCTGAAAGGGATCTGTGGGAGGCTAGCCGTTGTAAAGCTGCAAATCCTTTCCTGTGAATAATTCTTTTCATGTGGGAAACTGGCTCTCCCACAGAATATCCCATACTTAGAAGAAAGGAATAATAAAGTATATTAATTACAAAAGACTTTTTTGGGGCTGGGATAAAGTATGCTCTAATTTACTGAAGGTTCAACTTAAAAGTCACAGGAGATTGTTGAAAGTTAAGTCCCCTTTAGCTGATTCAATTGATGACTTTTTTTCTTGTTCCAGTTCCCTATTTAATAATGCATCTATGCATATATCACCCCTATTATTAATAGTAAATGTGCATTTCAACATGTCAAGTTTTCCTAGCCCCACTTTTGCAAATTTTTTTTTTATAATATAAAAAAGCAAAGGCATTTCCTAGGGCACATGCTGCCAGACACCCAGCATTTATCTTATCTTAGTTGATGACTTTCCTTTTATCCTGAAATGATTTGACAATGACTCTATGATTTCCTGTACAAATTACCCTTTGAAAGTGGCAGTGGCGCTTGGCAGCGATCTTCACTTAATTACTGAGTGGATTATTAGCATACGGCTTTTTTTCACCCCTTCATTTCTTTATATCTTCTAGATTGCACTGACAGTTCCCTTTCATTGCGTGCTTTAACTCACTGAATACTAAACATTATGCAGATTGCAGCTCAGAAGTACCCAGTCTACTCCAGCCCTCTTCTCCCACTGTCTCTGCTCCACATCAGCCCTCCTTGAAGAAGAGTAATTTGTAGGTCAGAAATCAATAGTGTGTCTGGGAAGCGCATTTGTGGGTTCTCTGCTTTAGACTGAGCAAGAATTAATGTTTTGAATAAGTGCTCACCCTAGAAGGTAGCAAGTTGCATTCGTGCTTTTTGTTTCATTTCTCTTGAAATAGTCTTCCCTACTAGGTGCTTTTTTTTCCCCCCCCATTCATCATGCTAACTGTCCATCGGGTAGCAGTCATTCTACAGCTAAAATAACAATCATTTTTCCTCCCAGCCAACACCTCCACAGAAAGGTGCTGTCAAGCTGAACTCCTTTGTCAGATATACATTGTTATTTATTATTTGTCGGTACAAAATAAATATGAATGATAAATCACAAAGATTTCCCCCTCGCTTTCTCCCTGCAAGGACTTTTTGGAGGCTTGGACGCTGATTAGCACATACATGTATACATGTCGGGATTTCTCCAGCCACCTCTGCTTCATGCTGTTCATCTGCTGGCTGTAGGAAGTCCACACTGCACTTTGCTTGAAAGAGTCCAAACCACCCATCTTCCAGGGCGCTTTCTTTGGTCTCAGATATCTACTAATGAAGATAAATAATTTTTTCTAGTTCTTCTGGTACCTTGGCTGTGAAGACAGGTGCGGTTGGAGCCACACAGTCCAGCTTTCGTAGATGTAGGTGATCTGTTAGACAAACCTGGCTTCCTTTCACTTTCATGAAAAGTCTTGGCATTTGGAAAAAAATAGTCATCCCAAAATAAGATGAAAAGCTAGTTCCCTCTCAAATAGAAATTCAATATATTAAAAATAAGAAATTCAATATATTAGAATACTGATTTACCTGGAAGCTATGAGGCTTCCAAGCTCTGTGCTCTCTAGGAAACGCAACAGACCGAGCTGGCAAAAGCCTTGCAAAGCCACATTGTTAAAGAGGCAATAAAACCTCGAAGTTAAGAGATCATATAGCACATTTTCTCTGCAATTTTCCTTCACTCTGTGGGAAGCTTTGTGAAAACAGGAATATATCTATCAACTACTTCTATCTTAACAAATCTGTATTTTCAGAGGCAAACACTGCTACTGAAAAGGCCCATCGCTACTTTGAGCCTCCTGTCCTGCAGACTCACTCTCTTTAGAGCCATCTACTGTCAGTTAGTCAAGCCTCTCCAGTCGGCAAAGCTAAGGCTTTCTTGTAGGTCAGCTTAGCAAAGCCTGTCCCTCTGCTCATCCTGTTCCCTACACAGCTCATACATGCTCCTTTCACTGTCAATGATCTCTGCACCACTCTTTTGTGTTGGCTTACTCCAGGTGTCCAGCCTAGGTATAATACTTTTTAAATGATGTTGTACCCATCAGACTTGGGAATACAGCCATGGTGAGTTCTCCCTTGCTGGCCCATGTGTTTGGGTCTGCCCTCATCTGGGCTTCTGGGGCTTCCTGAGGCCTTTGTAGGTCTTTACACCTATGCAGAGACTGAGGAGCAAAAACACAAATGCAGTAGGCAGAACCCTTTCATAGGTCTCCTTCTAAATGTGCAGGTGTCCTGAGCAGAAATAACAGAACTAATCAGACCAGTAACTTAAGCACTGTTTGATATTGACTATTTGCCTGGTTCACAAGACACTCCTGTGTCTTTTTCTTGTGAAGAAAAATGAGACTAACTTTGGCCATGTGTCAGTACTCACCCAAGCCTTGGTTCAAGTCCCACCTTCTCAGAGGGCCCTCACCCCAAGTGTGGCTGTGCTTTATGTTCTGCTGATGCAGCCGCTTCGCAGGGTCATCGCAAACGGGCTTTGTGCAGGGACCACCAGGGCTCCAGCCTTTCTCTCCTGCATCCAAAACCAGAGAGAAAAGCTCGTTAGTCTTGAACAAATGAATCCATCCACTGACACTTGGGTGCAAGACAAGTGCTGTGGTTCAGAAACATTAGGGCAGGGCTGTGCTCGGAGATCTCAGGGGCAGCGCTTATCTCGTTAGTTTGGGTGCTGATCTCGTTAGCTTGGGTACTGATCAGAGCAGGGCTGTAGCAGCAGCAGGCTCGGCATATATGTGTGCCCAGACGCCACTTGGGGTGCAAGGCAAGTGGTTGGCTGGTTAACCCACATCGCACTCCCTCCTGCTGTGCCCAGACACTGATATTACCCTGGTCATTCACCTTAGAGGTAGCTTGGGCAGGTTCCCAGTGCTCCACGAGCATTGCAGTGGGCTGGATATGGAAATGGCTCTGCTGTCTCTCTCCAGGGAGAAAGGTGCCTGTAAGAGCACAGCAGCTCACGCATTGCCCAGCAATAGGACTGCTCTACCGTGTGACAGTCTAACAGGAAGGGAGCTCAAAAACACACAGCTGCGATAAAATCACACCTTTGCAGCAGTGATTCGTAAGCCTTTTGGACCCTGAGAGTTTCCTAATGGCCACCACACTTTCTCACATCATTCAGAAGGCTTATCTTCCACCTTCCTGTTGAATATGCTGTGAAGGCAATGTGAAAACTGCAGCATAAAGTCATGCAGTGAATGGCAGGCACTTTACCAAAATTCGATTGTAGAACAGCATTTGGTGAGACACTGCCTCCGTGCGTACTTCACAATGGATTTTAAACTTTATCTAAAAAGTAAGCCAGCCCCTGAAGGTCTCTTAGCTCAGTCTTCATTATACGTGAGCAAAGTTACCAACACATTGTGCAAAAATCTTAACGTAAAATCACAAGATATTAGAAAGTAGTACATGTATGATCTGCTTTTAATTCTGTTTTTGGAACTATTTAGGGGATGTTTTTCAAGCTTTTTTGTAAGTATGAGGACTAGATTTTTTTTTTAATGAAAGCTGATATTCCAAAGTAATAGAATGGACTCGAGCACTTTAAGAAAAGCACAAATTTTCTTGATATTTACAGTATAATTATGACACTTGGCAGGACTGGATGCTAGTGGAGTGTGGTCTGTCAAAAGGCCGGAACCAGTAAGACCCCACGAAAGGTTATGAATCCTCTATATGCCTGCCAGACTACCTTACTTTGCCCATACCTGATCTCTGTCTCCAGAGGCCATCTTTTTTTTTTTTTCTAGAGGCTACCACTTGTCAGTGTAAACAGAGCAGTGTCTCCAGCAGATTTTAATTTCTAGCATTTGCTGAAATGCCTGTACCTTTAAAACACCGCATGTTTCCAACACTGGAGTTGTCATCAAGAGATCCTCTAGATAAAAAGTGCACATTAACCCAAAGCTTCTATGAGTTTGCTCGAAGCAGCACAAACGAATCTTTCGAGGACGTGCTAGGATAAACTGCCTTCCAAATTACCTTTCTCCTTTACCTCTCAGTCCCAGCTAGCTCTTTTCTCTCACAAAGCAGACTCACTTTAGTCTTTCCCATCTTCAAACAAAAACAAAATTGAGCAAAAAAGCAAAATGATGAACACATCCATAGCCCTACATGCTTTTTCAGTTGCATGCCCCGACTCTTTTCCATCCAGTGTGTGAGTTTGCTGTGTGCCCAGTTCAGGACCACTGGCAGCAGCTCCCACCAGCTCCACCCAGTGCCTCCGCTTCCCAGTTCTTCCCTTTCCCATGAAAGGTTGAGATCATGTTTTCCCTCAAAGTCCTTAACTCCTCAGTTCTCCTCACGTGCAGTCAGTGAAGACATGTTGTTTCTGAAAGCAGTAGAGGAGTTTCCCCATGTTACTTCTGGATGTCTGTGAAGATGCCACTAAGCTGTGGACTCAGTCCCCTCGTCTTTACTTTGCAGGACTCCAGTTATTTGATAAACTCCTACTGAACACCTTCTTTATGCAGATCACTGACAAATCTTCCTCTCTACTCCAGGCCCAGACAGTCACCATTCTGCTGTAGGCCTATCTCAAACAAAAACATTGGCCTGTTTCTTGGAAACTTTCTCGCAAATTTCTGGTTGTCACTTCCAGTGCAGGTCAGCTAAAACAGAGATTTCCATACTTTTACCAAACCCTCCTTCTGCATGCTTTTTCCATTGCCTTGAACACTAGCATCATCCTGCCTGCAGCTCAGATGTCCAGATCTCTTTCTGGACCTTTCCAGCTTGGACTAGGGGTATATTTCACATACGCTGTCTGAAGGATACTCCCCAAGCCATGGATTCTCTAATCTCTCTATGAAAAAGAAATCTTTTTGGTCTCTCATAATTGTTGCATCATCTTTGTGGGGTTTTTTCTTTTTTTTTTCCTGCTAAATGAAACATAGTCCCAACAGTAGTCAGTTGCTCAGATCGTTTTCCCAATCCATCATCTGGATTTCATCGTCTCTTCTAGGAATCTCTCTAACGGCATCTTATTTTCACCACAAAATCACCACAGCTTATCTCTGCCTATAATTTCTCATGGTGTGACTGTGAGGACACCAGCTCCCACCCACATTCATCTCACTTTTACTTCTGTCACTTCTCCAATATGTAAACAAGCATCATCATCCATTTTCCCATACTGCCTCTCACCCCAAAAAGATGGGTGCTGTAAATATCTGCTCAGTGTCTTCCTTCAGATCCTTGTCCTGTAACAGTCTATCGTCATACTCACCACACCCAACAGTGGTCAAACACAGTTGTGAAGAAGCCCCCACCATTCATGCTGCCACTAGTGTCGCATTTTCATCTCAAGCAGGACTATAAACAGTCATCCTCCCTCTCCAGTTCTCATTTTTCTTCTCAGTCCACTCATTTTCTGAAACTTGAGTACTTAAAGAATGAGAGTTTGGATTGTCCTTACATATGAGGTTTTCCTCCAAGGAATTTTGGTAAGGAGGCCTCAGTGGCGTTCCGTGTCCATTCACGTGCCTCCCCTGTGCTATCTGCACGCCTCCCTGCCTTACAAGTTCATTACAATGAGCCAGAGCTGCCATACATGCAAGCCCACTGCAGACGCAGCACAAAATGCTGAGCCTAGACCCTGCTGGGTCTCCCTTGGAGTTAATGTTAGGTTCCCTGTGCAACACTAGTCAAATATGCCTTTAAACACCACTTTCCTACAGGTTTTTTCTCATCTTAAGCACCACTGAATCTCATTCATTTTCTTCAGGGAAGAAGACAGAGCTCTTGTTATGATGAATTTGAAAAATAGTATCTCCTGGTGGGTGGCACGCATCCATCAGTTCCCTGATACCTGATGGCTGCTTATTTTCAGAGTAGAAGTCAAATTGCCAGAGTATCTCACCTATTAAAAGACAACTGCAATTATCCCTATTGCTTTAGCAGAGACAAATTAAGAATATTTTCAGTGTCACATCCTATTGTGTAAATTAACAAGTGAGCTTGGACCTCACCATTCTCCATTAAAATCTCACTGTGGTTCATAATGCAGTGAAGTACTCCTTCCCCCAGGTCATTCTGTGGGCTAATCAGACTTGGAGAGTCACACAGAGCTAAGTGCTTGTGTTTTTCCTTTCCTCTTCCTTTTGCAAGAGACGAACAAGTCAACTTGTGACACTGTGATCTGTTACAGTGAGAGCAAACTGCTGAATAGGCTGTTTTTGGCGGAACACCAAGCAAGGAATCTCCTCGGAATGGAGAAGACACGTTATGCTCCTTTGTCTCCAATTCACTTTCCAATCGCAAAAAATTATTTCAGCTCCTATTGCCCAGCTTCTTGCTACAGCCTGAAAGATGTGATCCACTTCTTTACAGTGGCATTACCTACAGCTTCTCTGGTAGGTTCCTAGAAAGTGACGCTCAGAAACCCTCCGCTGCTGTAACATAAAAACAGAGGGGTTATTGAGAGGCTAACGACATGAAGCAGAGACTTCATCTCCAATAGGTTTGCTCCAAAATTCAGGTCCAGTTCTATCAGGACATTTAAACAATTTCCCTTTAATGCCACAGAGCCAGTTTTTAAACAGCTTAGCAGGTACCATATGCATCAATTACAGTTTTATTGAGTGTTGCTTGCTAGCACTGCTGAATTTGGATTGGCTACCATCTGTTTAGAAGCCTGGAAAAAAACTGCTATTGCCTGAGATACCGTTGCAGGTTAGCAGTTTCTGTGAAGTTCTTCAGAATCTGCCTTAAAATATCCTGGAAACTATGGTTGAAATAGCAACACTGTACCTGAAAATGTATCCTTAACCTGAAAGCATATTATTGCAGGGCTAAAATGATAATGCAATCTGGGATAAATATTTTAAACATTATTATTATTACTATTTTAAATATAAAATATGTAACAAGATAGTGGAGGTTTATTGTACCTTCAGGAAATTGTCAGTAAAAGACGTCAGACTTCTGTTCTAGGCTAAAAGGGAAAGGCTTCCAACCTGGGGAGGGTGAGGGTTACTGCCTGGATGAGGAGTCAAGTAAGTGAATATGAATAAGAAGCGACATTTCAGAAGAGTGCATATGGGGCATAAAACCTAAATTCAGCAGGGAAGAAGTGCTGAAAAAAAGAACTTATCTTCTGCATTCTCCTCTGTGGATCTCACCATCCTTTTTTGTTCCCTAGTTTTTGGCCCATTTGAGGTTGTTTAGGATATTACATTATCTCCATAGTTGAAAACAGAAGACATGAAAATAGATCATAAAAGAGCAAATGAATTTGTGGCATGAAGCCAGGTTTAGAAGTTGAGCAAATGACTCTGAAGGAGTCATTGATGCAGTGCATTTGCCCTGCTTTTGGACTTAGGTCTGAGAAGAGCGAAATTACCTTCACTTGACTGCAGCAGAAAACTATTTATTGCATTTTTTTGTACATTTTTTTCTGTTGTCTGAAGGAACTGTGAATAGTTCCCTACAACTGCACAAAAGTTCATACACTAAATCTGAGGCACACTGACCTAGGTAAGTTCCCTGCAATTCTGATTTTCGTGATTATATGATAAATGCATGAGGGCTGCTAGAACGCTTACAATGAATGTTGATGTAGTTTCTGTTTATGAGCTACACATACCTTTCCCAAAAATCACTGTCAATAAAAACTTGGGTAATGTGAGGAATTCAAGTGTGATTCTCTCTTGGCAGTTTCCACAGCTGAATGACGGATTCCCAATACAATGTTTATCTGTCTCATGCATTTTATTCCAGCAAAGAATTCAGGGAAGCTCTGAGCTCTCCATCCCAAATAAAAGCTACTGAGAGTGTCATCGAATTTCCTGCTGTGCAGTTTTCCAACTCAAGCACCACAGACGCAAGACAGGTTGAAGCGCTTGCCCCAGCCTTCTCTCAAAGTCCATGGTCATCTATTTCTTTGGCCAGTTTTGTCTTTTCTGTGTCAAGGCTGTGAGGCGTGGCAGGAGGGGAACACTGTCAGCTGGTGGTTCCAGAGGTGTGATATCCTACTACAAGACTTCCAGTGTAAATATTTGCATATACAAAGATCAAAATCACGGGTCTTCGGTATTTACATAAGCAAATGTTGACAGTCACTCATGAAAAGCACACATGTAAAGGTGTAAGCATAACCAAAGCAAATGTATTTGTAAATGTGATTGAATTTACATGTGCATTCTAGGGAAGCAGGGGGAGGGTGTTTGTTTTGCCTTTGCTGACTGTTTGCTTTGGCAGAACTTGTGCCACCTCCAGCCCTTCTTCATGATATTTTTGCCTGCTTTTTTTTCATGTTTGCCTGGGTTATCTTGGCAATGGCCAAGACTGTTTTAAGGCCTTTGTGCTAGCAAACTTCTTTGAAAATAACTGTTTGCCTTCTGAGGAAAACAAAACCCAACAAATCACCAACCAAACAAACCTCTTTTATTATGTAAAGCAGTTACAAGAAAAGAGATAAATAGGAAGACAGGGATAATAAAAGAGAAAGTGTTTCTGAGTCCATCAGTACTGTACCTGTTTCCTAATTAGATCCCCAAACAATGACAAACTGATGAAATGAATACACACTGAAAAGGTAAAAATGTTACAAAGCCCTAACTTGGTGTGACTGGAGTTTTGAATAGTTTGATCTTTGGAAGTTGAGGCTGGACTTTCAGCACGCTCAGAAAAATCAAGCTCCTTTCAACCAGCATATCGTGGTCTCCAGAAACAGAGGCGTACCAAATCCCAAAAATACTGCTGAACTGTCTTGTACAAGTAGTGGTATATCATGCTTACCGTTGTGAATAGACATTCCCCATCAATTTGGAATGGCAGCAGGGGCAGCACTGCGCCACACTAATAAGTGACATTGTATCCCAAGTGTGTCCTATATTTCGTAGATTATGCTATTTGGAGCTATTCATTCTTCCAGTACTTCCAGATCCTGAAGTCATTACAGGCTGTTCAAACTGAGATGACCAGAATCAGTCATGTGATTGAACATGTTTATCAAACCTGTACTGTACTCTGTGAGGTTTGTTTTCTTCTGCAAGATGGTAGACTTTTGACAGAGAAGAAATTTGGCTGAAGTCTCCCCTCTGCCCTCTCTTGGTACTGTATCAGCAGCACTGCAAGAGAAATATAGTTGCTGTATTCCATCGGGTATATAAAAAAACCCACAAACACTTAAGCAAGAACCAAGAGGCTGAATTTTAACATGAGCAAAGAAGAAATTTTAATGTAAATAAGTAATGAGTGGTATAAAAGGTTGTGGTGCTTGATCTTCTGCTGAGTAGAGCTAAAACTCCTCAGCTAGAACATCGCATTACCAGATATGCAGTAGAAAGCAAAGGTAGTATGGCCAGAAACTCCACGGCCCTGCACAAGCCTGACCACAGGTGCCCATGCCCACCTGGCAGGATCCTTTCCCACCATGCAGGCAGGGTTGAAGGGTTGGAAAGCAGCACTCAGCTTTGGACTTGGCCAGAGTCCTGGTGTAAAGCAGCGGGTTTCCAGCTCCAAGTGTGTTATTAGCATCTCATACCCTCTCCAGGTCAACTCCTGTGAAAGGGGAGTAGCTCTCCACTTGATGCTGAGACTTTGGAAATGAGGAACTGATTTCTGAGGGCAGTGTTAGCAGTGGGAATCTGCACAAGGCAGCATTGCTAGCGTAGACCTGCACCCCTTGGTGGGTGCTGGCATGTGCAGGAGGTAGGCAGCATCCTCACATCAGCTCAGTAAGTCAGACAAATGCAAGGTAGGAATTGCACTGGTCTGACAATGGAAGGAAGCACATTTGTTATGCAGTTCTGCATTCCCACAGCCTTAGGCAAGGTCGGATGTAGTCCAAGGCTGCTCCTACAACGATTTAGATTTTGGGGGAGGCAGGAACCCATGGGTAGTAGTTTCAACAACTACACTTTATTTGGTCAGTTATTCAGCATACAGTTTAATTCTATAAATGTGGCACTCAGGTCTCTGAAAAAGCATTAATTCCATGTGGTGTGTAAACCTCTGAGACCAGTTAAGCTGTTGCCTGTGCTTTATTAAAGAGTGAACATTAATTGGTAGGAGCAAAGAGCTGGGCATCAGACCTCGTGAGGAGCAACCCTGTGCCCACTCTAATCCATTGGCTCTGCATCAGCTCCTGTGAAGCAATTTCCCCCTGTGACTCTGCTAAGCGATGTACCTGGTCACTGGGCTTTGGGTTTCACCTACATGTTCAATGGGTATCATCATACACAGCCCAATTCACAAAGAAGCTTTGAAATACAACTCATTGTTTGAGACTGGGTTGGTATTACTGCATGGCAGTTCATACCAGCGACAGGAAATTATTCGGAGGGGAGGGTGCCAAGGGAAAAAGTTCAGAATCCACTTTAATAAGGCACTAAACTATTTATAAGTACACGGGGATAGACAATTAAATCCTAAATGAAATATCAGCTGCAAGTGCAATGAACAATGAACCATTGATTCCTTAGACAACCATACAGTGCTTTAGATCTCCTAAATGCTCTGCCAGGTATTAGATTTTAGACTACATTATTACTGGTTTGGGTTCAGTTTTTCTCCCTTAAGTCTTGAGGAGCTGAAGTTTGCTTTAATGTTCTTTGGTCCCCGACCTCCAACTCATATGGTCCCAGATTTCAGAAAGCAGGCAAACCTTATCCATTAGACCATCACTAACCTTGTTGTGATAAAAATGGGATGTAAGACAAAAATATTAATAAAAAACAACCAAAATGGCCTTTTAAAAAAGATCAAAATTAAAAGAAAATAATTCTTTGTCAACATTTTTTTTTTAACCAGCTCAAGAAAATTAGAACTTCGACTGTGAAATTGCAGAGCTCAAGATCTCCAAGCAGCTGCCGAATATGCAGAGGGATGGCTGTGTTTTTGCAGTGTGAGGCTCTTCAATCCAAGCATCAGCATCAAACAGTTTCCTGCTTTTCCCCGGTGCTCTTCGTTCAGTGTCTCCTGCTGAGATAAACCCTGCAACCACCGGCTGAGCAGTCCCTGGTGCCCCGAATCACACCTACACTGCATTGTGCTGCGAGAGCACAGGCGCACAGTGCGGGGTGACGCACATAGCCAGGATCTATTAAGGGCATTCATTACATAGTCTTGTCAATTGTGGATTTTACTACACTGCCTTTATTTATCTCACCGTTTCACATAACACATTTGTCTAAGTGGGCAAAATTGATTTTACCAGACTAACTTTGAACCGATCGTGTTCCTCACTCCAGCCAAATACATTATCAGAAGGCCAGAACAAAATAAACTGTAACCGTAGGAGAGAACAAGCTTCCTGAAGGATATATTTATTTCACTGTGCTATCCCACTGCTGTCTACATTTTATTTTAAGTAACTTTATTAAAGTCAAATTAAAAGCATATTCAGTTTCTCTTCAAAACATCATAAAGAGAGAATAAGTAAAAGCTATATTTTAATTGATAATAACACTGACATGAAACTGTCATTTACTTCTTGATAGCTTGAGTGAAGATGATTTAGAATCTGAGTATGTACAATTAATGATGCACACACCTGAGTATGTTTTTTTATTTTAGGACAGAAGTTTGATCTTGAACTTGAGCCACCCCATCACCCTGCCTACATCTTTATGAGCAGCCTTTTCCTTGGCCAGTCAAACAAAAACATTCCTTCTGCATTAGTGAGAAGGAATTGGGAGGAGACAAGCTAAGCAAAATAGGGGCTGTTTACTTCTGTTCTTAAGGGGGAAGACTTAAGACTTCCTCATCTGAAAAAAAGGTGGCCAAAAGGCAGGAGCATTAGGAGCTTTTCCCTCAGCTTTCACAGAGGTCTCAAAGAAATAAGCCCACTCACGATGTACTGGCAACATTCACGGGTCTCCTGTGACCAGCTGAGGAAAGGAAACCAGGGAATCAAAAGAACCCTGCATTTTTAGAGGAGCAGATAAAGTGACACAGCAGATATGTCAGGAGAAATGCTTATTCCCTGGAGGTGTGGGAAGGAGAGGAAGAAGAGTTGGGGAGAACCAGCTAGAAAGACTTGACAGGTATAAAACATACATGTCTTTTGGGACAGCATTTTCCTCCTGAAAGTGTGAGCTTCTGGGATTTCACAGACAAAATCTTCTCTGCACCTGAGCACTGTACACGTAGCCCTCTCCTGCTGGGAGCTGGCAGCAGCTCTAGATCATCCCCTGTAATTTTGACCATACTTATTAGGCTGACAAGCCTCATGTAAATAGAAAATGAGCATGGTTTTGGTGCAGTTTTCCCAAAAAGATGTTCTGCCTTATGTTTGCAATAAACGTAGTGTAGATGACACAGCAGTTGCATATCATGGAACTTTACTGAATGGCATCAAAGAACTTCAGACTAACAAAGAAAGTATTGTGTGTTTGAGGAAAACAGGGAAATAATTTCAACAGCTGTTTTAGTTGTTGATGTTCTTTGAAATAATTAGTTCTGTATGTGCATATTTTATAGATGATATGTACTTCTATATATGTATATATACCTATATATGTACATGCATGCATATACGAATGCTTTTTTTGTTTACTAATGATGGGAGTTTTATAATAAGATTTCAGGGTCACAAATTGACTAAATGCACTTTCCATACCTACCAACATGTTCCTTTTATTAAACAAGTATCTGAGAAATGAACACATTAGAGTTTTGTATCTTAGGAATTAAGACTAAGAAAAGATTAAATTCTAATCACAGAAATAAGAATATAAAGCTTTATTGTTAGTTCTGCATTTGTTATTAAAAGGCAAAAAATTATTTTATACCTTAAAGATGAATCAGAAAATATGGTCTGATACTCTCCTGCATCTGTGTTTTTAGTCATTCCTTAGTAATGAACATCCTAAAAAAGAAAAGATTTATTGTAGAAACAGATAAAACCAACTCCAGGAAAACTTGCTTAGATTATACCCTTGCTCTGGAATACCGTGACTTCACAGATAAATCAGCTTTGTTTTTCTTCAGATGGCCTATGGATATGTGTCTTTCAGGCCTCTTTCACTACCCGTTAAGGTCTTTGAACAACAGCTAGCGGTTCTAATGTGTGTGAGCTTGACCAATTCGCAAGTAAAAGGAAAACCAAAGTGTTTATTTATTTCACATTTTGATGCCAATGGGTCACTCTCTGGAAATCTGTTTCTTCTCAAGCCTAAATAAAAGACCTAGATAGTGAACACTCCCTGAAGAACACTGTCTTTATGCAAGAAACTGAGGCGATTTATGTTCCTGAGGCAATTTATGATGTTCCTAACACGTGGTAAAGATATCTGTTTAACAATAACCTAAGTTTTTTCTCAACGGGGAGTTTTACCGGGAGGAGCTAGCAAGTAATTCTTACAGTAGCTCAAATTACGGGATATGCTAACGATTTCTTGTGGTCCTGGTAAAACTAATGTGAAGTGGTCAAGAGGATGGCCACCAGGGCCGAATGGCTGTAAAGTTTGCCTCTACTCAGCCTAGGGTTAGGGCTTCAATTAGGACAGATTTCTCTCATTAAAAAGCGAAGGTAACAGGCACCGAGGTGATGGGAAGATGCCTGTCAGCCCCTTGCTCGGCAGAGCTTGGCCAGCCCGACGGCGTGCTGCGGGGCATGGGCCAGGGAGTGGCCCAGGCCGCCATTGAAGTGGACATGGCCAGCCCGGTGCTGGGGCTGGGAAAGGGCAGGGACGCAGTCCAGCACAGAGCCCTGGTCCCCGAGCGAACACACACAGAGAAATGGGCAGCCACTGGAAAGCTGGCGGAATTATTAATTAACACCGCCCGCTCAGCCTGGGTTCGGTGCAAGGAGCACGTTGTGGGCTCGAGGCGGGACGCAGGCCTGAGGCAGGACGCGGGCCCGGCGGCCCTGGGGCTGGGGGGTTCCCGGCCGGAGCCCATGGGCCGAGCCAGGCAGCCCCTGCCAGGGCCCAGCATCACTCCGCCGGCCCAGGGGAGCCTCCAGGGCCGGGCAGCTCCGAGAACGCAGCTGGCGGGGAGGAACACGGTGCTTCCCCTGACAGTGTGTGAAGGAAGCAAAGCTTTTCTCTCTGAGCTTTGGGTAACACCTGCTTGCTCACCATCACTTGACTTTGTGACTGCGCGTATCCATCTATTGCTACACAAGTAGGGCTAACGAAACCACCGCTCGATGCGCAGAGCCATAACCCTCTTAGCTGGTAAAAACACAGGAAGGATCCAGGCTGATTCCTAAAGGCAATGATCCACAATTTTCTCCAGCGAGGGACTTTCCTCATTTCCCTGAAAACGCAGCAGTTTATCAAGAAGTGAAGCCACTGAAAGAGTGGTCAGGCATTGGAACAGCCTGCCCAGGGAGGTGACTGAGTCTCCATCCCTGGAGGTGTTTAAAAAATATGTAGATATGACACTTCAGGTTATGGTTTAGCAGGCATGGTGGTTTTGGGTGAATGGTTGGACTCGATGATCTTAGAGGTCTTTTCCAGCCTATGATTCTATGAAGACAACCGGGATGATGCTCATAGCCCATGCCAGGCACTGGTCCCTCGCTCCTTTGGGGGCGGAGGCAGGCCTGCACCTCGGTCCATCCTCACGGCAGCGGGGGCAGCTGGGAAGAGAAGTACAAAAAGTATTGCTTAAAAACATGATTGAGTAAAAAGCATTATTTTTTTCATGGGATAGGTTTGTTTCTTTGACAGTTTTCAGGTTTTACTGGGAAAGCTAAAGCTGATCAACCACCGCGTTGTCAGCACCAAAAAGTCTGCTTCTCATCAAAAATGTTAAATATCTCTTAAAACATCGATAAGAACTGTTCCTCAAAATAGTCTGCTGAAAACTGAATCTCCTCGTGATCAGTGCTGCCTCAGTCTTGATTCATCACCCATCAGCTGGACAATAGCTCCAGCCATTACCTTTGGATACTGTTTGTTTTCCTAAATCAAGCTATTTCCTCTTCCCATCAGCTGATTAGCTGCTTTAGGGCTGCAATTGCTCCTATCTCTTCCTACTCTGCGAGGTAAATTCTTAAAAGCAAGGTAATCATTACTTACTCAGGTCCACTGCAAAGTACTGCAATTTAGAATGATCACTCTCTAACATGTTGCTTTTTAGTTCTTTATACATGTTTCAGTCAACAGCATTAAAGAAAAACAAAACCACACTACAGCTGTAATCTTAACTCAAGTCTGTTAATTTGTTAAAATTGTCACTAAAAAACTGAAAATTTGCATGTGCAGTTTCAATCCCTATGTGGATTTTTAAAAAGAAATAGCAATGAAACTCATGAATTTTTTAAAAAAGTAAATTCTTAATCAATTTTTTCTCTTTTTTCTCTTTGAGTTGTGATAATGCATACATGCTTAGGTTATAATTCACAGATGAGAACTGGAGCAACTGTTCTGCAAAAAGCACTGCAACATTGGAACAAAGTTTGTGCAAAGACATCCGATTCCCCAGTTCTTTTACATAAGCAAATATTGAATCACACGTGGGTTAGAGTAAGCCTATAGCTATGTTGACAAAGTGAAGAATCAAAGAACTAGAGAACTACATTTTCGGAACCAGGTGCAGTTATCATATTAATTTATTATATCCTTGGATTTATAATTATTTCAATTGTTGTGGGAAGTGCACTTAGGCATTTTCAGGTTGAGAAAGCTGCAGGGGGACAAAGAAAAATAAATTAAAAAAAAATTTACATTCGAAACAAATGCTAAAACACAGTTGATGAATACGGTACACTGACTGGAAATGTATTTGATGGGTAAAGATGCTAGACCTTCCCTACCTTTGGTACTTGCACTGACAACAGAACCAACTGTTCCCAAGAATGATGAATGATACTGTTAAGACTGCAGGAAGCTGAGGTCAGAAATCAAAAATATAAATTGGCACTTTATGCAGACATTATTTTGATGCTTTCTAACCCGAAAGAAATATTTCATTTAGGGGTTAGAAAAAGCAGTAGAAACACTTGGAAAGATTTCAGACTTTAAGATACATTGTACTAAATCAGTTTCGTAGAAATATAGCTACTAACCCATCACAGGAAGAACAAAATCAATTACAACCTCCCTATAGATTTAAACAAGCTCATTACTCATTGAAATACCTGGAATAAATATACTGCAGCAGCCAATCCAGGCAAGTTGTCTGTATTCAATTATTCTCACACAAAAGAGATTTTTAAAAGGTGGAGCAAAGTTATCATCTCTTGGATAGGAAGAGTTCATATTAATGAGGAGGAGTGGGTTGAGAAACAGGATGCAAAAACTTTTGTTTCAAAGTCTGCCCTGATATCTGAAAAGTACTGATTATGTTATTACAGTTGTAAAATCCTAAGAAAAGTGAGGATTATTTTCTACTGTATGCAGATGGGTATTAGATTTGGAAACAGTGAAATCATTTGGGTTTAAGTCTGAAGACACCTAAACCAGATTTTTAAACTGCACAGCTATTGATCTTTGCATACAAACATGTGCTAAGCACTTTTGCCACAAAGATACTCATGAGTTTAATTTTAACGTATATTTTAAATACTAAGGAAAAACCAGCAACAGTAAATACATATATGCACATGTAGGTATGTTCATGTCTATGTATATTTGCATACACAAGTTTACATATTAAGCAAAACCTCATCTTGGCAGCAGAGGGAGAAGCAAAACCCGCTATCACAGGTCAACAGGAACAGAGGCTACGCCCGCAACAGACTAAGTAGAAATCCTGCAAATAGATAGCCATTGTCTCCCTGATGAGCCATATCTACCCAACAACCCAACTTCCATCTCCATTATCAGTTATTGAACAGATGGCCGTTCACAGGACTGGGTGAATAATGCAAACCAGTGTTTGCAAACATTGGTTCAAAGTCTGAACGGCTGTTTGATTCAGGCTTGTTCATCCACTTGTTATTCAGTGTTCACAGACATTCATGCTGAATGGGTTTCTCTTCACATGGATGTTTGGAGAATGGGTCTTTTTCGTACAAAACCCCATATTCATGTGCAAACAAGGGCATTTGTGTGTGAACAAGGGTATTCCTCATTCACCATTCGTTATTTGTGCTTCTCTACCATTATTCCCCTTTTTGAAGTGTTTGTTGTCCACTCAAGGTGCATGACCTAGGTGATCAAATACAAATCAAAAATAAGAGTAACAAGCAGTCAAATCAAGCAGTTCATCACGGTCCAGAAATAGTTCATCATCTATTAAATGTAACCTTTTCAAAGTAAGAGCAACCTGTAGATAATCGAAGCAAAAAGGACAACGCACGAATGAGTATTCCCCCAAATCTGTAAGCATCCGCAATCATTCTAGAGATGAGTGCAGCCTAGTGACCTGAACGAGAAGCTTCCGATCTCGTCTCAGGTTGGAGCTCAACCAGTGGTCAGGAACAGCTGAGTTACGGTAGCAGATGCCAGTTGCCTGTGTCCTCCCTTCTGCTGGAGGTAATTAGCAGGGTGAATTGCCGGACTTTGCCCTACCCGAAATGAGCGCTCACCCAGGCTAGCTCGGATCAGCTCCAGCTGTGATGCAGCTGTGATCCCAGACGGGGTGGCTACATGGTCATGAACCCCTGGCAGAAGGCTCCCACGTTAGCCTGGCTCAGCTCAGCGACTGCAGCGCGTTTGGGTGACTTCTGACGGAGCTCAGGCTGGGTCCATAAGAAGTTTTCCAATTATGGCAATAGTAAACTCTATAACAAAGAGAATATCTAGAATATCCAGATTAAACGTCTGTCTAGATGTGAATACGGAGTTGGCTTCTTCCAGTAACACCATTCTGAAGGATAAAGACTTCAGTCACCACAAAATAGTATAAGCAATGACGTCACTAGCTATCATCAGTATTTTAAGTCATTCATTCAGCTATTTTTACCTTTTAGAGTTTATCAATATTAATATTCTGAAATTAAGATTCCTTCTGTGAGCCAAACTTCGTCTGAGAGTACAGATGAGATCGAGTGTTACATTTGACTACCCTGGGCTCTACTACTATATCATTAATTCTTTTTTTTTTCAGTGCTTGAGAAGTAAATGTAAATTTGAAATGAGTTCTTTGAACCTTTCCTGAGAAAATATGCTAGATGTGAAAAGCCTGCTCTCACACCCCGATACTACAAGACCACTGAGTTAATGTGCTTTATTATGTGGTTGTCAGTTATATAAGATCTAATTATGAATTATTAAACTGTAGATCTAAAGCTACAGCAGACAGCAGTGGGCTATGAAGTCTAGTCACTTCTGTGACCAGGACTTGGTAAGTGTGTCTTTGTTTTGTCTCCTGCATTAAAGCTGTGTGGATGACTGTCAGAAATTTAGTATTGCCCTGAACTGTAACCTTCGCATGGTGCCATCCATAACCAAGTGACCTGCTGCAGCTCATTAAAGTTAATGTAATGGATCATTTGCTTCTAATTGTATTCATCAGCAAATTAGACTCACTTTTCAGCTGGCAGTAAGAGAGAAGAATACAGTTAGGTAGACTCAGTGAACAAAGTATGTTCTTCTGTATGATCCTTCACTCAAACTCGTGAGCATCTCACATGAGCAGAACTAGGATTAGATGACACTTTATTATAGGACAGCACAGTTTTTACACGTGTAGATTGAAGAGGTTTAACACTTCACCATTTTCCTTTTCTAAAGTAAGTGCAAGAAAAGTGCTCTTTAGCTCATGCTGCCTGAATTTCTTTCCAGGAAAGTCCTCAACTTCAACAAATGTTGTGTTCTGCTATTACTAATTAGTCACATACATCAACAGATATATTGTTAGAATACACGATGCACTGTATTAATAGCACTTCACTCCTAAAATTACTTTATCATCTAAAAATAAGTATCTGATACTTGTCATTGCTTTCCAACATACATCAAGATCATAGGAAGTAGCACATGTGTTACTTAAAAACTACATTCCTAAAAAGAAAATATTCTCTTGATGGAAGCAGCCTATTCTAAAGCCTCAGGAGAGGTAACAAAGGAGAAATATTTCTGGTAGGAGTACCATATCCTTTTTATTCAGGGTTTTGTTTTGTGGTTTTTTTTAAACCCTTATATTAAATGCATACAATGTATTGAAATGGTGTGTAGTCAGAATTATTTTCTATGCTACCTTTTGGAAAACAGAAAACACTTCTTTATGCATTTTTAAATATTTATTATTGGCTTAGATTGACCAGGTTAGGCACTTTATGCACCTTGTGGTCTTACCACTATCATATTCACTCTCCCTTCGAAGCTATTCTCACAACACAGGTTTTAAACTCCTGCTAGATACAGCATCCCACACTATGGAACCTGCTCTTGTAATGACAGACAGAAAAACACAGGTAATAAAAGGTTATCCTGGATCTTAATGATTCACTAGCCCCAATAATTTGTGTTGATATTAAATAATTATTGGACTTAGGAGGCCATATCAGTGTACTCAACTTTAAAATAGATAAAAAATTTAAATTAATATCTAAAGTACAATACAGAGTATTTAATAAGTAGCATAAAAAGGAAAAGGACAAATCTATTAATTGTACACCGAATATGTATTTCTTTCCCCCCACTTATGCACGTGGTTTCAGCTTGCTTCCTTGTATACAGCTCTGAATAGCGCCACGATTCATGTGCAGCTCCAAATACCACAAAGCAATGTTTCCTTCCAGGCACATGGCACGAGCCAGATTTGGCTGTTGCTTCTGCAGACCCCTGTCTCTGCGCATGGAGACCAGAAAAGTCATGGAAGAGTAAAGAACTAAAGGGGTGCCAAAGTGGTACAAACTGGCCATGGTTCTCACACCATCCTTCCATCCTCACCGGACATCATCCCACATGCCAGCAGTACTGGCTGGGGATGGTGGGGCTGCCCCACATAAATGCACCATGGTGGGTTCTCTCCTGAAAAACAAAAAAAACCACAAGAGATGACAAATTATGGGGGTGGGCTTTGGCAAAAAGCTGCTCTAGAGCAGTGCACGCTATGTGGTTAAAATAGGACATCTGCTTTTCCAGGCCTCTTCTGGAAGGGACGACTCAAGACTTTGGAACTCACAGAGGAATGTGCTTCACTGTTCACAGGCTCAGAAGTGAGTCCTAGGTGCAAGGATTCAAAGTCAAGGCTGCTCACGTTCACAAATTTGAATTTATAAATGTGGTACTGACATATTTATTGAGGAAAAGTTTAGAGCTACAGCAAGGGTCAAAAAGGTTGATTGAACAGGGATTGAACTGAATCCTTCCTTAAATGCTGAGAAGTCTGAACTATGCTTATTAAATGTTCATACTCTTTAGTGTTTCTTGCCAAAGGCAGAGAATACCAAGAAGCTAATCTCAGGTATTTCTGACCAGCCCATACTGCAATTTACCGCGGACCTGATGAACACCTCTCCTGAGGAGATTTACCTTCCATATTTTGATAAAGTCAGAATGCTTATCCCAACTGAATCTCGAGTGCTGATAAAACTGCTGTCTGCCAGCAAAGAAGCCCACGCAAGCAGGCAGAGTGGGAACTGGGTGATCCATCACTAACAGGACACCTAACCACATCCCCTGATTTTTTTTTATTCTGTAGAATCTTCTGTTTTCTTTGCAGTATGCCTGTCTACAGATGGACTCCTCTCTTACCAAGCACTTATCTAAACATTTAAAAAATCAGTGCCTGCTCCCTTTTTCCCACTACAGCACATCCAGCAGTGCTCCAGAGCTTGCATCAATACTATTTGGAGAAAGTGAATAGACAGTAGAGAGTGCAACATTTTTGTATGGTATATCAGGGGCTATTTGCAAGCTGTTAGATGGCTAGTTAAGGCTAATATTCCTTTTTTGTAGCAGCTGAAGAACGGGCTGACTGGAGAATTTCCATGCAGTATTTTGCCCTTCTGTTAAAGTGTTTGTCTTGAATTGAATGTTTCAATACTTGATGTTAAGCATCTGCTCTAGTGCTTTCCTGCATGAAGGCCTGTATTTCCAGCTCCTGGACTTATCTGATTTCTGGTCAAGTCACTTAACACCCTTACGTTTCACTTTCTCCATCTGTGAAATGTGGAAAATTAAACTTGGCTGTCTTATGGTGGCATGGAGAGTAATTCAAAAATGTTTGTCGAGCACTTTGAGATCATAAATTGTACTATTATAGCGTTTAGCAGATGTGATTCTATCACACCACAGAAAACAGCATTATCAGAGAGATCCTTGTGTGTCCGTGACCAGATACCTCCACTCAGAAACAGGTTGCCACAAGAGACATACAGAAATTGGGAAACTTGCCTGCAGCTGAAAGACTGGCAGGGAAGTTTGGTCTGGTTCCCTCCCCCCATCAAAGATATTCACCCATGTAAGGCAAGAGGGAGGTCAACAGCATTTTGTGTCCTATCTCACTGGGAGCGGGATGCTAAGGTGAAACATGTTCTGCCACAGTCCTTCAAGTACAGGTGGGCTGAGGCTGTGTGAGCCACTGGCTTGTGCCCAGGCTGGGCAGGTTGTGAGCCACCAGCTTGTTCCTGAGCTGGGCAGGGTGCAAGCCACCAGCTTGTGCCCAGGCTGGGCAGGGTGCAGAGTGTCAGGGCACCCCAGTACCTCCCAGCTGTTTGTCAGCCCATCGAGCTCAATAACCACCATTCTCCTTAAAAAAAGACCATTCTCCTACTTCCATTACAGGTCTAGCTAACAAAATCAGCCAGAATAACACAGAGCGATGACTGACTTCCTACTGTGCCCCAAATATTGAAAATTCTATTAAATTTACCCTTTTCTAAGAAACATTAATAAAACCTATTTTCATTAACATTGAAGAATGAGAGTCACCTTTTAGAAGCAGCCACTTCTTTCTTTTTTTTCTTTTCTTAAATTCTCTTGTAGGTAAGAGCTTGTTGTCATTCTGAGTGAAGAATCTGGGTCCCTGGGTATGTGTTTTGGAGTAAGTTCGTGATGCTCTGCTGTGATGTTCTTGGTGAGACTGAACTGTCTAGGGTGAACTCCTACTTGAATCTTTGCCCGGATCTCTGCTTCATCCTTGAGAAAACCAAAAGTCTAGAGCTAGCTGGAGAACAGCTGTTTGTCCTACCTAAATTAAAAAATAAAGCTTTTCATTTTCTACAAGAGCTAAAAAAATTATTTTTTTCCATTGGCTGTTCATGTCAAAGGAATTTCCTTGACACAATAAGACATTTTTGAAGATGAGTTGGTTGGGGTTTCCTCACATTGACCACTACCCCATTATCAATGAAATCTGTTTTACTGTAAGATTTCCAACCAGCTCTGCCACATAAATGTCCTGTTTATAGGAAAGTATAAATTATTTTTCTCTTTATTTTTTTCATTAAGAAGCATTAATATTTATGAGCAAACAAGCATTACTTTTAATCGACATATCTAAAAGTATTGATATATACATTGCACTCAAAGATATGTTGTCACTAGCACACCCATTTAACCTCTTGTAGAGTGGTTTATAGCAATAAATAATGATGATATAATAAAGATATCACACTTCCCTAGTGCTGCACCTGATAATAGAAGTCAAGCTAGTATGATATGATGACTTCATGAAATGGTATGAGAAAGGAAAAAGTTATTACAGATATAAGTCTTTAAGGGTAGTTGGTATGAACTTGTGAAGAAATTCTTTTTCTTTTTTTTCTTTTCCATGCTCTTTTTTTTGTTTTTTAATCTTTTTTCAGTTCTTCTGGTTCAGTGGGATAAAATCTTCAAAACAAAACACCAGGGCATAAAAATGTCATTAACATGAATAAAAATAGCACGGGTAACTCCTTAGTGACAACTGACTTCACAGTGTCAAAATCACACAATTTTGTTGACCTAGTTGAATTTCTTCCCCTCAGAATCAAAAACTTACCCAATTTCCTGCAGGAATGTCTGTACAGTTTTAGCTTAGTTTACTCATTAATGTTTCAAGCCTTTCTACCACAAAGGAACAGACACATGAAAGTGAAAATGTACCTTTTTTTCACAGCAGGGAGCCTTCATAATGAAAACTTGGCATGCACACCTGAGGAGAACAGTAAAGCTTATAGAATTTACATATGAGGATTGTAACAGGTTTTTTTGCAACTGCAAAAGAAAGGAGAATAAAAAGAGAATGTGACATTTTGGCACCAAGGTTATCAGCAAGACATAAATTTTACTTCTGTGTTATAGATGCAGAGAAGACGTGTAAATATGTAATTTAAAGTGTTCTGGGCATCTTCTACAAATTTCTCTGTACCTCCATGACAACTAGTATTATTATTGGGTTTTGTCATTGTATTTCTCCGGGGTGCTGTATAGAAAGGATTCAGTTAATTTTCAGGATCTAGGAGAAAAAGCTCCCATTCATTTCAGTGGGAGGTGGTTGAAGATCCAAAAGATGTGAGAAATGGATTTGAAAACCTGGGATGTCTTGTGTTTAGAGGCAGTTAGATACAAGGTTGCTTGTTTTGCCTGTTTTGCCTGCTTCTCAAATTTGGGTTTCCATTTCAATGTCTGGTGGTGCATGGGAGATATCCTTATTTCTCATGACCCACAAATTAAAATAATGAAAACTGAAACTAAATTAATTCAGCTATTTGCTTCTAAATAAATGTAACACTGTACCTAGGCAATTAAGGCACCTAGATCAACCCACACCTTAACTGAGAAAAAGTACAAATTTAGATGGAAAACAACCCTGTCACCATCTACCACGTTTTGTCAATTCCGTCTTATTTTCCTGCTCTGTACTTCCACACACCATGACATCTATAACAACCCCTGTTACTCCTGTTATCAGCAGGTTAAGTTTTCTTTACAAGTCATCTGTAAGTAATTCACCTGTGGGTTTTATTTAGCTGCTATATTAAAAGGGGGGGGGAAATAAAAAACTTTCTTACAGCTTAAAAACAAACCTGAGTTCTGAGCATCATCTGATTTAATCCTCACAGAGAAATAAACTCACTTCATCTGCCTCAGCTTCCCCATTTTTACACTGGGAATAAAGTCATGCTTCCTCTTCTAAAATAGCCTGGTTATTGTTTGAAGCTGCTAATTATTATTCTATAGACAGATAAAAGCAGTTGGCAAAAGAAACATATTTTAAGGTATATTGCCAGCACAAAACCTTTTGTTTCATCTCTAAAATATCATGAATCATTTGTGCTAATGAGCCATAGGGACATTTTTTTTGTATCGGTAATTCATTCTCAGGTTTCTGCTGAACTTTTCTGCTGTTTCTGCTGGAACGAGGGATCTCTTTGTACGTCTGCAGATGTCTGACTAGTTCTCAGAAATTGGCATATTTTCTATGTTCATTTTGATTTTTCATTTTTCTAATGTTATATCTTTAAATACAACTTTTGCATGTCTTTTAAGCTCTCCTTATCCCCCAATATAGTCTCCTACTATCAATCTCAGAAAAAGGCATGCATTGAAATAGAAAAGGAAGCAGAATTTGTCTAACACAGTAAGAGTATAGAGTATAGAAGTATATGTATATAAAATTGCTACAGAAAGCTGAAGTAAGACAAAAGAAGGTACATAACAAACAAATTACAATCTTTTAACTTGCTTTTCTACAAATAACTTACATTTTGTTCCATTAATTGCAAATATAAATACTAGTATCTCTGATGCTTCTAGGTGTCTACTGCAGAGTTTGACCGAAGCAGCATTGGATCCTGAAGACCAAGGGGTGCTTGGTGCTCCTGAACACATCAGTATTTAGGGGAAGGGCAAGGTTTCCCTTCTGCTGTGATTTGAAGGACGGGGAGAGAGCGCTGCCTCGCAGCGGAGGAGCCCAGTTCAGCCCACAGCTTGCTGCAGGAGGGTGCCAGTCCCTCCACCGAGATGTTGTCCACCAAAATGCTGTTTCTGGTCCTCCACACCCAGCATGGAGCAGGCTGTGAGGAGGAGAAACACAGAGGCGTGTGCTCTGAGGAGGAGGTGTGCACCCGGGATGCATGCGCCGAAATGGCGTCAACTGGTGTTTGCTTCTGCAAAGAAACCCTGTTGTGTTGAAACTCCAGGGGAGGCTGGTGAATGTTATGTCAGGGCAAAAAGCCAGCTCACTTTCTGGAAGGTTTCTATGTGCATTAAAGCTGTTTAATGTATCTGTTAACACTGTAGCACAGGATCTCCCCCAAAGTTGTTTTCCCAGGAGGGATTTATCTGAGATTGAAGCCATGGTATCCGCTGACTGAGAAAGGACTTGAAGTATGGCTAGAGAGGAGTCACTAGAAGAGACATCCTCAGAGCCATTTAGGCACCTAAGTCCTTTGAAATTGGAGAGATCTGAGCATAACTGGGGGAATTATAGACAAAGGCTGGACATGAGCCGCCAATGTGCGCTGGCAGCCCAGAGGGCCAACCGTGTCCTGGGCTGCATCAGGAGAAGCGTGGCCAGCAGGTCAAGAGAGGTGATTCTGCCCCTCTACTCTGCTCTGGTGAGACCTCTCCTGGAGGTCTGCGTTCAGCTCTGGAGCCCTCAGCACAAGAAGGACATGGAACTGTTGGAGCGGGTCCAAAGGAGGGCTACAAAAATGATCCGAGGGCTGGAGCACCTCTCCTATGAGCACAGGCTGAGAGAGTTGGGCTTGTTCAGCCTGGAGAAGAGAAGGCTGCAGGGAGACCTCATTGCAGCATTCCAGTACTTAAAGGGAGCCTATAGGAAAGATGGGGACAATCTGTTTAGTAGAGACAACAGTGATAGGACGAGGGGTAATGGTTTTAAACTAAAACAGGGTAGGTTTAGGCTGGATA
>Ga0065711_1000993_pt1 | contig 50382 bp, 28 predicted proteins | sample Hoacrofraction12_FD_59098 | JGI IMG/M metagenome (GOLD analysis project Ga0065711, IMG submission 59098) | Hoatzin crop microbial communities from Cojedes, Venezuela - Epithelial fraction 12 v2 (version 2) | ecosystem: Host-associated > Birds > Digestive system > Esophagus > Crop | place... | reverse complement strand
GCCTGGACCTGGCTAGGGGCTTCTCTGGCTGCACGAGAAGCAGCTGGGTAGCTCATTAGCTGAGGGCCATGTTGCCTGTGTTCTTGGCCTGGAAGGGTCCAGCAGAGCCCTTCCCCACCAGGACCGAGGGAGACCCCCTTCATCAGCACAGGGCTTGGGCACTCCTGCTGCAATCTACACTTGCTCCCCAGGGCTCGCATGAGCAGAGGATGTCATCCAAAGTGTTGCTGTGGCATTAAGCCCTTGCAACTGTCATCTGCTCTACTTAGCTTAGAATCATAGAATCATGAAGGTTGGAAAACACCTCGAAGATCATGAAGTCCAACTGTCAGCCCGTCACCAACATGCCTGCTAAACCATGTCCTGAAGTGCCATACCTACATGTTTTTTAAAAACCTCCAGAGATGGTGACTCCACCGCTTCCCTGGGCTGCCCATTCCAATGCCTGACCACTCTTTCAGTAAAGAAATTTTTCCTAATATCTAATTGAACCTCCCCTGACACAGCTTGAGGCCATTGCTTCTCATCCTATCGCGGGTTACCTGGGAGAAGAGACCAACACCGACCTTGCTACCACCTCCTTTCAGGTAGTTGTAGAGATCAATAAGGTTCCCCCTCAGCCTTCTCTTCTCCAGACTAAACAGCCCCAGCTCCCTCAGCTGCTGCTAGTAAGACTTGTTCTCTAGACCCCTCAACAGCCTCGTTGCCCTTCTCTGGACATGCTCCAGCACCTCAGTGTCCTTCTTGTAGTGAGGGGCCCCAAAACTGAACACAGTACTCGAGGTGCAGCCTCACCAATGCTGAGTACAGGGACATGATCACCTCCCTGCTCTTGCTGGCCACACTGTTCCTGATCCAAGCCAGGATGCTGCTGGCCTTCTTGGCCACCTGGGCACACTGCTGGCTCATGTTCAGCCAGCTGTCAACCAGCACCCCAAGATCTTTTTCCACTCAGCAGCTTTCCAGCCACTCTTCCCCAAGCCTGTAGCGTTGCATGGGGTAGTTGTGACCCAAGTGCAGGACCCGGCATTTGGCCTTGTTGAAACTCATACAGTTGACCTCACCCCGTCGATCCAGTCTTGTTCATAAAGCTCAGTCAGTGACTGACCCAGGGAGTGTGGGAAACACCCCATCCTGCCTTGTACCTCTTCAGAGTCAGCTTCCCGAGCAATGGTCATGGCCTGGGCTTCTGCAGGAGAGGGCAGCCAGTGCTTCTGGCACGTGGAGGGCTGCTACACTTCATTGCAATGCTTCAAGCAACAGACCACAGACCATGCCACTGCAGTGAAGCTTCATGCTGTGGACCACGCTGAGACCTTAGTCCTTGGGAAGAAAAGCCGGCCTGAGAAGGCAGGCCAGCCCCTTTGCCAACCGCCACCTTTTACCAAATGGCATGATAGGCCCAGTTGTTCCTTCTGGGATTAAAGCCTGTTGTCCAGTGAAGCTAGAAAAATGTGGTTTGTGCCTGCAGTGGTTTTCTCTAAGCTTTTTGAGTTCACAGCTGTCCTCCACCTCTAGGGTCACCCTTGGAGAAATCTGTCTAGGACTAGAGCATCTCTTGTGCGAGGAAAGGCAGAGACAGCTGGGACTGTTTCACCTAGAGAGGGAGGTGATGGTCCCACTCGATGCTGCACCGGTGTGGCCCCACCTTGAGTACTGTGTGCAGTTTTGGGCACCTCAATATGAGAACGACATCAGAGTGTATCCAGAGGAGGGCGATCAAGACTTTTAAGAGGAGCGGCTGAGGTCACTTGACTTGTTCAGCTTGGGGAAGAGAAGGCTGGGGGGTGCCCTCATCGCGGTCTACAACTTCCTCAAGGGGAGCAGTGGAGGACGAGGTGCTGATCCCCTTTCTGGTGACCGGTGATGGGACACGAAGCGATGGAACGAAGCTGCGTCAGGGGGAGTTCAGACTGGACCTTAGCACTGAGAGGGTGGTTGGTCACTGGAACAGGCTCCCCAGCAAAGTGGTCACAACACCAAGCCTGTCAGAGTTCAAGGACGTATGGATGCATAGCTCTTAGTCATATGATTTAGTTTTAAGTAGTCGTGTGAGGAGCAGGGAGTTGGACTTGATGATCCATGTGGGTCCCTTGTAGCTTGAGATATTCTCTGATTCTACTACACGTCTAAGGTAACTGGTTGAAATGCCACTACACTATTTCCCCGTCACTTGCAGTCTTAACAGCTTGCTGTTTTTAAACAAGCTGATAATTTCTGCTGGCAACTTTTGCTAGGAATAGAAATAATTGTATATAGCTATTGCATACTATGCTTGTCTTCTGAAGTGTGCCTTCCTGGATATAATAGGTTTTAATTAACTGTGCTTAATATGACAAGAAATATTTTAATGATGCTCTGTAATGCTAGACATTTTACATTTAATGGCACTTAGAGCACATTGACACATGGAACTGTTGTGATATGTTTATATTTCAGTGTTCCTTGGATCAAATGTCTGTTTTAACAAAAAATGACACTATGATGCTGTGATACATAGGTGATCGATTCTTAAGGCTGCAGGGAACAGTATGGCACAATTTCAGAAGAGCAGATGTGATCCCACTGAAATTTAATCACAGTTTTAGTAATAGTAGCGGTAATTCAGACTCCCTATAGCTTTTGATTTCCTTTAAGGAATTTAATTTTAAAAATACTAATTCCTGATAACAGGTCAGATCCAACTTCACCAAATAAAACCTAGGAAATATGGGCTAGAACAAAAGATGTCAATATGTTTTAGTCCTTAAATCTCAAACTGTACATGGTTGAGCATGATTTTAGTTAATGGTATGAGCAAAAGGATTTCAGGTAATGTTGAAGGAAGGGGTTAAAAGGGATTTTAATAGAAGTGGCATTACCTAATAGTTGCTGTGCATTTAAAAAACTGATAGTGTTTATCTGTTGTCTAAATTAACTGAAGCAGAGTGTCTTGCATCTCCATACAAAGGGGTTAGTTAGACTAATAGTATTTCCTGATGGGTGAGATGTGGTAGCTGGCCATGTGTGTCCTTCAGACAAGCTGCAACACAGAGTTTTTAACTTAAAAGAACGTTACTATGCTACTGTTTTGTGATCACGTTTTTCAAGTTGGTAAGCTGTCCAGTTAGCCGCAAATGCTTGGTGGAGTAGTGTAGGTCATACTAGTCTTTCAGCTTGCTGCTGTGAAACTACTCAGGGAAGTAAAAAAAAGCCAGCAAACTGATTTCAGCGCTAAAAAATGTGACTTTTACCAGTGCCTTTTCCTTTTCTCCTAATAGACTTCTGTCTCTCACTGAAACGGAGATCAGGTCTGAAGTCTTGCTAGAGGTTTCTCACTCAAGCCACAATTTATCCATAGCAAAATTTTGATTATCATGAATTGCAAACATAGTTTATGCTTTACAAAAGCATGAGATATTGCAGTTACCCCTTCAGGATTGCTTGTGTTTCCTGAGCCTTTCAAATTGCAGTGTTGTCTTTTCCTTGATTTTCAACATCTCCTTTGTGCTAGAAATTACGTGCTAGCCCCCATGGTGTCTCTCTTGACACACCCTCTTCCCAAATTGGGGCATATGCTGACCCACCTCTCTGAAAGGCAGTGTTTAAATATCTTTCCTTTGGCTTTTGTCTGATGAGTTGCTAAAAAACAGAGTACCAGTTTTCCCAACTAATAAATTATCAGATGCTTTCTCTTATTTTTATATGCCTAGTTTTTGATTGGACAGGCTTAAGAATTACTTCTCTGAATGTCTGGAATTTAATTGCTTATAAATTAGTTCTTTCATTTGCCTTACTGTGCTAACCGCTTTCTATTAACATTGCTTTCAAAGATCCATTTTCTTTGCTCCAAAGACCTCACATCTTAGTATGAGATTACAACATTTAGTAGTTCATAAGGCTGTATCTTAAACTAAAACCGCAGTATACAATTGTGTGCTGCCATGGCATCTGTTTTCTATAAGCTGTTCCATTTTAAATTTGCTCTTCAGGAAGATCTCACTAATTTTGCCATTGTGGACCTCTGGCCTTCATGTATGTTAACTGACATTTTATCAGATTATGACTTTCTATAGACCACTTACTGTGATATAAAACAGAAGAGCCAGCTCAGGATTTGTTAGCTGTGTTATAGATGTGTGTGGGTGAGTTTGTAAGGTCGTGTTGGTGCTCTTTTGTCTTCTCTCTTAAACCCTGTCCCTCAGTCATCTGTATATTGGTGAACATCAGGCCTTGGCTTTGGTGTGTGTCTGCTTCCCTTTGTGAGGAAGTTCTTCAAGCTCACAAGCTCCAGACAAATTGGACAAAAGCTTTCGCTTTTGCAGTACAGACACAACTGGTGCACTCTAAAGGAGCCCAAGTCCACTGCAGTGGAGATGCAACTGGTATGCACAGTACTTGGTGAATTTAGATATAGGAGTGTAGATATTTACCAAAGTCTTTGAGAGGTAGTTTTTTTGTCTGTTCAGTGAGGTCAGTGAAAGCCTCAGCTCTCCTGCTGTGGCTGCTGGTCCTCTCTGGGCTTGGCCAACTCCACTTGCTGCGCATACCCAGTACAGTAGGAAATACTTGTCCCTACTGATGTGCATAACAGGATCCAGCTACCTCAACACATGGATGATGTGTGAGAACACTTGTTTCTCCTCTTCTCCTGACTTTCCCCCTGTGTCTTTGTCAGGCCTCTTTGGACAATGAGACAATGAGCGTGATGGCCAAAAGAAAAATTTATTCAGACATTCTCTTCAATGTAATTTTATTTCACATAAAATTTTAACCCATTGAAAGTGAGGCTAGTATAACAAAACCAAGATTATTCCTTCCTTGGGCAGGAGCTTGAACATAGTTAATGTTTAGTAATAGATGAAGCTGATTTTTTTTTAACCTCTCTGACTTTTGCCTTAGTGTTTGTTAACTTTCTATCTAGCACAAAAGTACCATCTTTCATTAAAAGGAAACTTTGGGCTCTGATTTCTCAAAGAACCCAAGGGAATTTGAGCGCTAGTCCTGCTAAAAGCCATTTATACTAGTCATTGTTTTATTTTGTGAAAGTTGACTAGGCACAACAATGCTAGTGTCATCAGACCGTTGCCTGTTGTGAACTCCCTTAAACTACATCAGATTTAGTTCTAGGAAAGCTTTAAAGTTTGTTAAAGGTTTCTAAGATGTATCAGTGGAACTGGCTGGACCTGTACAATGTACTAGATCTGATCAACAGGTGGTGTAAAGTCTACTTATATTCCCTTTTTCTGTAGCTGTTGCTAAAATGTTCCTGTCTGTGACATTCCGTGAATGTAACAGAATCATGTCAGTGACTGAGAGATTCCATTTTCACTGGCCTTTTCTTGTAGATTGAGATAACCTTATGTGGCAACATGAAGTATTGTTTTAATACTTTCTGCAAGTGTTGGATGCTTGTGTTTAAGCATATGTGAGCACTGAAGCTGTTGTTTAAAATACTTGCAGTTTCATGTTGTGCGTTAGAAGTATGCTGTTTTTAAGGATGTTGGAAACAAATTTTGATTTTTTAACTAAATAATCCCTTGGTAAAACAAGTGTGTGATACTAAATAAATTGATTTGCCTCTTAGGGGATGACTCTTATGTGGTGATAGAATGCTTTGTTTAGTCCACAAATAGCAGTACGACACTGGGGAACATAGAGATGATTGAGAAGCAATATCAATTCAAGGAAAATATGTTAGTGGTAAGTGTGCAGCTGGGACAGAAGGAAAACAACTATGAAATTTCCCAGCCTAAAGAGAGGGACTGTTGAAAAATCTGCATAGAGGTTTAGTGGAGCAGAGAAACTAATATAACAGTGGGAAACTGAATGGATTTGGAAGGTGAATTTCCAAGTTGTATATTTTATATTTATATATATATATATAAACATGTAAACATACATACAAAATATAATGTGTGACCAGAGAGTATGTATATTTTGTCACCAAACTGTGTGAACAAGAGGGCTGTAATTTTACTTTGAGTTTTTGAGAATGTGCTTTTCAACTTCTTGGTCTATAGTTTCTGGTGTCAGAAGAATCCCTTTGCAGGGGCTGTGCTCTGTGGTGCACTGTTAGAGGAACTTTATTTAAAATGTATTTTCAAGGAGAAGTAATCAGTAGTAACCTAGGCAATTGATATTTCCAAAGCCGAAACTACATGATATTTTTGTGAATGCACAGGGAACTGTACACAGGACGTACGTTTTTGGAGCTTGTCTCAATTTGTAATCTCTGTTTTTGATTATTATTTTTAATGATCTCTGTTTTCTCATACTGCAGATGATAGTATGGAATTTTACAGCTACTTTCCAATTTCTAGCATCAGTGAGTGTAATTTGAGAGGAAGAGGGTCGTAGAACCTTGAGTAAAAGTAAACTTCGTGGGCCTTCCATGTCCAACTACTTTTTTTATTCAGAGACATGGCCAAGTAAGGTATCTTCTGGTTTGGATTGGGATTTTGTTAGGCGCCAAGTCTTGCAATGAGATTTATGTGTCCTTGGATTCCTTTGAAAATCCAAGTCATAATAGTACTTGAGACCAGTGTCCAACTTGATTTCATTTAAAGCTCAACAATGGTGTCAAAGCTCAAGTACACACACAAATAATTTGGCTAAAGGAGGAGCCATGAAGCAGCAGCTCACTTAAACTACAACAGCAGTTGCAGCTACTTATCACTAGGGAGCAAGCTTTGAGGCATTTAATCTGAAGGCTGTTTTAACTTAAGCTCAAAATGCATAGGAAATATGTGGGAAAAAAAGTCTTTGAAGATCATGAAGCTGTATGCAGCTTTTTAAAGGTCTCGAATAGTTATGTAGATGACCCACAGAGCTAAGGGGAAAAAATAGATCTGTAAGACTATTTAGGAATTTGAACAACTTATTTTGGGGAAAGAATCAGGAAAATTATTATGCCTTGCTATTTCAAGAAAACTAACTTCATGTTTTTCTTCACCTCTGCCACGAAGAACATGTCTCATTTGAGGGAAGTGGGTTTTTTTTTTTTTTTTGCTGTTGTTTATACTTCAATCCTTGTTCTTCACACAAGAACTATTTTGCTACAGCAACTTTACTAGCACCCAGCAGAGTTCATACATAGCTTGTAAACAATTTTTTTTGTCTTTGTAAGCACCTTCAAAGCAAAGATTTTGCCATGGTTGGATGGAATTGCACATCGCAGAAGCAGCCATTAGACCTGAAGATGGACTAATTAGATGTCTGCCTTTTATTGCATGATACGAAGACTTAAATTCTAGCACACATAAAGTTCATGCAATTCCAAGCATCAGTCAATTAGACAAAGGAAAAACAGGTCAATTTTGTTAGACTCCATGACTCAGGCAGTTGATTACACTGAGAAAACACAGTACTTAGTGCGTTAACAAAGAGTTTGCTTTTATAATTGACTAGCTGCTGCCTCCTGCTCTATTGACCTTCTCTAATTTGTAGTATTGTCTGTCATTCCTTATCTGCAGCTGAGCGGGGAGGTTCATATGTAAACATCAACATTGTTAAGGTCAGGGGGGACTGCATCTGTCTCTGTAGCCTGTTCATTTTAATTGTGTGTACAGCCAGGCTGCAGGTTTTCTGAAATTTAGTTCCGCAGATCTATCTGAAAATCTGCAGTCTTTGTCATGCTGTCACTGTTTTAATAATAGTTAAATGAATAGTGAAAATAGCTACTGATCATATAAAAACCCCGAGAGTTTCTGCTGGTATGGTCCCAGCACTGCGACAGTGATACAGGGAGATGGCATTGCCTGGGAAGGGGCTCTGTTCTAAGGTATAGGGTACGCTGGTTAGCCCTGTGTGGCATGGCGGTGAATCATGAAGGGTATGTCCTGTTGTTCTAGCTGCAGCGGGACTCTCTCCCCTTGACCTGTCAGTGGGGAGGCTGAAACAGAGAAAACCACGTAAAACTTTTACTCTGAAAGGTTGCATAAATACCCTCAAGTTGCATTTCTCAATGCTTTGAGTGTGTCTGCATGAAGTGGAAAAATGTGTCAATGTATACAAGGGCCTGTCAAGATTCCAGCTGTTTAAGAAGATGTTTGTTTAGCATAGTTATTAATGCAGCATTTAAGTGTTTGCAGTTTTTGAACATATTGGCAGTTGTATTAGTTAGAAGCATTGTGACGAAAGTGCTGTAGGATCACTGCTGTTTGGTAGTTTCTATATCCTCTCATTTCTGTTGCAGAATGATAAAAATATTGCTTTTTTTCTCCCTCTAAATACTTAAGAAGTTTCAGTTCTGTTTGTGATATTTCCCATAGACTGATGTATTTTAGCATAAACCATTTCTGGTAATAATCGTATTAAATGTCCTTATTTTAATTTAATGTCTTTGTTCCGGATAGCAACCTTTCTGTTCAGCTAATGATTCATCTTCCTTTGATGTTTATTCCCTTCAGATATTTGCATCCACTTACTTCATTTTTCTCTTACTTTACCTTGGCTAAGCTGACATTTAAGAGTTTTTGCAAAATTCTTCCTCTAGCCTCTTGTGTTGTATTGCTTAATCTGAAGCTTTTCAGTAAGTTGTCTAGATAAGTACCCGGAGATCTTGGTGCCATCACCTTGCTAGCAAATGACTCTTTTCTGTCATGAGGTGGAGGACCCAAACAGAATTTTTTGCTTCCCTGTTCTATATCCTAGTGGGCCGTCCCAATTAATAATCAGCTTCATTTCAGTATCAGTATTTGGAACTACTTTGCATGCAGATGTTCTAGTTTGACTTTTTTCACGTTGATTTGCAGTGTATTTTGTATGTATTCCAAAGTTTCGTTGTTTTTGAAACAATAAGTTTATGCATTCATAAGCCCTATTGACATGGCATCAATCAAGAATAAAATTGACACATTTTCTTCCTACTAAAGATTGTGAATAAGAATACTAAATAGATGTGTTTTCCCATACTCTAACTTGAGAAAGAAGTACAAAACCAAAGGAATAGATGCTTCAAGGTCTGGTTTTGAAGCAGTTTTAATGTATAGAAAAATGATGAGTGCATTAATGGTCAATCAGTAATTTCTCATTGGCAAAAGTCGTTGAAAGTGTTTGTAAAGGCAGTGACCTACCTGATCCTTCCTCCAGCCTTGCTACTTCAGAAACCAGTGCTAACCCGTACAGAATGCCGAGAAGCGCTAAAACTCGTTCTGTGTGTTATAATGACTAATTAAAAGAAGCAGCTTGATGAATTTTCTAGTTTAGTAGTCTGACCTTTGCAGAGAAACTGTAGTTCTGCAACACTGAAACAAAGCAAGCTGAGACCAAAAAGTTATTGCCTCTAACAGTGGATCTTTGGTCTGGCTCTGACTGATGTTTCGTAGCTGTGAATTCCTCAGGATGACGCAACATTGGTTCTGAGCCATATTGCTTGCAAATCTAGATGATGAAGCAGAAAAATAACCTGTGTACATATGCACCCTGCAGCTGTATTACATTGCACTTCTTTGAACTCAAGGTCATGTTTAGTCCTTGCATTGCTTTCTTGGAAAGAGCAGTCCTGTTTGTGTATTTCAGAGCTCTGATTGTGATATCTCTTCTTCAGTGCGACCTAATGTCAGTCCTGCCTAGCAGGAAAACAGATGAAAGAAAAGAAACTAATTGATGCCCATGGGAAACTGCAGTAAAATACTGTCTTCCTGTGTTAAATTTGCGTAATATAAGAGTGCTGAAAGAAAGCAAGCTCCCAGAGTTCTCTGCGAGCTGAGGAGATGAGGGTAAGGTGGGCCACGAAGGGTGTTGTAAATTCCTCGTACAGCAAGTGGGAAGAAGGAAAATCCTCAAAAAGTTTGTGTCCTAACAGTTGTATATACATTGCATTTCCATTCTTGGATATTGTTTCCCTACAACAGCCAGACGACATCTATCTCCCTGCCTTAGTAGCATTGCTGTAGTGATGTGCAGATCAAGAGTGAAAGGAAATGAAGGCAAGGTCGGCCCCAAAATGAAAAAGCATCCAGTTTCAACAAGCCCTTTATCCCCAGACAGAAGAGAAAGCTTTTTTGCTTTAAACCATGCTTTGTCTTAGTGAAAAGTGACTGAAACACAGAGTGAAGCAGAGAGAGAGGGCTAATTGGGTTAATTCATTTTGGCCTATATTTCCAAGATATGATTGAAGACTGACTAAATAATTTGAGGGCAGTTGGCATGTTGTTTTGTTTTTTAATAAAAAAAATTAATTATAGCTTGTTAGAAAATTGTCACAGCCCCTGAAACTTATTGTGTGAGATCTGGGTACAACATTGATAAAATTATAAATAAATAATACATTATTTATGTAATGCATTTCATCAAGAATAATTTCAGAGTGCTTTGCAAATGACCCTGGCTTACATACAGACCTGTGCAGTGGATGGCAGAGGCCAAAATAGTATCATGCCCATCTTAGAAAATATTTTTGAAATTACTGATAAGCAAATTTGCCTTTATTAGATCGTGGGGCAAAGGTGGCAGTGGCTGGGGGAAGAGCTCAGCTGTCAGTGGGGAGTCAGGAGGTTCTTGTGAGGCTGGAATCAAGACTGGGAGGAAGGAGTCTCTGAATGTGGAATACTAGGGAAGAAATACCAGACAGGAATGAATGGCTGATACTTGGTGTTAGAAACCTCAGAGCATGTGATGTTACTGTGCATAAGACACTGCGCTCTTCTCACGTGAACAAGGCTGTTCATGCTAGGAGAGAATTCCCTCTACTGCATGGTGGCACTACAAAAGGAGTGGAAAATTGCGTTAGCAGGTTCATGGAAAACCACTCTGAGATTTAGAGGTAAAAAGGCAAAAACTGGCTTATTAAGATCCTGGTAATTAGGCAGCTAGATCCCATTAGAAAGGAATCACAAAACAGATAAACCTCCTAAGCCCGCTTTTCTGATTTTCATTATTCCATTGCTGAGTATGCTGATTTCTCCATCTTTTCTCGTTGTTTAAGTTATTGAAGAATTTCTGGAGACAATGTTAGTATTTTCATAATCTTTATGCTTCTAGGTCAGAGGTCCCCAGCCTCTTCCACATGGAGACAATCACTGATGCAGAGCACTGGAGAAGTCAGTGCCATACTGCAGAAAAGATAAAAAACAACTGAGAATGTGCAGGGAGATAATGAGAGTAACAGGCAAACTTCAAATGTACAAGCAATTTTGTTGTAGTCTGCTTTTTTATGTAAGTGTCGTCTTGCTTGGCTGGATGTAAACGTGATGTTACAGTACAGTGAAATAGTGCTGCTTCTTTATAAAACTGGGGATTAAGTCAACTGCTCTGCTTCTATAGCCTCATCCATGAACAGAGGTTTTGAATAAAGCACCCAGCCATGGCCTTGACTGGAGAACTCACATTCCCTGGGAGTGTGACACTAGTTTCACAGTGTCAAAATGCGAAGACTTGTACTAAAGAGATTAAACCAGCAGGAACTGTGGAACACCACTAGAAGCATGTTAGTCTCTGGTGAGAGAAACTGGATGCTACTGGCGGCTGTGGTTACAAGGGATGGTGTTACCTGTCACCTTCCACTCTTTATGGGCCTGTTTTTAATGAAGTGTGACACTTTGCTTAGGTCGAATGTTCAGCTACAACCCCATGACTTGTCCAACAGAGTCAAGTGGGGCTGTTGCATTACATTGTCATGTTCTCACAATTTCCATTGACTTGTAGTACAAGGGTGCCCTCAGACAGAAACATAATGCCTGAGAGGTCCAGGATGTTCAGTTTTCTGCGTAGAATCCTACAACTCTTGGTTTTATATTGAGTCACCAGTGTGAAGTACCTGTATTTATCGGAAGCATTTTCTCTGTAGTTCCATTTGTGCATTGCAGCAGATCGACTGGTAGATGCAGTGACCTTAGAAACTTCTGTTCAAAGAGGCCCAAAATACTCTTATATCTACTTTAGGTTATTAGCCCTATTTGAACAAGATGGAGATTTCCAAAGGCTGCAGCTCCTGTGCTATAGTGTACAGGTCACCCAGAGACATTCACTTCATTCTTGCTAAGGCAAGGTGATAGATATCACCCATGACCAAGCTACGTTGGCTTACATAGTAGCTGATGTCATGAGAGTAATCAAATGAAGAAATACATACATAAACATCTTTCTCTTCCTCACCACAAAACTATACTTGACCCTTGTTACTTAATGACCAGTTTTACCACATCATGTTGGTAAAGTCTCTGATGCACTGCTACCGATCATCAAGTATTTTTCCTTTTAGCTTCTTTTTCTTTCCTGTGAAGGCTGGACTAGACAGGATTTGGCAGATCTGGGCAGAACAGTGATCCCCCTAATTCAGTACTGCCATCTTGTTGGGTAGTTGGGTCTATGGTACCTATCCCATCCTCTCTGTGTTGCATCCAAGTTCCTAGTCTTTTCTGATATCCTGCATTCAGACTTGAGGTCAAGGCTGAAAAAACTGTGTTTGATTTTCACTCTTTACTACTGGTTGAAAACAGTTAATAAGGCAACTGTTTGCTTTAGGATAAGTATGCATTTAAAGGAAAAGCTGTTTTGTCTATATTTACAGGATTTAGGTAGGCAGATGAGAATCAAGGCCATTGGAGTGCAGTAGGGTTTATTATCCAGGAGGTGGCAGCTGAAGTATTCTGTTGCAGTGAGAGCAAAAAGCCTGTAACTAATGCAGCTTACGCTTCTCTGCAAGGGAGAAGGCCACACTTCGTTAATACTGTGCTAAAAAGAAAAGTCATACTGGAGGTGTGCTTTTATCCTACCACCTTCAAGCATCTATCCTAGCCTTTGAATGAATTCTGGGTATTATTATGCAGTGGTACTCAGAGTTAATTCAAAGCTTAGAAAAATTTGTGAGTTTGCCATTTCATGACTTTTTTATTGACTGGCTTGAAAATCTCTAGATAAATTCTGGGCTTTTGTGGGGGAGAATGTTTTTGATTTCTCTGGTACATTTATTTTATGTTCTTTTCAGAGGCTAATGTCCGAACTTGTTGCACTTGGAGTGCCAAAGCCAGTCAGAATATCCTTTTCATTATGGCAATGATTTCAGTCTTACCAGTTGGGTTTAAGTGGTGTCAACACAGCTTCCACCTGACTAACAGTCTAGTCTATATATAAGTAAATACTCCCAAAGTGCCTATTATTAAGTCTGCAAGGTAACATGAGTAAGGAGAAATCAAACATAGCTCCATGGGTAGCTCTTAACTATGTTATTGCTCACTGAGCAGAAGCTTTATAGTAGAGGGCATTGTCGACTGGACTGTTAATGTTATGGAGAAGATGGCTCTTTCATCCACTTGTGTGAAGTGGTTAGAAAACAACAAGCTACAGCTGGCATGACTTCTTTTTATGAAAAGAAATTACACAGACAGCGTGAATCATAGGTGATTAAAGTATTCTCACCCTTAATAAGCTGGAACAGCTAGCTGGGGATTCCTAGCTTTTGATTAAATGTTTGGAGCAGCCAGCCCTTCAACTGTACAACTTCCAAAATGGCAAGTGTTGATTTTTCTCCCTCAGGCAGCAAGTGAAAATATCCTTGTATTCTCTGTTAAATTCAGACTGACTAAAACCCAAAATCCTGCTGTCTGAAGTAGAATCTGTACTTCTTTACTGGTCTGAAAAATATCTTACAGCCTGTAGGGAAGAGGGCTTCTATCCTGTAAGGTGCTGAGAACTTGAAGCTTCAAGGTCTGCTCCTGAACGCAGGCCATATGTTTAAATGCTTTTAAACATATGTTTTAAACATGTATTTAAATGTTTTGTAGGGTGCAGTAAGATGTCTTCCTGGTATACTTGTACATCAGAGACATATCTGTGCTGCCTCATTGTACAGGCTGACAACTCCGCTGCAGTGGATGCAGCAACACCAGTGCGTATTGGAGAGCTGTGGTGCTCAGTCAGGCATCTTTCAATAGTCTTGGTAGTGACAACAGTATTCTTTCAGTTCTTGAAAGGAAGAGGTGGATGGATAGCTGTTGTGGTTTAATTCGGCAGTCGGCAACTAAGCACCAGACAGCCACTCACTCACCGCTCCCCTTTCCGCTCAGCAGGATGGGCAGGACAAATGAACAAAAGGTGAAGCTCATGGGTTGAGATAAAGACAGTTTAATAAGACGACAGAGGAAGTACTACTACTAGTAGTACTAGTACTACCACTGCTACTACTGAATATGCAAAACAAACTACACACAATACAATTTTCTCATCATCTGATGACTGGCTCACAGACAGTCCCCCAACAGCGCTCATGGAGCCCAGAACTTCTGGATTTCATGCATTTCGCAAAACTCATTAAAAAGTCTGAACTCCTGGAAAAGTTTGAACTCCCGGACAAGATAGGATTCAAACTCACAGAAAAGAGCAAGGGGAAAAAAAAAGATTCCTGCCTACCACCAACCTGCATTTATAAACTGAGCATGATGTCCATGGTGTGGAATATTTCCACTGGCCAGCCTGGGCGCTATATCTGTCAGGCCATGCTCCCTCCCAGCTCCTGCACACTTGCCCATTAGCTGAATATGAGAAACTGGAAAAAGCCCTTGATCTCTTAGCAACAACTAAAAATATCAGTGTTATCAACATTCTTCTCGTACTAAATCCAAAACACAGCAGCTACTCAGAGGAAAATTAATTCTGTCCCAGCTGAAACCAGGACAAAAGCAAATATATTATTCACTCCACTCCAGGTTTCTCAATCAGTTACGAGCAGGGTATGCTTGTCTTGACCTCAGTAATTTGCGAGTGTTGTAGGAGAAACCTGTGTGAATTAACTGGGAACGATCCATGGTACAGAACAGATGGCTTGACAGATAGAAACTTTTGTTAAAGTTTCAGCGTTCCTTATAGCTAATTTTTAAAGAACGGTATCTATCAGTGGGAGAAAAGTAGTCATTAAATCCCTGTGGGTTTCCCTGTGTCTTGCAGTCAAAGGTGCACGCTGGTTACATCTGGGACTTTAGGTGATGCTTCCGCGGTGTAAATGGGCTTTAACTGAGACTTCTAAGGCCAGTTCAGTAGAGACAGCATGGATGCAAAGCATGCGTGCTGACCTCCCTAGGCTATAGGTATTTAGTTGGGTCAGAAGTGGGAGACCACTGGCAGATAGATATCAGAAGTGGGTGGAGTGTGCTCATAGGTGCCATGTGAAGTCAATGTCTGTGCTTCAAGGGTGATTTACAGGGAAGCCAAGGGACTATAGCTTCTGCCCTTGATCCTTTTTAGCAATGCCCATGAGTGGACACGTTTGGCTCTAAGTGATGGAGCCAGAAAAATTGCGTATATCTCCAGCCCTGTATTAAACCTTTCTTTGGGCCAAATGACAGGTCTGGCTCTTCTCCAGGCTCCAAGAGCTCAAATGAAGTCTGAGAATTACCTGTTCCATCACTGAACATTTCTTCAGCCTGGTGGCCTGGTTAGTCTTGCTCACTTACAAATTCTCATTTCCTTCCCAGCATACTTTTTTTTTCAGTATTTTTCTACTTGGCAAGTATTGGTAGCAGAAGAAATGTATGTGAAATGTCTGTTGAAGATGTACAGAATAGCACCTGTTTAACACTGTAGCAAATTCTTGAAACTTACCTTCAGTAAATCTTTCTTTGAAATGTCCTCCTCTCCGCTAAACTCATCCCTTGTGTCATCCACTCTCTGGGCTAATGGTAAAACAAATAAAAATTCTCCAAAAAACACCTCCCTGCCCCTAAGCCTGGCTGCTGAGACTGTCCAGATATCCTAGCAGGATGAAGCTTCAGTCCCGCATCCATCAGCTGTGCTTTGCGTTGAAGCTGATTCTTTTCCCATCAAGGCTGTTGGAATGGGTCAGAGGCGAATTTGGGCTGATCTTCACATACTCTGTAGTCTGCTCTTTTCTGATGCCGAAGTGGTATTTGTATGGGCATCACAGACTTTCCAGGGGATGAACAGTAGCTCCAAAGCACTGGAATCGCAGATCCTAAAGAGCTTGGTACAAGTCCGTTTTGATACCGCCACAGCATTAGCACACAGGAGTAACTGACGGAATCGGGGACGTCACCTGGGGGCACTGTTGTAGCCAGATACTCAGATTTCATGTCATTTGCATTTGAAGGTTTATAGCAGCAGAGTATATTCCTGCTGAAGTTTCCTGCCCTCCTAAAGCTGCGCTTTATCAGGAGCTTTCTTTTGGCTCAACTGCTGGTTATCATTTTATATGATCTGTACCACTGGGTGGAAAAACAATGGCAAAAAAGTCTAATAAAGAAACTTAGTTTCCTGGGTTGCTTGCTGTTGAAGTTAAGTTTATTTTATTGATGAACAAAGGCTTTTTTAATCTTTAAAAATTTCCTACAAAACAGTAACCGTTTCCCTGTGAGTTCTGCCAAAACAAATAGTCCCATCATTTTATCTTGTGAGGTAAGGTGATGTTCCATATACTTTGTTTCTAAATACACTTTCTATCATAAAAAGACAGTCTGTATCCAGCGCAAGTCTCCAATATCCATGCCTTGTGGCAAAAGATAACAAGTGCTTTGAGTCATTGCTGGAATTAACCCTTACACCAAACTGGTAGATCTCTGTCAGGCTTTATTTTGTAGTAGGTTATGGGAAATACAAAGAAGCGAAGCGGTTTCAGGTGTGTTTGTGACATTACATATGCTCTGATAGGGTTCCAATGAGATAGTAAAAGGATTAATAAAAATTTCTCAACAAAACAAAAGCCATGTTATTGGTGACATTCCATATGCTGAGAAGATTGTCAGAGTCACTGGAAATTGTGTCACTGATACCTTATGCACATCTTATGTTTGGAAAAGCCAGGTAATTATCATGCTGAAATGGACCTGTGTAACACATTGTGTGTATTCTCATCCTCTTTTCTTCTGTAGTTGTAAAACCCCAACTTAACAATGGAAATGTACCAAATAGTTTGTCTCAGTAGAGGATGTGAAAAAGGAAGATACTGAGAGCATTAGCTGGGCAGGGGCATCCTCTGCTCCAGCAAGCAATTTTGCCTTTCTGCAAAAAAGAAACACTGTACTCTGTAAGAGTTTTAAGATTCATGAGTAAATTTTTCTTGTGTGACTTGTTGCTTGTGGCATTTTGTAGCATCCCTTTAGCAACTACTACACGACATGACCTTTTCAGCATATTTATCAGTCTCAGCCTTATGGACAATGCAGAGTTATAAATGTGGTTGCTGGCAGGAATCACCAATTCTAGGAGACTGTTCCAAAATCAGGTTTTGATGGGGGTGCCGTGAAACGCTCATGTGTTGGTGCATGTGCCTGACTTCTGCTCTGAAGCTCTGATGTCCGAATGTAAGGCACAACTCTAATTCCACAGCAAATATTAGGAAAAGGGACATAAAATTAGACTAAATAGCAAATAGGCTACGTCTGATGAAGCAGAAGTGATTAGTTTCAATAAAAAAATATGGATTTGCAACATCTTACTGCATGTTTTATATATATATATATATATAGATACTTCTATGAGTCTTGTTCCAGATAAAAGTAGTGCAAAATTGGTAAAGAAAATGACCTAGTTTCTGAGTGACCACATGAATTTACATTTTTAGAGGCTAAAATATACATTTATAATGCAGTGCATTGTCTTCCAATGAAACTGCTTTTGATTTTGTTGAAAGTTCTTTCTTTTCGTCTTTTTTCTCCACAGGCATGATTGTTCTGTGGTTCCTGTTGTAGGGAGGCTTATCTTTGAAAGGCAGAGAATTTGATATTTAAGAAGTATGTTATATTTCAGGGATATGCTGACTTACTAAATTGGTTTCCTGATACTCCACTGTGGCATTTCTTGAATGTGTATGAAACTTCAGATACTCCTGGAGTATGCCTTCACGCTACTGAAGTCAGTAGCAAAGCTTCTGTTAATTGCAAAGGAGCAGGGTCAAGACCTGTGAGAACTGCTGTACTGATTCATCACTTCTGCTCTTTACTCTTGAAAGACCATGCACTGTGCCCCATCAACACACAAAAAATTTCTGTATCTTCCTGCATTAATAGAGTTCCACAAAAATTAATAATGTATCTGTGTGAGTTCATGTGTAACATTCCTGGCACTGTTTGCAGATTTTACACTCACTCCCAAAGCTTTCAGACCTTTCACTGGCAGAAAGTAAAATTGAAACCTAAAGGCAGATGGGCATGAGACAGGAGAATGCCACAATCCGCTGTTTGTGAGAATGAAGGAGGAAGAATATGATGTTTAATGAATCATGTCATTATAACATGTAATTTCTAATAGAACAAGATTTCTTTACAGTGTCAGTGACTTAAGTGTTGTTATTTGAACCTATTTTAAGCATTTATTTCTGATAAAGGTAATAAATTTCTGATAAATTATGTAGTTTCATAGTCATCTAGCACATTTTTTCCCATCTTCTGTTTTATGGCTGCCCAGCAGTACTTGGGTTTTCCACTGTGACTCAGTTACTTGCACTAGCACCTGTTTTAGAGCCTGGAGCCTTTCTAGGGCAGGAATTTATTTTGTAGTGGGTGCTGTGTCACATGGCTGCAAAATCTGGGATGTGAGCAGTGAGGAAATTCTCACTGTGTGCCTTCCTAAAGCTTTAGTTTTGCGTTTTGTGTACATAAATAATGCTTCATATCACTGAACTTGTCTCAGAGGTCTGTTAGGGCTCCTGCTGAGGGCTGTCCCGCTTCCTGCTGGGACTTGCTGTTTTGGGAAATAAAACATTCTAAGATATCAAGTGGGGCACATTTGAGATGCATAGGATAGGGAATCCAGTGACTGTTTCAATTCTGTCCTAGCTCTACCATCTTCTCATGTTGATCATTGCTGACTCTGATGTCATCTGTGAGTGACTCCTTGCTTGCAGAAAGAAATTCCCAGTTATTGTTAGTCCTTTGTACATTGCGCTGTGGAAATGTTTTTAAAAATGAGCAAACCTACTTTTTTTTTCATATGTACTCTGCCAGCAATGTGAGAAGAAGCAGACCTCCAATGAGTTTGTGTTCTGCTTTCCAAAATACCCAATACTCCCCAGTCCCAGTTTACAAATCAGATCAAGTGGGAAAAAAGCATAAAGACCTGACAAATTTCTGGCTTCATGACGTGAGGCCCATAGAGAGGGAGTCATGCATTAGTGAAAATGTACAAAATGATGAAGTACAGAATAGCATAGAATATGTTTAAAGAATGTAAACTTTTATAGACAGTTTCTCTATTTGTCCAGAACTGTTCCCTGAGGCATCATTCAAAAGTCTTGCCAGAAGTAACACATTTGAATAGCAGACATCTGATTCAAAACATTTTGCAGCTCATAAACAGGGCTAACCTCTGTAAGAAGCAAATCATTTCCATAAAGACCCACCATAGCTTGCGACATTATTTGAATCATGGCAGTGCTGAGATGCTTGACAGCCTGTGGTTGCCTCCTGTTTAAGCCATGCACACAGCAACTCATACTATGACAATCATCAGCACTTTCAACATCATGTGAAGAGGCACTGATAGACATGTACCAGAAGTCTAGGAGGCTACATCCAACTGGAATCTCCAAATCACAAACTTTCTGAGAACTTCACTCTAGTTTATCTTATGGCATGTTTTTTCCTGCCTATTTTCTCCACCTTGCGTTATGCTGCAATGAGTTTTTGCAGTTCTCGTAGACGCTGGTCTGCACTGGAGACAGAGACATTGCTGGAGTCTAACAAACAGAGGTGAGGATGCTGGGGAACGACTAGAGGAAAAATCAGAGGAGGTTGTATGGTACTGTACTACAGTACGGAGATTAATTTAAGGAGAAACACTGCATACTGAGGTTCAAGACAGAGAAACACTTAAAGCAAGTTGATCTTTGAACTTCCAACATGGTGGCAAGACCAGATTTAAGCAGGCCTATTTGAAAAAAAAACCCAGCATTTTAGATTTTTTTTTCCCTTAGTGACATACTTTCTGGTTTTTCCTTTTTTTTTGTTCAGTTCACTTCAGAACTATGTGAATGCATCCTCAAGATTTGGATTTTAAGATTCTAATACTGCAAATATTTTAGCAAAGCTATGACTACACATGCTGGGACTAATAACTTGTCTTTAAAGAAGTCCACAAAAGCATGCAGGACTGTATAAAAAAATCTTCAGAAGAAGATTGCCACAAGGTAAAATATTCTATTCTTTAGTCCATGTTATATATGAAAAAAAATGAACCGCCTTGATAAACTTCAGAATTTATATTGAATTTATGTATTTTCAGACATTGTTAATTTGTTATGAGTTCACATTTTCAGTTTTTTCTTGTATGTTGTACAGATTCAACTCCTTTAAAATAAATAACAACTTTGCTTTAAGGAATGTGAACAGTAACATTATACTTATTCACCAGGAAAAATTGTAGTCCATGTTGGATAGGAAAACCTTTTTGAGAGCAGCTGTCAGAGTGGTCAGATACAGATTTTCAACTAGCTTTTTTTCCCCCTCCCATCAAGTTGAGAAAAGGGAAGGAAAATGCATATAAACTGTAATGTGTTCAGTTGAAAAAAACAGGCTAAACTGTGGAAAGAGTTCCAGTCAAAAGTCCTCATGCTTTTTCCATACCCTGAAGCTTCAAAGAAAAATGTATGCCTTGGACCTCTGTAGATGTGCATGAAGCTGAAAACGTGGTAAGCTGAAGTAGTTGTTAGTCTATCAAGACTGTAATGGTTTAGCCTGGATGAATGCCAGGTGCCTACCAAAGCCTCTGTATCACTCCGCCTCCTCAACAGGACAGGGGAAGGGAAATATGATGAAAGGCTCGAGGGTCGAGACAAGGACAGGGAGAGATCACTCACCAATTACTGTCACAGATGAAACAGATTGAACTTGGGGAGCAAAAAATATTAATTTATCACCAGTCAAGGTGCCATCAGGGTAGGATAATAAGAAAGAACACTAAATCTTAAAACACCTTCCCCTCCTCCCCTCCCCCCTTCCCGCCATCTTCCTGGGCTTAAACTTTACTCCCAATTTTCTACCTCCTCCCCCCAAAGTGGCACAGGGGGACAGGGAATGGGGGTTATGGTCAGTTCATCACATGTTGTGTCTGCTGCTCCTTCCTTTCAGGGAGAGGATTCCTCACACTCTGCCCCTGCTCCAGCATGGGGTCCCACCCATGGAAGACAGTCCTCCATGAACTTCTTCAGCGTGGGTCCTTCCCATGGTCTGCAGTTCTTCACAGACTGCTCCAGCATGGGTCCCTTCCACGGGGCACAGTCCCTCAGGAACAGGCTGCTCCAACGTGGGTCCTCCATGGGGTCACAAGCCCTGCCAGCAAACCTGCTCTGTCCTGGGCTGCTCTCTCCACTGGGCCACAGGTCCTGCCAGGAGCCTGTGCCAGCACAGGCTTCCCACACAGTCACCACCTACTTTGGGCATCCATCTGCTCTGGTGTGGGGTTCTCCCTGGGCTGCAGGTGGGTATCTGCTCCACCATGGACCTTCACGGGCTGCAGGGGCACAGCCTGTCCCACCATGGTCTTCTCCGGGGCTGCAGCACTTCCTCTCCCTCATTCTTCACTGACCTTGGTGTCTGCAGACTTGTTTCTCTCCGGTAGTCTCACTCCTCTCTCTCGTCTGCTGTTCTGCAGCAGGTTTTTCCCCTTATTAACTATGTTATCCCAGAGGTGCAACCACCATTGCTGATGGGCTTGGCCTTGGCCAGCGGTGGGTCCGCCTTAGAGCTGCCTGGCGTTGGCTCTGTCAGCCATGGGGGAAGCTTCTAGTAGCTTCTCACAGAAGCCAGCCCCTTGTAGCCCCCTTGGTACCAAAACTTTGGCAGGCAAACCCACAACATTAACCTAATGTGTCTAGTAGCTATGTGGCCACTGGAACTAATACTTTTTCTTAAAATATTGACCTTTTCTGGTCTTAGTCCCTCTAATGTTAAAAAATATGTTTTTTTTGTCTATGCTTTTAAAGACAGTACAAAGGGTAGAAAAAAAAGAATGTCAACTGAGTTTGAGATAGTTGTAGATGTTGCTGCTGGATGCTTCTGATGGGCAGAATGGATTACATACCCATCTTTTCTTTAAAAACATGCCACAGCGTAAAGACTTCTGTGATTTGATGCAGGTGTTTTAAGGAGCGTAAGAAAATGAATAGCTTTCGGTTCTGATTTAGCAGTCTGTTCCAGCACAGCTCCAGTCTGACTTTAGGAATGAGGCAATAGGACTCAATTTAACTGAGCAGTTGAGTGACTTTCTGTTTGAAAAAGCATTTTTCCAGCGTCAGTGCCTATGATCTAAGATGACATCCAGTCCAAACAGTTTCCAAATACCTGAGAATTCCCTTTTATTCCAGAGGAGTGCCAATAGCCGTACTACTATGTACCACTGATGGCTTGCTAGTGATGTCTTTACTTAAAATAAAGGAGTGCTGGGCAGCTCAGTGCACTTCACAAACACTAAATGAGCAAGGTCTGCATTTCCCCAGTCACAGGCGTTGTGAGAATCAGTTCCCTGTACACCGGTAGAAAGCAGCTGTCCTTTTCCCACAGGGGAAATGGAAACAGGCAGATAAGAAGGATCTTGGCCAAAGTCTGTGGTGCCAAATAGGTGGCATAAAATTCTAAATTTTGTGTCTCCGTGTTCTTATTCAGTAATTCCACTGTAGTAATGTCGGGGATGTCACCTTGTGAGCTCTGAAAGACGGATGTTCAGTGTTAAGCCCAAAGCCAGTGTGTGCTGCAGAATGCCTGCACACTTTTATATCTAAGTTGCAACTGGGTGCAGACAGCAAAGCTTAGCACAAGCCAGTGAGTACTGCTTTGTCGTGCAGAGACTTGGGATAGTCTAGACACAAAAGAACTAGTTGACGGAATGATTTGCTGATCTTGAAACAAGCTCTGTCTTGTGGGTAGCTTTGCTTTTTAGTAGTAGTACCTGAAATTAGTCTGGAAATTTTCACAGAGGCTTGCTTTTAAAGTGGTAATATTTAAAATGGTGTATCAGAGGAGTGTTTCAAAGCACAGTTTCGTTGCATTTCTTAACATCTATCTTCATCTTGTTTTACTCAACTAATTTTTCTGCTAGTCTGCTGAAGTTCTTCCATGGGCTATGTTGAATATGCATTGTGAATACTGCTTCTACTCACATGTCTTTTCCAGTTTCCACTTTATACCACATCTTTTAATGTCTTGTTATTCTTGCTAACCTATTTCATTCTTACAGCAACCTGGATAGAAAGAACGATTTCTGGCTCTGAGTCCCCTAGAAAACAATTTCTGATCTTTCCAGCTGAATGTGAGGAAATGAAACAGCAGTATGTGAAAAGCTTTATGGGATAGATCTTGACAGATAGTATTATCTTTCAGAAAGAAATGAGTATGCTTGCTGCCAGAATGTGCTGCTGTCTCTGCCCCAAATTCTGTTTTCATTTCTGTTCTCCTTAGCAGAACAGAACAATAATAAAACATTAATTTTCTTCTTTTTTATTATGATTATTATTTGAATTATTTTCTAGCCTAAGTCCAAAGAGCAGCCTGCAAGCAGGGATGAGGTCTTTGTAGAATGGCACCTGCTGATCTTCCGTGAGGCAGCCTTATCTGGTCTGAGTCTACTAGATCTCTTGGCAGTGCTGCATGATTCCTGCCAGGTGAGAACTGGGCTGTTTGCAGTCACACTTGACTTGTTGGGTGGCCTAAATCTTTGTGTTGTAAAGTCTTCTTGGTTAAGCTTGAGTCAGAGATTAATTTTATTGAAATTGAATTAGAGTTGAATTTTACTACCCAAATCTTTGATGGGGTTGCACCTGGCCAGGGTATGGCCACAGAGAGGAGAAGCAGACATAGGACTAGAGCACCTGGGGACACTCTTGCTTCATCCAGATTGGGAGGAAAACACAAACACCCAAACACCAGCAGATGCCTATCCACACACACCAAGTACTCATTGTGTTGGTGTCCTGCAGCCAGACTACCACAACTGTCCACTTCACTTGTGGAAAGTAGTTGGCTCTATCCTGAACACGCCAAATAGCAATTACCATTAACTCTTTTTTCCTTTCTCAGGAATGAAAATGTTTGGAGTGATAAAATACATCTTTTTGTAGGCGTGAGCGTGCACACATCTACAACCACACCCTTGAAATACTTGATAAGGTTCTGAGCACCGATGGCAAAGCTCCTGTTCAGTTAAGCAAATCCATGTCCTAACAGAAATAGTTTAAGCCTCTTGTCTTACCTATGTTACAGAAACCACAATAATATTGAAAACTATTATGCAAGAGGAAAGACTTGAGGGCGATGATAGGCGGGAAAAGGAGAAGCGGTTTATATACAATACATGTAGAAACAATTTTGAGTTGGAAGCTGTTCCACCTTTTATACACAAGGGGATAGATAGGATAAATTGCTTCTAATTTTCTTCTCAGAAGATAGCCATAGGATTTTAAGATCAGATAACACCATATCATATGCACAAAAGATAACTTTTCTTCCTATATACAAGTAATTATTTCATTAGAATTGCAGTCTAATCAAGAATGCATTAATTCATTTTCAGATACTTTCATTCCAGATTTGGGTATCCTGAGTGCAGGGTTGCTCTAGAGTTTCATTCCAGATTCAGGCAAGCTTTTCAGAAAGCTTTGTGCTAAAGGTGCCCTCTTGTACTACTTCGATCTGTCCCTGATTATGTCATCTAGCTAGCTGTCTTTGCTGCGGAAGCCACAATCTGCATCGACATCTCTTAGATTCAAATGTCTGGTGTCTAGTATTGCCAAATGTGGAAGAGACAGTAATTTTTCTGCAGCTGACAAGTGATGAATAATTGCTCTAGGGGTAATAATGCAAGGCAGAACAGAATATGACAAAGACCCAGAAGGCTTTGGGATGTTTCTATGAGCAATCAATGCAATTTCATTAAGGAAGAACTTCATAGGAAGACCATGTTGTGTAAATAGCAAGGATGTTTATGTGAGAACAAGCAAAGCCGAAAAGACTTGTAATACACTGAGACTATGCTTGATTGAAAATCGGATCCTACTACTTCTTAACCAAGGCGGTTATGGTATTTGTCAGCTCTGTGTCTTTAAAAAGTCTCTGTGTATGTGAGTTGTTCTCCTTCTTCATTTACGACTGTCTTGCCTCAAATTCACTGTCTGAATTCATTGTTTCGTCCATACATTCCACCACTTGCTTTTTAGCACTGAAGTTTTGCATGTCAATGTAGCGACTGCGGGATTTCTGCAAGTAGAAAAATAATACAATGCACCTGTTATTAAGGATCTTGAACAGTGAGTTAGACCAAAACGTGGTCATGATGTGTGACTGACTTGGTTTTACAGTTAAGGGTAGTGGCACAGGGAGAACATATGTATTTTTCCTGAGTTATGTAGCAACCCGTGCAAAGTTATGCCCAGCCCAGGACATCGGTCAGTGTAATGAATGCTCTATCCTTTAGTCAGTCTTGCAATAAAACACTGCTTGCAGTTGAACAGGGACAATTCTTCTCATCCAAAATCATGCTAGAAAATATTTTAACACCCAATATGCTACAGTTACTTTGCCTAGTCGCTTTCAATGAGTTCGTTTTAAGAGTTGTTTCATTTCTTGGAAGATGCTTTCTTATTGTAGTTTTTGTTCCTGCTTATTTAGGCAGCTTTTGTCAAGGTCACTTACTTACAAGTTCTCAGGAAAAAATTTCTTGACCTTTGCTCCGTGAAGTCACTGGCATGGACTTACTACCTCTACAGGAAGCAGTAGGTATTAGTGATACCAATGGAAAAAGAGCACTCGCCTACAAATCCTAGGAGTTTCAAGCAGCAACCTGTAGTGGGGTGAACATATATCCTTTTCTGGAGACAAACACACCCCTTGGACGCTGACTTTGCTGCCCTCCGTAAGAGCGGGTCAGTGCACCCACAGACTACATGGAAAAGCACCTGTTAATCTATTTTATGTGGTGGACGGGTGTTCTGAATTTAAAATTAATTAAAATGGATTTAAGAGAAAATAAAGCAAAAACTACAATATTAGCTTTGTTGGGGAGCTTAAGTGAGCTCTAGGACACTGTTTCTCCTTTTATTTACAAAGAAAGAGAGGATAGTGTAGGCTGAAGAGCTGTGCTGTTCACCTCTGAAGGATCTGTTCTCATGACCCGAAGGATGAAAGTCCTGTGGTGTGCTTGGCTCTTAAGACGCTTGCTTCCTGCCTCAGATTTTCTCACAGCTGAAGGCAGAGGGGCATAAAGATTTCTGAAGAAGGCTGTGCTCCTCTTCAAGGCAGAAACTTCTAATTGTGTCTAATGAACGGTTCTTAAAAGTTTATTTCATTATGGGACTGCTGAGGGATTCTGAGTTTTAAGACAGATGTTATTCTCTGGTGTTTTCCTTATCTTTTCCCAATTTTTTTCTGCTGTCAAGCTATTGAAAGGCTGTTCCTTTACAATCTTTTGATTCGTTTTTTGTATTTGGCTTATTTGGAAAACTTCAAATAGTGTGGCCTCTCTGAAGGGGAAAGGGGAAAGGGGAGTATATATTCTTTTTGATCACAAGCCAGCACTGTCTTTTGAAATAGTATTGTGTGTAAATACAGAAGGACTTCAAGAACTTCTGCCTACAGAAATGGGTGAGGACAGAAGACGATCTTGCATGAAACAGAGATTGCTGAGGAGTAGTTACTGGCAGCATGCCAAAGAAGCTGAAACTGATGCTAGGCTTTCATGTTGAGTGTAAAACTTCTGTGGCTATCCAGTTAGTATAGACCAGGTACATCTAATAAAATGCTGATGTTATTTCATTCCCCTCAAAGAAAGACTTTCAGCCAGAAATGTTCTCTTTGAGCAGAGGACAAGTTATAATTTACTGGGCAGACAAAAGCTTTAATTTCTCCCAAGCAAAAATATTTGCATCTATTGCAAGAATAGAGATGCCTTTATTTTGCTGTTGTGAAGGGCCTGTAGAGCAAGCAGAAATAATTCTAGCATAGATCAGCTTGCACACAGAAGGAAAGTAAGCCGCGGGGACTTTTTAAAAAAAAACGAAACAAAATTGCTTTTGGGAAAGAATTAAGGTATTACCCAGTCAAAAAGTTCATCACTAGCCACAAATGATTTGCACACAGCCATCTTTTAAATGAGTCACAAAAATATTTTAATCACTTTCGCACCTCACTATTTTACAACGTAAGGTTATTCCTTGGGAGTGACCACCTGTTTGCGCAGCTATACTCGCATTATTATGTGCTATTTGGATTCTCTCTGGGTTAATATCATACCTTGAACTGAACAGTTTTAGAAACATGTGATGGTAATGGTGTGATAATTTTGGATCACTGCAGAAGTAAATGAATTGAAGAGCAAGTATTAGAAAGGAAATCAAGATGGCATATTCTTCAGCAGCCCATTTTTGGAGTTACTCAACTTAAAATAATGGAAATTTTAAACGTGTCAGGGCAAATCCTCATCTTGGATACTATTAACTTAACCCCCTCAAACTGAGAGAAGTTTCTCTGGATTTACATCGAAGTCACTGCAAGTAGAACTTGGCTTTGATTGAGCCTTCTTGTTTGTCAAGATTTGTTACTTCCTGGTGGAGAGATGAATGAAGAAGGGTATTCCATTCTGACGACAGCTAGAAGAGTACTTTCACCCAGGTCACAAAATTCCCCCCAAACTTCACAATGCTTTATGAGTGAGAATAGAGCTTCAACTTCCTGATAATCAGCAGTTGTGTATCTGGGAGCCAGGGCCCTCAGGAATCCCAGATCTGTCAGCTTTGGCAGCTCATTACATTGCCCAAATAGAAGATATATTGTTCATACATATGAAGTAAGACATCTAAGAAACTGAAAAAAGAAGATGGAATGGAATCTAAAAAATCATAAATGATTAAGAGATATAAACCAAAATTTCTGTTTTTTCTTGGTACAGTCTTGCATCTAATGGTGAAATCAAGGGCAATAATTAACAGACTTATCTGCCTCACAGTGGTTTTAAGAAACAAGCTAGGCTTTTTCATTGGTTAGTGTGAAAAAAATAAGGACTTTTTTCATCAGACTCAACAAATTCAGACCGGAGTAATCATCTTATACAACAGCTGGATTAGTAGTCAGTGTAGCTTTTTGCTTGAGATAATATAAAATTCTTCTTGAGATAATTTAAACAGGTTATTTCCTTAGTTGTTTTCCGAACTATCCTTCATATCGATGAAGCTGGTTATTAACCAGAAGGCTGAGATTTTTATTTTTTTCCATTACTGCACCCATGAGAAAAAGTGTCACAGCAGCAAGGGGGATGGCAGTAAGGTCATATGCTCACACCATGCTACAATGATGCTTGGCTGTGAGCTCCTGTGTATAGCAATGTTTGTGACTAGAGTTTACTCTTATTTATCTCTGGCATGTGTAGTTCCCTGAGGCTTTCAAACTGAAAAAAAGTGTTTTTGGCAAGTGGTATCCTAGTCACTTTACACCTAAGATATGGTGTTAATAAAGAATTAACAATTCTTTTTAAAACTTCATGCAAATCAGTCAAATTAGATTTATTAAAAATTATGAAGGAGAGCAGGGAAGTTTTAATGAGTAGCTATACTGTGCATTTTCTGTGCACAAAGCAGATGTAATGATGCATTATAAATGCTGAGAAAATTTAATCAGTGTAGAAAAAATACAATGAAATGGTTGTTTAAACACTGCAAAGCTAATGTTATAGTAATTACTTCCCATTGAGCAAGACATGGTGCATATTATCTAGGCTGTGTTTGATTAGTGATCCTGCCTGTGCCATCTTGCCTTTTCTTAATTTTACTTCAATATAATTTAAAAAATCTTCAATTCAAAACGCAGTTAGAAAAACAAAAGCAAGCACAACATCAAATTCAGTTCTCTGTCCTTTTACTTTCTAACCCAGTCTGCATAAAAGTCTGCTTTGATTTACTATGGCTATATGTAAGGAAGCTGAACACTTGTGCTTATGGAAACATGGTTCTGTGGAGTTTGTGTTTTTTTCCCTGCAAAGTGATACCAGCAGTATTACTTGTAATGATACTAATATTTTTCAAATTGTCCTTGTAGAAAGTGGGTTGGAATATATTCTGAAGTTTTTCTGTAAGATTTCCTTTAAATGAGTAAGACATGGATTTTGTCACTGATCTTTTTCAGTTCTTCAGAGCCTATAGGGATACTTTTTTTACTAATAGCTTCATAAGAATCCCTGAAATCCCTGAAATGTCCCTGAAATGAAGCATATGGAAAATGAGAGTCCCTGAAATGAAACATAGGGAAAATTCTAGTCATAGGTCATCTTACAACTGTAAGGCTTAGATATGAACGAACAAGGAATTCTTATTCGTCTTGTCTACTGGTAGTTATTAGTAGGAGCTAATTAGGGCTTTTGCTTTAGTAACAGTCTTAAAGTCATAGAGAATCTGAATTGTGGCTAATTGTGGTCTTTTAGTCATGTTGGATCTTAAATGATAGATGGAAATTGAATTTATTTTGTAATTTGCAGTCAAAGAGACTTACTCCACGTTTTAAGATGCATTCAGCTCTCGCTGAACACAGTTAGTGAGGGCTTTCCACTGCTTTTCTGAGAGTGGAGTTAGAAACCTTTACTGAAAGGTTTAGAAACCACTGCATTGCATTACTGAAGATCAAATCAGAATTGTTCTGCAAATGTGGAGTAACAATCTTTTGTGGAGAAAGCACATCTAGAGAGGAAAGTGTAGGCATTTAAAGAAAAGAAAAAAAATTGTACTCTCCCAGTAAATATATCTGAAAATACAAAAATGTAGCTGGACTAATTATAGCTGTGTTACAAATTCTGCGTTCTCTTGTCTTCAAAAATATTAGAAGAGTAAATGTATAAAAGGTTGATTTTCTTTCTTTTAGTTTGAAGCATGCAACCCCTGCATGTTTCTTCATTCTTTCTTTTATTGAACAAAAGAATTCCAGTTGTAAACATGAACTTTAACTGTAATTTTAAAGAATAATTTCTGTATAAGCTCTAAGTTGATACTGTCAAGGTTAAATTTATTGGTGATTTTAGAGTCAGTAAGAGTGCAGCATAATAAAAAATACTGGAAAGCAAAAAGGTCTTCAATGAAATATTCAAAATTTTATTTGTGTGTGGACTTTATAACTTGAACAACTTTGTAACAGTCTGACTGAGGATTTTGGAGTCAGATCATTTCTAGTTAATGTAATTACAGGCTACTTCAAAACACAGTTTTCTGTGGTTTTGGGTGACTGCTTAGTTTCTTGGAGGTGACATTATATACTTTTTTTGTTCCTGAGATACAGGACAGTGTTTGTATATTGCATGCATATTTCTCAGGAATAGTTTCCATTTTTTTAATTATTGGGCTAATTTTGTAAACCTTTGATTCCATTCAAAGAAATTAAGAACACATCATTTCAGAAGTGAATGGCCTGCTGATCTCAGGCCTAGGTACCAGTTGGTACAGTTGCTACTGTTGGCATAAGCCTAGAAATAAAAAAAAAAAATGGGCTAATTTGAGAAAGGAACAGGTGAAGCTCAAATAATTTAGGAGCAAGGAGAAAAAGAACAAGTGGCAGCTGCTCCAAGAAACATTGGCTTCTGTCAGTGCAGCATATGGAAGGACAAATCATAAGCACATGATTTCATCATCCCTATGATGGAGTCTTTGCCTTCAGATCAACAGTACACAAATTTTCTTGGTTTTGGGTTAATAAAGAAGATTGGGTTATGGCTTCACCAGGAAAATCCTACAGAGTCACAAAAGAAACCAAGAGATGGCTTCCCTCCAGAAATGCTCTTTTTGTTGTGAAAACAGTGTTAAATCAGTAGCTTCACAGCTAAACTGAGCTGACAGTGCATCTAACTGATATTCACTTAAGAAGAAGAAAAAGAAAAAGAATTCAGAAAAAAAATTTCATATACACCTACCTATTTAGTGTGCTGGTTTCTCATTACTAGACCTCATGTTCTGTTTAAAGCTCTTTCTAAAATCTGCAAGTTTCATGATGCCTGTAATCTTTATGAAATTAAATAGTGTGTCACTGTGATGCATCCTACTTTGTCCAGAGACTGCACTTTGGGCTCATATCTGTAGTTGCAGTCATGAGATGAAGATACAGGGCAAACCATACAACTTGATTTATTTATGTCAGAGGGGTAGCAATGCTCAGCACTGAAATCCAGGATATACATGACTCTAAATACAGCAATTTGTCAAGTACTTCATTGACACAAATTGAAATGAAACTAGTTCTGAGACTCTAGAGGTCACTTTGCAACAGGAAGAATTCATTATCTAAGTATACACAGAGGAAAACTATTTCACAATTGAAGTTGATTTGTGAGAGATGGATGTACACACATAAAACTAAAAACTCATAGGTCACACTTGCAAAGTAAACTATCAGAACCTACAGGCTCAAGTATTCCCTGGCTAATAGCCCATCAGGTCCTCTGATAAAAATAGAGCAGCTGCTGTCATATTGAGGTCTATCAAGTATTTCAGGCTCTTTTTTGCATATGGAAAAGCACAAATTCCCTGCTTCAAACCTTACATGAGATGAAAGTCTTTTTCATTATGTGTGTGTACTGGAGTACTGGAGACATACATACAGGGTATACCATCCTGAGCAGAAAGATCTTTTTTAAAGCTCATTTATGTTATTTCACCGATGGCCTAATTTCAAAATTTATTAGAGAAATACTCCATTCTTAAGTGTGTTTGCTTTCATCCCTATCCCTTCAGAAGCGTGACTGAAATCTTTCCTGGGTTAAATCTCAGTTCTTCGTGGAAGAAGAGGAAGCCTACTATGCAGAAACAAAGTCCACTTCTCTCATTTGCTCAGAGATTGCTGGGATGAAAAAAAGAAGTGATAAAAGACAAGAGAAAGAAGCAACGATAAAGATACGAGGAGTGAAACAGAAGTTTACAGCTGCAGTGAACTTTGTTTTAGGTGTGTCAGTGTTTTATGGCAGGGGATCATAACCACTGCTGGCAGGCTAAAGTCATCACAAGGAGTGTTGCTGAGCAGCAGCGACACCAGCACGGTCCCGGTGGTGTAGATCTTCGAGAGGGGAGGAATGTTGCTCTCTGTTGCAGAGCTCCACAGTATCTAGGCTCTCTTTTTTTAAAGGCTGCAAGCTTGTCTCCACTTTCACTTGTGTGGCCGCTCTGTTTGGTGAAGAACGACAGCACATCCAGTTTGCACTTAGGTGAAATATCCCAGGGTGCTGCAAAAGCGGCCCAGTATGCAGGATTTGTTTCGTGTAGTGGCACCTCTTAAGGGCATGTTTTCCCACTGAAATTAGTGTCGAGTTTTGAATCTTTCTTATGGAGTGAAAAAGAAACAGGTTAAGAAAGGAGTAATATGAAAACAATGAAAATAAAAGAAAGCCCAAAATTCACCCTGAAAGGTGGAAATATTTTTACTGTGTTCTCCATTTCGAATATGTCTGGTTCAGGCATCTAGCAAAGAGACAGGTATAGATGTTTTAGACCAATTGAAAAACCTTAAATTATTGGGACCATCATGTATCGTTTCCTGTACTTTCTTTTGTAAGCATCAGAGATGTGAATATTCTTGGGTTTTATTTTCAGATCATATTTTGAGACATATTATTCTAATGCATTTGGGAAACAGAGATTCATTTCAAGATAACAACTCACTCCTCTGGGTAGGAGCATTTCCAAGAAAAAGAGTCAAATTGTCTGATCTAGTGCATTTTTAGCCAGCAGAACCCACTGACACCAGAGACACTACTCCTGCACCTCTACTATCTGTCCAGATGAAAGATACTGTGCTCTGGACACTGTATTTCCCTCAAAAAAATAGGAAGACCTTACTGACAGCTTTTCTTTCTTGCAAGTGTTCGCAGTGGTTTTACTGACCTGCTACCTAGTGGCTATTTGTTGGGACTATCTCTTTACGTTTGGTATCCGTATGGTATATAACTTGCTCTCTCATAATTTATCTCAAAAGTATTTTCCTACTGATTGTTGGTTTGCAGAGAATGTCTTTCACTGAAGCCTTTCCTAGCAGAAACATGCTTTCTTGATTGATGTTTGTCACTGGAAAGAAAACTTAATTTTGAATCCTCTTCTTCTATTCTGATTCTGCAGATGTCTGTGAATACGCTCCTCGTGGCTCTCCCAGAGCTTATGTGATGGTGTTTGTTCTGAAACACAGATAGAACGGAGCTCTAGTTTGTAAAAGCAAGTTGTGACATAAACTGCAGGAGCATATGTGTAATTTGGAGATGCAAATTCCTGTGCTATGCAGTATCGAAGAAAACAAAGGTTAAAAAAACATTGCCATGGGTGGCCTGGAAAAAAGGATATTTGTACTAAGGTGACTGTAAATAGTAAATAAATAGGCTAGACATTTCTGACTAGTGAAAAATGACAACTAAGAGTTACTGAACTTGGCTAGAAGTATTCATTCCGGTAAATGCACCATGCCTCAGCCTTTGAGGAAAACAAATACCTGATGAAACAACAAAGAGGGGAAAGAGAACTTACCAATATTGAGATGGCTGATGAATTGTCATTGAAAATACTAAAAATTCAGAACAGGATTTTATACAGTAGGAATATGTGTTTCTCTTCAGGGCAAATAATCTGGAGCTGCAACAATTATGGATGAATATTGTAGTCTAAATTCTGGAATGCTGGAGATACTTAACAATTGTTGAATCAGAACAAAGAACAAGAAAAGTTACTCTTTGAGCACTGTTCTGAGTATATAAAAATGACACCTTTTGTTACGGTGGAATTTGAATTTGGAAGAGATGTGCAAGTGGTTGTTATATGAAGTCATTGTTTCTGATGATTATTTTCTTTGTCTAATGATATTACATGAATATTTTTGTCACAGTTAGAGCATTAGGTTGATGGATTAAGGCAAGGTTATCACACGACTGGAAGTTGGTTGGCAGCTTATAAATCAGTAGTTATGATCTGTTTATTTTTAAGATAAGGAAAAGAGAAGACAATACCAAACAGTCAAATATTTATTTTCAGTTATAAAAAGCCTTATTTAGCAAAGATAAGGACAACTAGAAATAAAACTCTGATTGAAAAACATGAATAAGACTTTGGATTTTACAGTTTATGGGGAAGTGAAAAAGCTACAATAATGTGGTTAAGAAAGATGGCAAATTTAATTAAGCACTTCTGTTTCAGTGGAGAAATAAAATTTTCAACTAAAACAATAAAAGCAATGTATAAATAAAGGAGGAAATATGAATTACTATAAAATTTGAAAGTTAGGGATGTATAAAACACTCGTAAGGGAATCTAGAATTTTTGTGCTTTGAAGCACAAGAGAGGCAAAAGATTTAAAATTTTGTGTATATTGGAGACAAAGAATGGCGAAGTCCATTTATAGATGGAGGTGGTAAAATATGATGCAAGGAAGAGACAAGTATTCATAACCATTTCTCTTCTGTATCTGAAAATAAAGTGGATGATGTGCCAGTTATCACCTGAGGATGACATACTGCCTTCTCATCCACTAAGGAGAATAATAATTAACAAAGTTTAAAGATAAACACTTTAGACAGAAGGCTTGGACAATTTGTACACAGTCTAATACCACTGGGTAAGATGTCTTTCTTGCTATCATTAATATTTAATAAATGTGGAAGATTATAACACTTCAGAGAGCTATTTGAAGTAGACAAGCATAGCATGGGTAACTTGTTAAACTGAGTTCAGCCTTAGGCGCTGTAATAGAAAGGCTTGATATCGGATTTGATTAAACAAAACAGTAGTGCTGCAAGTTCCACATTTTTCTATGGAGGAGAAGACTTGTTCAATCAGATTATACCATTGGTTGCTCAAGGTAACTGCATAATAAATATTTGGACGGCATTCATCCAGTTATATTCCAATTTTAAAAGAACACTGAAACAATACCAGTAAATCAAGTGTGTGTTAAACCAATTCAAAGCTGGATAACTGGTGTCTCAGAGAAAATTGCCTTGAATAGTGGTATTTCTAGTGGATTTTTTGGAGTGTGTACTAGATTGATGGAAGCATTGGTTAGGACTTTATTACATGGAAATACATTGTTAGTAATCATTATTGTTGTTAAGACGTTGTTGACCGCAAGATTCTAAGAAGAGCAAATAAGGGTAAGAACTGATTTTAATGACGCTGCTTTGTATTATTTCAGCATATTTTATTTTAATACAGATAATTTCTGTACTCTAAAGGAAAAAATGAATGAAAAAAATATACTGAACTTGTTCTGGAAAAATCCCGATGTCGCAGCTGACAAAAACTCCGAAGAAACTATTAGTGATTTCAGGCCTAAACCAGCTGTAGATGCTCTTTTGGAATCAGTAAACATGAGCAGTGAGTAGGAGAAAATGGGAGGTGTATGTCTGGTTGTAGAATACTGTGTGTTGTACACCGTTCTGTAGTTGTGTTTTGAAAAAGGAATTAAGGAACAAGTTAAAACAGAACAAATATCCACTGGAATGTGGTAAAGTGTGTAATGTTGTAGAATGTGTTGATGTGAGATGCCTTTATCTCAGTACAGGCAGATCATCAAAGAAAGTAATTCAATTTGGGAGAATGACAGCTTCCTGAGGAGCAAAGGCAGAGTATTTAACCCAGCTGAGATGGACCAAAAGGAAGAACCAACATCTGCAATCTGAAATAGGTAAATTCAGGTAGGAAGTAAGAGGAGTTTTTGTCTTCTTTGAGGGAGGGTGGTGAGTCACTTGGGGAGGCTATCAAAGGAAGTGGTGTTTTTTCCAGTACTCCCTGTCCTGAATTTTTTGGCTAAAGACTGAAAGGCAGTTTAGAAAATACATTTTGGTCAGACACAGTTTAGATATTAATACCTCCAATTCTCAGACTCCGTACAAGGTCATCAAGGTTAAGTTTAATGGTCCATCATATAAAGGGAGTGAGCTGTAGGTTGAAATGTTCTTCAACTGCATCTATACGTGAAACAGAAGGAACACCTTATGCTACTGACTCTTCTTGTCTGCTTGTACAGGGATGACACAGGACACTGTATCAATATTTGGAAAATGAGAAGAACTGAGTGTAATAGTTTCTTGGGGTTCTTACAAAACATAGTACTCTCTCATCTTTACCTAGTGTTGTTTGAAATGTTGTTGTCTGGAGTCAGTAGCACACAAGTTACAAGCCAGCCTGAGGGACATGCTACAAAATGTATGTATTCACCTCTGAGCGTTGCTGTCAATTCCTTCTATTTGCCTGTAATGTCTTGTGTATAATAAGTGCTAAAGGTATTTTGGGCAATTTTGTCTTTCTGTTCTGCTTGAAGCAGAACATTATGAGCACAGAAAAATTCTGTAGTGGTTAGTGACTCATCCGTTAGCCACACTTAACTTAATCAACAACGTCTAAATAATGAAGATGCTACACGTTGATTTCAGTAAAAGCAGAGCTTTCAAAATTACCTTCCTGTTCCCTATTAAAAAACGAGTAAAGGAAATTGCTTTCCTGCTTTGACTAAAATGGTCAGATGCTAAACAAGAGATTTGGTGCAGATTTGCATTTATTGTATTTGTTATCTTGAAATGTAAGAAAAAGCGGTTGTAACTTTCCTGAACGATCTCATTTATTGCTATGCTAGCTACAGCTTATTCAGTACCATTAATGATGCACAAGAAAATGAAATGCTTCTGTAAATTTTAAGTCATCAGAAATTCAAGGTTCAGAGGGTCAGTGATAGAATCCTCATATTTTAGAGCCATAAACATAGCTCATCAGCTAATGCAAATTTCTTCATGCTAACAATAAACAATCTTTCGTACTGCAGTCTCACTGTTTCACAAATACCTTTTCAAAATTCCTGCAAGGAAGAAGGTAATTGTTTTTGTAAGCTATAGAAAGTGTATGTTGAGAAATGCACAGGAAGTAGTAGAGGGCCCAAGCTATCAGTTTAACTGCAGACATTTTGGTATTTATTTTTTTGCTCGCCTGTCTGGCAAGTTAGGAGTAATTTAGCAAGTATATTGAGTGACATTGGTGTCAAGTGATACTGTGCGCTTATTCGTGGTTTTCAGCATGCCAACACTTAGTGTGGTAGGTTCTCTTCAGAGCATCCAAAATGTGTGCTTGTGTAATTAAAAGGGTAAAAACCAAAACATGGCAATGAGCTTTGGACAGCTGGAAAGCAAATGACCTAGGTAATGTGATCTGGGCTTCACACTGGCTAGCGCCTTACTAATTCTACTTTAGTTGTTTTATTAAATTTCTGTAGGTTTTGAGGATTTATGTAGATGAGTCGTAGGAGAGTTAGATTCCTTGTGACTCAGTTACTAGAGGGAAAGAAGGTATTCGTCATTCTATTTCTAAATCTAATTATAGTTGTGTAATCACAGGTTCATTAGGAGCAAGAAAAGCAGAAGTAGTGTTCAAAGAGATCTGAACACCATAGTGCTCAGAAAGCAGGTTTCTGACTGTTTGGTAGCTGGTTTGTGTCATAGGCTTTGAAACGTAGAGCATTTTCCAGGCATTTCTTTCCTGTCACAGCTGTGAACTGACTCCATCTGAGAATCTAGATTTTTATCGTGGACACAGTTCCTCCACAGGTGTTGAGTAGGTACTGCTGATCTTATGGGTATTGTCTGCATCACTGTGCAATGTATTACTTGCCACAAAAGCCATAAGGCAATTCTTTCACCAATAAATGGCTAATTTCCCTGGAATGCAGTTGGAAACTTGTTTGAAATCTGACAGAAAAAGGTGTGCATTCACAGCAGAAAAAACACCGGGAGAAGAAATCACTTTGTGGCTCTTTTGATACAAATGAAGACACTGCTCATGTAACCCTAAGGAGACTTGAACCTGAAATATGTTGCAGGATCTCAGGGATGTGAAGACTTGCTAAATAAATCAGAGGTGGGGTTTTCTGCTGTATCTTTGAAATAATAATTTTACACAGCTCTGCTTCCAGCGTCCAATTCCAATTTGTGGAATGATTGATTTTTCATTGTTCCAGTCCCAACAAGATTGTTCGTGTTGGCAGCTGATTTCCCAGTAGTAAACACAGCTTTAGTTATATATGAAATGAAGCACCTATCCCTGCAGAAAGTGAGAGAAGAGAATTCCGATCAGTACAGTAAGCTAAAAAGAAAACAATTAGCCCAAATAAAAGGTCTGTGTTACAAGTCTCCATAAAAACAAGGAGCATTGCTATTTTAGTACCACTGAAGTGTCCCACCATACCACACCAATGAGGGCAGGTTAGTAAAAAGGCAGTATGTGCAGTAGACACCACTTGTAGAAGAAAAGCCTGTAGGAATATTGAATGCTTCTTTGAAATGTTATCAAGCCAACAGCTGATTGCAAATGTAGTTGTAACTTTGGTTATTGCAGAGCAGTGGCTCACCAAAATGGCTCACTGCTTCCTGACATTTTGGATAGCTCTTCTTTTGGATGTCCTGGCTTTTTTTCTTGCAGTAACATAAAGCACAACAGTGCATTCAGGCTGTGTCTTCTGTTTTAAGATACTCAGATGGAAAACTCTGTGTTGAATATGAGACCAATAAAAGATGTCCCTTCTCCTTTTTCTAGTCTTTCCTGGAATGTCTGGTATAAATATTTTTCCTTTCCTTTTTATGGGTGAAGAGAAGTTGGACTAAGGAGGTGCAGAGTGATTCCTCATACCATTGCTACTAGTTCAACCCAAATACTCTTTAAGTATGTAGAAAAAAATTCTTTAAGATTGATATTCTCTTACTGCAAACACATGGTAGCAGATATGAAAAGGTCAGGAAAATTGGTGAAGTGGAAACTTTCAGTTCTTCTGAAGGCTCCAGGGTAGGGAGGTGACCTAGGTGCAGTGTGGAGCCCAGTGGTACCGTGATAGGAGGCGGAAGGAGGCTGGTAGCAGAAGAGGCAGTGGAGTCATGGAGAACATTAGCCATTACCGCAGTTAGTAATGTGTGTCTGTTGCAGTGGCGTTTTCCTAAGGTGTGTGCTTTTGGTACTTCAGTAAATAAATATCTGCATTAGAGTCGGGCTGTCAGGATATATAGCACTGGGCACTGGCACATAACATTAAGAATAGATGTTTAGGTTGCACCCTTGTTCAGATCACATCAGAGTTGAAAAGCTGAAAAATTATGAGCTGCAGGTGAGACTTTAAATGGTTGCCTTAATTAAGAACAGCCCACGGACGGAGGATAAGTAGCTAAAAAATTAGTTTCATACAGAGTCGTATGTCCTTTGCTACAGAGGCTGGACAGGTTCAACAGACAAAGCGGTAGGCTTAGGGGGAGGAAAGGAGCCTCGCATAGGAAGCACTGCAGTAGAGATTTGGCTATTTTAGCCTTTGCCATGGGGACCTACATTAGATTTTTCACAGATTGGCACCTGTTCCCCGTGCTTGACAGAGACCTCTAAATTGCAGGAGGACCTCTGAGCTGTGCTTTCAACACGAAGCTTTATAGAACACTAAGTACTTTCTGAAATAAGGTTTTAGTTGTCTTATATTGAGCATCCACATAAAATGGAACATTTTGACCTCGTTATTTCAGTAAAAAGAGAAATGCAGTGCTCGGCACCTCACCCTACTGGAATGTTTCAAAGATGTGCTGGTTACTGTCTGCAAAGTGTTCGGCAACCAAAAAAATCTGGACAATAAATGCAAATATGTTGAGCTGTGTTTTGTTGTGTGTCTATGACTGTTAGTAGTGAGTGTGTGGCTGTGCTTTAGTACTCAGGATGCCCACATAGAATCCTCTAAAAGTAATCCTCTCTTTCAAAATACTTATTTTATAAACAGATAGATAAGGACTTTGCTGTAAAAGATTTTGCTCTTAATAGACTATAAAACCAGCTATTCCCAGAGAACACTGACTTCTTATTACCTTGTTTAAATCAAAGATTCTTTTGCAACTAGGATCTTTATCTTTTTGAAGGGGAGGTTCACAGAGGTGGTGGTAACAAGGACTTGTTCAGCTAAGAATACATGATACAGCTTAATTAATGTGTAAAGCTCACAGAGATAATCACTCCTTAGGACTGCTGTATCATTAAGATTAGAGGCCAAAAACTCTTCCTTCCTGAAGGTTCTCAAGACAATAATAAATCTGTGAGCTTTACATCTTTCGTTTTTCATTTTTATTTCCATTCAGTTTTACTGATTGAACACAAACTGTAGGAACCCCGAGTGTGTGCATGCAAATGAAAAAATGAAGTACCTTTTTTATAAGCCTCAGAAGCCTCAGAGGGACTGTATTACTTTCACTCAGCAAAAACTACTTTTTAAAAAAAAAGAAAGATAAAACCGTATTTGATAGCTGCTGAAAGAGGGAATGATCCAGACATAGATATTATGGCACAACATGCCATACAGTTTCAATCTGCTACACTTTAGTAGCACATCAGTCACAATGAGCCCATTGTGAAAGGTTTTCTCCTCTTTGTATAATTTTTTAGGAGACCCCTGGAGGCAGTAGTAAATATGTATATTTTTGTGTGAGGGAGAGCAAACAGTCTTTGGGATAATCTGAACAGCTGTTGATTGATAATTCTTATATGGATACCAAAATGGAGATTTCCCAGCTGTGCTTGATGACTTGTTGTCTCATCCAATGCTGATGGCTCCTGAAAGACTGTTCCAGATCTTATCAGACCTGAAACACGAGATGGGTGGAGCAGGCCATAGCAAGTGCCCACTTCACAGACACCCCATTCAAGCATTGGGTATCAGCATTTTCCAGCAGACAGCAGTTGGAGTCAAGTCAGAGACGGACAACGACAGATTTAGCCTCTTGCTCCAGTTGTAGAGGCAGCCTCGTGCACACGCACAGACTTGCAGTATGAAGAGCATGCCAAGGAGCTGCCAGCGTCTCCGGGCTACAAGCAGCACCTGTGCTGCCAAATGGCTGTGCGGCTCCACGGCCAGCCCCCTTATGGTGCCTCCCGTTTATGAAGCTGATTACCAGAGCCTGGCCCCGCTTTCTCTGGGGCAAGTGGGTGGTGGAAATAAAAATCAAGATCCCTGTTCCTCTCATGCGAGCAATTCGCGTGACCACATGATGCTGAACGGTTTCTTAAGTTCAGCTCTCCGCTCAGTAAATAAAAGCCATTTGATGCAAGTAGTGTGACTGAGAGCACACTCCATTGTGAGGATCAGCATCTGGAGGCTGACTTACGTAAAGCTTAGGTTAAAAGTTTCTCTAGCCTTATCCGTCTGCCACTCTGAATCGCCTTCAATCAAATTGTCCAAGTGATGCAGGCCTGAGAAGTTTGTCATACCCCTTAAGTGCAAAGACCTGCATTTTTGTCATGTGGCTTTTTTCTGAGATCAAGTCAAACTCGTTCACAAACAACATGTTCTTTTTTTTCCCATCTTCCCAAAACTCACTTTTCCTCAATATTCAACAAAAACTTTAGGATCATTTCCATGGCCTGTAGTTGCATGAGATGTACTGTGCTGTTTTCTGTATCCTTAGGAGTAGTGAACAAGAAATGGCAATGGAAGTTTCTTCCATTCTCTTCCCACACTGCTGTGGGAACAAATGGCCATCAGAAAAAAGCCTGCCCTTATGGCACCTGAAGCTGTTGGTGATATAGGCTTCCCAAGACACTGCATGCATTGCCTTCCCAGGCCAAATTGTAGCTAAAAGTCTCAAACTGGCCTTTGCACGTGGATTTTCTGTGCACTAGAAGTCTATGAAGGCTTCAAATCCAGATATAGGCCTCCAGCAGGTTGTTAACCAAGCCCCCAAACCTCCAATCACTTACAAATAAACTATTGCTTCAAGAAAACTGTAAGAAGAAATACCCTATGCTAAATGCTGTGTGTGTGTTATGTACTTTATAGTCTCATAGTGGCATTAAGGGAAAAGTAAGTGGGAAACTGGGTTAGAAAATGCTGAAGTGGTGGTTGTCTGGGGAACCTGAATTCAACTCTTTTTGCAGTACATTTATCAGTACATCACTGAGCACACTATTTGATACTGTGGATACAGAACAATTGATCTTCTTTTGTTATTCTTTACTCAGAAAAATGACTGATTATTCTGGAACTGAAACTGAAGCTTAGAAATTACGTAGGCAATTTCAGCCTAAGCAGTTAAAGGCAAAGTGTTTAGCAACTAAAAGAGAGCCTTATGATGGAATGTGCTGGATAACCTTAATGAATGGGAATACCATGAATTACTTTACTAGAAATGTAGAGAAAATTACAGCGCTTTGTTTTGATTCAATCTGCTTTTTTTTCTTTAGTGACACATATATTCTTGATCATAAAACAGAAAAAAGATGTTAATATTGAAAAATAAAGGATCAGTATTTCATCGTTCAACAGAGTCAGCACCTGAAACAGTTATCACAAAGTTATATGAAATATTACAGTATTCCCCTGAAGTCTCAGACAAGATGTGCTTGGAGTCTCTGCTGAACTCAGAAAAACTTAATCTGCAGGAAGGCTACTGCTTATTACATAAACCAAACCATCTTCTCTAGCCCAGGGACTGCTCACACAGGCATATATCTCTAGGGGGAAAATCTGACTTTATAATAGTGACCAGTGTGAGCCTGCAACAAGGTTTTTGCAGAAACTCTAGTCTTGCAGTTTGGCCTTTACTTTTGGTGCCATTTCTTATCATTGCATCCTGAATGTCAGGTCTCTTTGCCTGTCAGATCTCCCGGACAGAGTGGTCAGGACACCACAGAGCTCACTCATTTCTTCAGTTTCTAGAGCAGTGCCCTGGCCAAGCAGGAGAGTGGGCAGAGCAAGGCGCTCCCAATCCTCCCCACCTGCACAAGCAAACCCTTAGTCAAGCCTTGCATGTGGTGCTTTGGGTGAGTTGTTAAGGTGATTTGAACTAAAAGTCATTATACTGACTGATACGATTTGTATGGTGGGAGCAGCTGGATACCATTTTTGACCCTCCTTTCATCCTGTTGCAGACACAAGCTCAGGACAAGCTGGTGGGTAGTTTCTGCTTCTCTTCCAGTGTGGCTGAGATGGAAATATGTCGGGCTCTAAGTCGTAGATTTTTTGAAGGAACAAAAAGTGGTGTTAAAGTAGTGTGTGTTACCCTAGCAGCTGTTGTCTGGCTTTCCAGGGGAGAGTGAGTAGCTTAGTATGGAGCTCTTCAGTGCAGTCTTGTCTGTCTTTTGAAGAATATGGATATAAGGTATCTGTTAAAATTTCAGCTTCTGTTGGTTGTGTGCCTTGATGTGCTGTTCAAACAGACTGGGGTACACCGCCTTAGACTATTTTTTTTTTCTTTTTTTTTTAAGAGAGGGACCCAAGAACAATGCAGTTTTCAAGTAAATAAATGATCAGCAACATTAACCCATATTATTTTACATTAAACTTGCACTTTAAGCCATGTCTTTGCATTAGAGAACTGCATTAGATTGGTGAATAAATTGCAGAATTTTAGGAAAGTTAAAGCATGGAGATCACCCCGTCCTGCCTGTTTACTTTAGTACAAGCCAATTGTAAGTTGCAACACCTAACTTGCTTTGGCTTTTGTGTGTTAGATGTTTTTTGCGATACTGCTCGTGGGATAAAAATGAATTTAAATTATAGGTACTGTTAAAGAATCATTGGCTTTTAATTTTTCACCCCTCTACCTATCTGTTGTGGGTTTGCATGACAAGGTTTTGTTAGCAGGGGGCTACACAGATGGTTTCTGTGAGAAGCTGCCAGAAGCTTCCCCTATGTCCAATAGAGCCAGTGCCAGCCAACTCGAAGGAAGACCCACTACTGGCCAAGACCAAGTCCATCAGTGATGATGGTAGCACCTCTGGGGTAATGTATTTAAGAAGAGAAAAAAAAAACTGCATGAGGGCATTTTTGGAGCTGGAGAGAGGAGTGACAACTCTGCAGATACCAAGGTCAGTGAAGGAAAGGGAGGAGGTGCTCCAGGTGCTGGAGCAGAGCTTCCCCTGCAGCCCTGGAGAAGACCATGGTGAGGCAGGCTGTGCCCCTGCAGCACATGGAGGTCCACAGTGGAGCCGATCTCCACCTGCAGCCCATGGAAGACCCCACGCCAGAGCAGGTGGATGCCTGAAGGAGGCTGTGACCCCATGGGAAACCCGTGCTGGAGCAGGGTCCTGGCAGGACCTGTGGCCCCATGGAGAGAGAAGCCTACACTGGAGCAGGTTTGCTGGCAGGGCTTGTGACCCCTCGGGGACCCACGCTGGAGCAGCCTGTTCCTGAAGGACTGCAGCCCACGAGAAGGACTCATGTTTGAGAAGTTCATGGAGGACTGTCTCCCTTCGGTGGGACTGCACACTGGAGCAGGGGCAAAGTGTGAGGTGTCCTTCCCCAGAGGAGGAAGGAGCCGCAGAGACAATGTGTGATGAACTGACTGCATCCCCCATTCCCCATCCTCCTGCATCGCTCTGCGGGAGGAGGTAGAGAAAATTGGATGTGAAGTCAAGCCCGGGAAGAAGGGAGAGGTGGGAGAAGTTGTTTTTAAGATTTGGTTTTATTTCTCATTACCCTGCTCTGACACAATTGGTGATAAATTAAACTGATTTCCCCAAGTTCAATCTGTTTTGTCTGTGATGGTAACTGATGAGTGATCTCTCCCTGCCCTTATGTCGACCCACAAGCTTTTTGTCATATTTTTTCTCCCCTGTCCAGCTGAGGAGGGGAGAGTGACAGAGGAGTTTTTGTGAACTCCTGTTGTTCAGCCAGGCTAAACCACAGCTCTGTATTTCCATAGGGGCTGTTGAACCCCACTATTCTATTTTCATCGCCAAGCAGAAATAGCTGTGTAGTAAAGTGTAACGTCTTTCCCAGAACAATCTCCGAAAGAGTTTGTATGGGTAGGTGAAATATTTTTTAAGATATTCTCAAGTTTCTGATGGTTGTATTACTGCCAGCTGGCACCCCTCTAAAAATATTGTCAACGTATTTTTCAATTCAAAGTGAATTATTTTTAGGTGTCAAAAAAGGTCATGTGTGTTGCATGACAGGATCATATTATCTGCCATGAAAAAGCAAAAAAAGAGGTCTTTTTATTAAGAATCCCAGTAAAGGACTTGTTTGACATATTTTTTTTAAAAAAAGAAAAAAAAAAGAAGACATTTTACAGAGCGGTAACTCTGTTTGCCATCCAGAACACATCTGTGATGAGCTGCCTACACATTGCCTCTCCAAGTAGACAGGGTCCTTCTTTATGACATCTCCTGTTCAAACATCTGGTATTTTCAAGATGTTTTGGGATGCAAGTAGCTCTCTTCCTGTGGCCAGAAACCACAAGAACTTGAAGAGTTTTCCAGCTATAATCTCTCCCAGTGAAAGTTGCCATCCAGGTTGTTCTGGGAAAATGGATGTTAAAGAGCAACAATTTATGCCTGTGTGACGTGAAGCCAAGTGTAGCAAAATATGGTGCTGTGATCCATGGAGGAACCACGGAATTGCCCCTGCCCTGGCTCTGAAGCTCTGCTGTAGACCTTGGAAGAAATTTCTGTAAGAACTCTTACTAATTCCTCTACCTTTGCCATTAATAGTATTGTTCCTGCAGCAGAGTTTCATGCTTAAAAAAGTCTGTGAGTACTGCTTTATGGGAGGCCATTTCACAGGTGCAGGTGTTCACTGTCTCTTGTGTAGCATCTGAATGCCCTTAGTTAATTAGAATAATGTCTTAATGCATTATCTAACAGGCAGCAAATAGCATTTACTCTCAAGGGGCTGTTACATTCAGCCAGCTTGTATGTAATGAGCAAGGCGGCCATTAGCTTAGGATTCTGCTCATTGCTCTGTGTTGATGAATACAAACTGCCTGCGTTCCTCAGGAACATTGCAATTATTTTGGAAATGAATATTGTTTATGTAAGGATCTGTTGTAAAACCTGGAGATGACAGTCTATGGAGTCAGTTTATTACCAGTCAGGCCAGCTAAATGCAGAAATGAGTTGGACAAACAAAATGAGGAAAAGGAGAAGGCAAGTTGGACCAAAGCAGTACCTCCTCTTGGTGAAAATAGTTCTGTGAGGACTGCTGTCCAAACCTGTTCTCTGCTCACCTTCATCTATATGTTACTTTTATAGTCATGAAAGACAAAAGCTAGAGCCTAAATCAAGAAAACATCCCAATTCACAATATTTCAGAAGACTAGGTTTGTGTGTAACTTACACAAAAGGGTATATTCTTACACTTTAATAAATATCTAAGTTGTGCTCTCAGTTGGAGTGATCTTAAGCTTATGCCGAACTGTTTTAACAAATTGCATAGTCGGTCATTGGCCCAGGATATGCAGCAAAATCATTAAAGTTCTCTAGAGCAAATGGTTGCTCATGCTCACATTTTTCAGTGAGCAATCCCGTATTAAATGCAAAATGACACAGAAAAAAATTTGCCAGGAAGAAAGAATTCCACTTTCTGATTGTAAAATATAACGAAAAAAATCCATAAAGTCTCATAGTTCACAAGCCAGACGACCATGCTCTACGTTGTTAATTTTGGTGTAGAGGTCACTTCCAGCATGCAAAGTGACTTCTGAGCAGTGACCAATACAGAGAAGCGGCATGTCATTCTTGTATGAGAAGCTGCTGTTTACTTATCCAAGCTGAGGCAGGAAAATTCTTGCAGCCTGCCTCACTTTTGGGTGCTTCCCGTGTGAGATGGAAGTCACCATCACTATTTTGAAGGTTTAACAGTAAGCTTCATTTGGGTTATAGCAAGAAGTAGATGATTAGATCCTGGATTTTCTTTCCTTCTACCTGGGGCCAAATCACACATGTCTAAGAACAGACATGTGTGTGTGCGTGTGTGTGAGTGTGTGTGTGTGTTTGTGTATGCAGAGAAGGGATCAAATCCCTCATTTGTCAGTATTCTGTTCTTACTGATTCTGTCTATGATTTTTGTGAGCAAGCATGACAAAAGGTAGAGAAAGTTTCACCGTTTTGGCTCAAGATGGCTGTGAAGACTTTACAATTATGCCTTGTCTTCATTTGTATATTCATGCAAAGTAACCCCAACTAATAGACTTCCAGGTTCATTTTGTCGTGACTCCCAAAGAGGTTGCCTTCTTGCCTACTGCAAAATCTCAGGGTCTGAATCTGCAGCCACCATAGACATAAACCACTCTTGACCGAGAGCCTGAGGCAGTGCAGTGTGATGGGCATGGTTTGCTATGGGCACGCTGTGAAGGAAGTCTGGAGACTACCAGGTGCTGGAGAGTGCCTCCTCACCCTGCCTCGCTTGGTGGGAGCTCCACCCTTGCCACTAATATTTGCAGTTCACAACTATTTCAGAAAGGTCATTTAAAAAAAAAAAAAGTGACATATATTCAAGAATTTAATTGAATTTTTGAATTCATCCATCCATCCTGCACAAAGAAGAGAAGACCTATTTTAAGCAAAAAAAAAAAACTTTAAAGAAAACCTCAAAAAGAACAGTCTGTTTAGTTTTATACCTGTCTATATATGCAGTGTATGTGGTGGTATCTCTATATATGCATATACACTTTTTACACATATATTAGTACATATGTGTGTATATTCATGTGAACATTTGAGGAAGAAAAGACCTTGGAGGGAAAGGAGGTAAAAAGCAGTCAAAGACTAAGCATCTCTGTTCAGGGGTTGTTTGACTGTTTGTTATTAGCTTTGCTAATTAATTTATGCCGCTCAACTTGTAGATGACTCCTTACTGATTAATGTGGAACCACTAAGGAATAGAATATGAAGTCACCAGGAACCAGATTTAAGCTGATCCATGCAGACTATAAGATTATGTAACAGAATATTCCTATGAAGAAGGGTGTTTATTCTCATGACTTGAGGGGGATGTCCCCCATCCCAATCCACTTTTTATTTCTGTGCAAAAGCAGAGGTTTTAAATGCTAAGTAAAAGGAAACATTCAAGGAAAAGCAAGAAACAGCCCAAAGCAGCCTGGATGAGTGCTTTCCTAATTTTCTTTATCTACTCTGAGCATTTGTAAGTGTATTGCTTTGTTATTAAGTATCACTTTACAGCATATTAACACCATTTCAGATAGTGGCATTGCTGATTGAGGACTCCATTGCTGTAGTGCCTGTTCAGCACAGTCTATGGAGGGGATGCGTTTTATCTTAATGTTTCCCATAGTATTTACATTTCTCAAACGGCAGTGCAGATGTGTGGAAGACCTTACTGCACCAGTTTTTTGACATCATCAATATTGACAGTGGCTGTGGAGTCAGCTTGAAGTAAATTCTGGGAATTTATCTTACAGTGATATTAATCCACAAATTAATAGAAAAAGAAGTAGCATGTCAAAGAGATGTTACCAAGTATCTGAAGGGCAACTTTAGCTGGAAGAGTGATCATTACCTATGAGGTGAGAGCCCAAGAGGTGGTAAATCAGCATCTTGTCCATTTAATATTTTAGCTCAGTGTTTGATGATAGTGAAAAACCTTTTCATCTGCAATTTCTGAAATGTAAAACTAGATCCGAGAGGCATGTAAAAGGCACACATGTCCAGTGACATGTGGATGACTGTTAGTTGTAGAGAAGGTGAATTAGAGGAAGACCCAAACTTCCTCTTAGTTCTGCTCCAGTCTGAAGCAACTTCTCAGTGCTGTTGACTTAGCTCTGCTAGCCTATTTGTGTTAGGCTATGTAAACTGTCGGTAATGTAAAATAGCCCTGGATATAGGAAAAGCAACTTTAAACTGGTAATACTGCATTACTAGTGTTGGCTAGCCTTGACATACAATTGGATGTATGCAGGTTTGAATCTTTGTGTGTCTGGCTGAGTTTTTTTCTTGTGGGTAGCTATGAAAATTCTAAAAATTCCTTTATGTAATAGTTTAAAAACATTTAAAGCAGTCATGAAAATGTGAATGCTTTCAACAACCTATACTCCAAAAAGGTATTCACATGAATTACATCTCAAACAGTGTCCAAGTCTTCTAATCCTAATGCTATTTTTATTCATGATTAGTGTAATTTATTCTGTGAATCTGAGTGAAAGTATCACTCCAGTCAAGGAAATGTGAAGTCTAACTGAAGATATTTCCAAGCAGCATTTTGCAGATATTGTTAGTCTTGCAGTGAGCAAGACAAAGCAATCAAGGCAGGGAGGAGAACAATGTTAGGTAACTTGCAGATTGATGAAGTGCTTACATTTTTATTCCTCAGCGTGGCCCAGGATTAAGCCTGCAGGCCAAATAGTCAACTTGCACTTAGAAGATAGAAGTAACGGAGAAGGAAAAAGAATGAGAAGATCAAACTGCAGTCAGAGCTAGAAGGTAATGTCAAAAGACTTGTTAATTTAGGGTTCACTGAGGTGGTGCACCATCTTCTCAAAAATTAACTTTGAGGAGGAAACAAAGGACAATGCCATGTCTTTTGAAGTCAGAGTGACTTTTTTATTCTTGTAATGAAGTCTGACAGACTACCTTTGATCTCTGAAACAATCTATAATTTGTATAGCTTTGATTGCTAACATAATGGATGTGATGTTTTTTTCTGTGTATGTTGAAAGTGGGTCTTAACCAACCTGGTTAGTATGGGTTCTAACTGAGTTACAAAGAAGCCTTACCTTGCATGGAAGTAAGGGCTTACCCGCAGAAGACACACCTGCATTGATGTGTTGTCTCTTCAGGAGTGAAAAACTGCAGTGGACAATCACAGACTGCAGCGCTCTGTAGTACTGCCTCCTCTTGTCATAGATGTGCACTTTTACAGGATTAGCACAAGCAGGCTATGCTTATGCCTCTCAGTTTGTATAAGGTTTATCTTGCTGTGTCATGTTTCTGGAAAGCCTACTGGTGCTTGCCAGCAAACACTTCATCAGTGCAGTAGGAGGATGACAGAATACCCTTTTTCTCAGCGGAGGACCACAGCAAGTGCTGGCAGACAGGCATGGAAAACATGCTTGGAGAGAGCTGTTCTCCTTGCTGGGCTGCCTTAGAAGAACTAGTGCTTTACTAGAGAAGCAAAGCCCAGATTTAGGCCTGACATTGCAATTTGATAAACACTGTTTCTGAAACAAAGGAGTGAAAGCATATTGCTTTGTGGCATGTACTGGAAGGAATGTGCTCAAGAGCCCTGCAATGGATTCACATAGATAGAGCTGTTTTAATTACAGAAATTAGCCACTGGTATCATGAATTGTTTTAATTTAGGAGGCAAAATTTTTGCTCCGTTCTATTTATAAGAGCACTTTGAATGCATGGCTCTTCTCTAGAAGCACGTAATAGAGGAAGTCTGGGGAAGATCAAGTACAGCTCAGCCACCCTTGGCAGCAGACATCTTAACTGCCTGCATGTGCAGATACACCACTCTTTTCTTGGTGGTGGGGTGCTGCTATTGTACAGTGATAAAGTACCACAAGAGCAAACGGGATCACAACATGTTCATGGGATTAAGGCTACATGAAGAGCTTTATGAAACTGTTTCTGAACCACCATTTTCTGAGAGGCATAAAGGAGATCACAGAATCACAGAATCACAGAATAGTAGGGGTTGGAAGGGACCTCTGTGGGTCATCTAGTCCAACCCCCCCGCCGAAGCAGGGTCACCTACAGCAGGCTGCACAGGACCTTGTCCAGGCGGG
>Ga0065711_1000992_pt1 | contig 50386 bp, 18 predicted proteins | sample Hoacrofraction12_FD_59098 | JGI IMG/M metagenome (GOLD analysis project Ga0065711, IMG submission 59098) | Hoatzin crop microbial communities from Cojedes, Venezuela - Epithelial fraction 12 v2 (version 2) | ecosystem: Host-associated > Birds > Digestive system > Esophagus > Crop | place... | reverse complement strand
GCCTCACTAGGGCAGAGTAGAGGGGAAGGAGAACCTCCCTCAGCCTGCTGGCCACACTCCTCTTAATGCACCCCAGGATCCCATTGGCCTTCTTGGCAGCCAGGGCACACTGCTGGCTCATGGTTAACCTGGCGTCCACCAGGACATCCAGGTCCCTCTCCACACAGCTGCTCTCCAGCAGGCCCATCCCAAGCCTGTACTGATGCATGGGGTTGTTCCTCCCCAGGTGCAGGACCCTGCACTTGCCCCTTTTGCATTTCATCAGGTTCCTCTCTGCCCAGCTCTCCAGCCTGTACAGGTCTCGCTGAATGGCAGCACAGCCTTCCGGTGTATCCACCACTCCTCCCAGTTTGGTGTCATCAGCAAACTTCCTGAGGGTACACTCTAACTCTTCATCCAGGTCACTGATGAAGAAGCTGAACAAGACTGGGCCCAGTACTGAGCCCTGGGGGACACCACTAGTCACAGGCCTCCAACTAGACTCAGCGCCGCTGATGACAGCCCTTTGAGTTCCGCCATTCAGCCAGTTCTCAGTTCACCTCACTGACCACTCACACAGCCCACACTTCCTGAGCTTCCCTACGAGGATGTTATGGGAGACAGTGTCGAAAGCCGTGCTGAAGTCGAGGTAGACAACATCCACTGCTCTCCCCTCATTTACCCAGTCATGCCATCATAGAAGGCTATCAGACTGGACAAGCATTTCCCCTTGGTGAATCCGTGTTGACTACTTCTGAGAACCTTCTTTTCCTTCAATTGATTAGAGATGACAGCCAGAATGAGCTGTTCCATCACCTTTCCAGGGACAGAGGTAAGGCTGACCAGCCGGTAGTTCCCTGGGTCCTCCTTCTTGCCCTTGTTGAAGACTGGAGCGACACTGGCTTTCCTCCAGTCCTCAGGCACTTCTCCTGTCTTCCAGGACCTTTCAAGGATGATGGAGAGTGCTGCAGGAATGACATCTGCCAGCCCCTCAGCACCCATGGGTGCATCCTATGGGAGCCCACAGGTTTGTGGGTGTCTAGTTTGCTTAAGTGATCTCCAACCCAATCCTCCTTAACCAAGGAAAGTCTTCCTTTCTCCAGCCTTCCTCCCTTACCTCCCGGGACTGGGATTCCTGAGGGCCAGGCTTAGCAGTGAAGACTGAAGCAAAGAAGGCATTCAGTAACTCCATCTTTTCTGTATTCTCCATCACCAGGGCACCCACTTCATTCAGCAGTGGCCTCACATTTTCCCTAGTTTTCAGTTTGCTACTGACGTACTTGAAGCAGCCCTTCTTGTCCTTGACATCCCCTGTGAGATTTATTTAAAATTTATTCACACTCAGTGTCCATTCTGTAAATAATTCTCAACCTCTTTGAGACACAAACATATGTAAGACACTAACGTCTATGGAAACATGAAAGCAATGATATGGTTAGTGCACAAACTTGTGTGGATTTCCTTAAATGATAACACCTGCAGAGTCACTGCTCAGCCGTGGTGTGGTTTGACACAAGCTCTATTGCCTGTTTGTCAAGCTGTACTTGCAAGCAAAAGGGATATATTTTTCAGGTATCTGCACTTTCAAGTTGTTTTTATGACATAGAATATATACTTACAGTCATCTCTCCTTTTAAATATTACATATTTCTGAATTTTGTTTGGATTAGAGTCTCCTTAAAGAAAGCAGAATAAGATGACAGCAATAAATTTTGTGCCATGTGGTATTCGCTTAAGAGACAGTAATACAAAGATCACACAGAGCAGGTATCATTAGTTAAAGAGCAATCTTGTCCTTTATGTTCTTGTAAATGCATGTTTGATTTTACAGCTCTAAAGCCTTTGTTTACATTTAAACGTCAGAAACACTGCTATGAACTTTAACATGTTCTGAAGAAATTACACGTCTATTATCAGAAAACAGAAGTTCAGAAAAACATTTGTTGTAGGCTGAATGTATTTCTACAACTAGAAGTTCTTCTGAAATTACTAGGTTCCACTTATCTCAGTTTATTCCAGATTTCTAGCCAACTGATGGAACCTGCAGACAACATTTCTGTAAGCTGATCTTAATTATCATATGCACCAATTATAACGTCATTCAGAAATAGACCACAATCCATCTTTCTATCATATTTAATGGATTTGTTTGTCAAGTTTGCTGATGACACCAAACTGGGAGGTGTGGTAGATACACCAGAAGGCTGTGCTGCCATTCAGCGTGACCTGGACAGGCTGGAAACTTGGGCAGAGAGGAACCTGATGAGGTTCAACAAAGGCAAGTGCAGGGTCCTGCACCTGGGGAGGAACAACCTCATGCATCAGTACAGGCTTGGGGCGGACCTGCTGGAAAGCAGCTCTGCGGAGAGGGCCCTGGGTGTCCTGGTGGACAACAGGTTAACCATGAGCCAGCAGAGTGACCTGGCTGCCAAGAAGGCCAATGGGATCCTGGGATGCATTAGGAGGAGTGTGGCCAGCAGGTCGAGGGAGGTTCTCCTTCCCCTTTACACTGTCCTACTGAGGCCTCATCTGGAGTGCTGTGTCCAGTTCTGGGCTCCCCAGTTCAAGAAAGATGAGGAGCTACTGGAGAGAGTCCAGTGGAGGGCTACGAGGATGGTGAGGGGACTGGAACATCTCTCCTACAAGGAAAGGCTGAGGGAGCTGGGCTCATTCAGTCTGAAGAAAAGAAGTCTGCGAGGGGACCTAATATATACCTACAAATACCTGAAGGGTGGGTGTCAGGAGGATGGGGCCAAACTCTTTTCAGTGGTGCCCAGCAACAGGACAAGCGGCAATGGGCACAAACTGAAGCACAGGAAGTTCTGTCTGAACATGAGGAAGAACTTCTTCCCTCTGAGGGTGACAGAGCCCTGGAACAGGCTGTCCAGGGAGGTGGTGGAGTCTCCTTCTCTGGAGATATTCAAGACCCGCCTGGACAAGGCCCCGTGCAGCCTGCTGTAGGTGACCCTGCTTCGGCAGGAGGCTTGGACTAGATGACCCACAGAGGTCCCTTCCAAACCCTATCGTTCTGTGATTCTGTGATTTCTAAAAAACAGTCCAAATGTACAGCACAGGTGATGAATTACACGAACGCTCTACACAGCCTTTCCAGTTAAAGTTGTGTCACATTTCCATTACAAAATACTTTCACTTTCTACCTAAATCAGGCATAAATTATTAGATGTGTAATTTTTGAATGTTAGCTTTTAAATAATAAACATGCACTTATACAGCACAGAGCACATAATGAGATTTAGAAGTACGCGGTATGAATGTGAGAAGGATGAATATTAATTATCTCCAAAACTACTACTATTTCGTGACCTAATCATTAAGTTGTCAGGCACGCTTCCTCAAAAGGGCATGTATTTTTCAAGAACTACCCCCATCTATGATGCTGACATTCTTCAGATTCATGAAACATCTCTACACCTTCCTCACACAACATTTTTCTCCCTGTTTTTGATGTAAGGAGATTAATGCATGCAAACACAGGACTGAAGCTGAGCTGTACTGCGGTTCCACACCTAAAGGGGCAATTTGCAGAAACTGAGTAATGCCTAAGTAACATCATCAGACAGAATTGCTATTATCGCTAAAACTTCTGCTGCTTGTAACATTTGGGGATATACACATCTCTTGAAATAAGTGGGGCCATACATATTTACCTCAGTTGTAAGCATACTCATGGGAAAGAAAATTAAAGTATACAAAACATTCCAATAACTTTTAACATTAAATTTTAGTGAGAAAGATTCAAACGGGAGACAGACTGAAATAACCCAAACAGAAGACCTACTGCTATAGCTTACTATCATAGAGTTAGCCTTAGGATACCTAAGAATTTGTCTTGAATTCTGTAGTTTATGTATCACGGGATTAAGTCAACTGAGGTTTCTGTATTTGAAACTCAAATCTTGGTTAATTAATACACAATAAAAAGGTCATGTTAGCACTTCTGGCTCAGTTGGCCCAGTTAGCACACACCACTTGCAAAACAGGTTATATATGTAGCAGTTACAATCATATGCTGCATCTTCATTAAAAGCAGAATTAATTCTTACAGAACAAGATGCTACAAAAATGTACTAGGATGCTAAGACATTAAAAAATTGTTGTAATATGGCTACTTAAGTTTTGGTCCATACCCATTCCAGACTGTTCTGTCACAGAAACAGTCCCAGTCAAAACAGATACGTGGTAAGCAATGGCAAATTGATTTTATATATTCAGTGTGATATACTGAAGATCGTACTACTAAAGTTAGGTTTTCTGTGAGACAATAAATGACAGTGTTTAACATATATAGGGTTTAAACCAGGACACGAAGATTTATAACTTCCCTCTCCCCACATTGCCCTACCTCCTTGATCCTAGAAACATAATTAACCATGGAACTAGAACAAATTAACTTTGGTATGGAACCAGAACAAATTAACATGAAGAATACTATAACCCACTATGTATTTATGCCAGAGGTACAAACCAATCCCTTCTCAAGCAGTTTTGCAAATGTCAAGTTTCTTTTTAACCACATGGACAATTTTAAATGAAAAGTGTCAAAAAGGAAATGACTAAAAAATAAACCATTGCACCCCAGTTTCACATGAAACTAGTTCTATCCATGTGAAGCAGGTTTATCACAAATTCATGTGACAGGATAAAGATGACTGACAAACTTCAGTGACTTCACTAATTGAAAAAAGATGTCTCAGTCTTGTGATCAGATTTCTATTTTTGAAAGATTTCTACACACCTCTGTAGCTGATATGTAAGGGTGTTTAGAGATGACAAGCCATTTACTTTTGGTATCAGGCTGTTATGGCACATTGCCAGCTGTCTCAAGAGAAAACTAAAAATCCAGTACATGAGGTACAGATGGTGTAGCTATTCTTGGGTTACCTTGGAGGACAGCCTGACTCCTCTGAAGTCATGTCATTCCTTGATATGTTAGAGACTGTCCTAGGAAGCATCTGAGTTTGGCCACTTGAGCTTTTTCTCTGTTACGTTACAAACTACACAGTAATGTGGCAATCAGCACTACTCAACATGCTATTATTCAATGACACGACATCAACTTCTCTGGGTTTATAGACAATAAATTGCTATTATATATTATTCCTTTGCTTCCAAAAAGTAGACTGCTAGCAAGGTTAAAGCGAAAAATTATTTCTGCAGCTTTTAAGGTATTGTTAAAAAACCGACTATTGCATGTGCACATCACTCATTTTCATATAAACAAAATGCATTGCTACTGCATTGAGGATAAATAAGTATGGACAGCCTATATCCTTACAGCCTATGCTACTGACAGCAATACGTACAAAGTTAATGGTAGAAGCTGGTCAAATATATACATTAAAATGCAAAACTACTAGAAGCAAAATCTCCCACATATGAGGAACAGACAGGCTGCTCCCTACAGAACCTCTGTATAAGCTTTTAAAATAACTGCTGGTGCCAAGTAGCTACCTTCTGTACAGCTAACTTGTGTATGGTACTTGTTTGCTGATATGCTGCTTATTTAAGGCTTTGTCTTGCTTCCTAGTTCTTTTAGCAGATTGTCTTAATCTTTCCCCACAGCAAGAAACCAAAACATGAGCAATATTCAGAGCAATGATTTAGATACCTCCCAGTATATACTACAGAAGAAAACAGAAAATATTTCTCCTATGGAGGAATACAAGTGGCAACTTAAATAGACAGTCTGCATGTGACAAGCAGAATAAGGGATAAACAATCCGTGGAATGGGTTGGTTGTCTTGATTAAGCATGACACATACAGGCAACAAGGAGAATTTTATCTTGCATAAGAAAGCGTGGGTGGAGGTATGTACATATTTGAGATCATTGAACAAAATATCCAAGGCCTTAGCTGTACAAATAAGTTTTAAGATGCCACAGAAAACATAGCCCTGGGGTGACTCAGCATGCAGTGTGCATGCTTGCATGTGTAGAAGGCAAAAGCATTACTTAGTCCATACATATTTTAATTCTAAAAATGCTGTTAGACATTTTTTGTAAAGGGTGATGTTATCTTGACAATTTTGCAAAGCTGTATTCCAGTTATGATTGCCACAATAAATTACCCATATGTAAGTATAAATGAAGTATATTTATAGAGAATATTTGATAAGATCTACATTGAAAATTGTGTCACTTCTTGAAAATAACTATCCTCTAAAAAAACCTAACCTATTGTACATCAAAACCACTATTCACTGAAACAAAAATCAAGATACAAAATCAGTGCGTCAGCTACTAATTTGAAGACATCTAAGCACAGGAATCTATGTTTTTATTTTCAGAATCTATGTTTTTATTTTTGCTTATTAACTCTTTCAGTTTCGTTGTACCTCAGATTGTATCATTATTTGAAAATATGAGAGTCAGTAATTGGTCTAGTACACACACCATGTTTCTCTGCGTTCTGACCTAAAATGTTCCTAGTATGTGCCCAGTGCTCAGGCTGCATTTTATAACATCAACATTTATAAAGTAAAAAAAACGTCATGAGGAGACAAATCATCTGGAGCTATGTACGTAACTTGTTCAGATACAGTTACTATAAGGCTATTAACAAACAACACCCATAAATAAAGAAGCACCACACGTAACTACAATATTCTTATATGTAGCAAATGCAAGCATTACTTTACTTTCAGATAACAATTCAACTCACATTTAAAGCCATCTCTACTCATAGCAGCTGGTACTTTGGTATTATCCTGAGCAGGGATCCTGAACTGTGTGTGCAGTAAACAGAAGTAGGACTGTTGACGCTGGTTTGAGAACACAGTGCATGAAGCTGTTTACCTTTCATCATTTTTTTCAACTGCTAAAAACCCCTGAAAACAGCTTGTTTTCTTCAATGCCAGATAAATTGCTACCTCAGTAGAGATCATTTATTTGTAAGAAGAATGTTTCCTGCAATACTAGAAATTGGTCCTTTTCCTTGGTAGTTCAACAAACACTTTTCTACTTGTCTAAATCATAAGGCAGAAATTTGCTGAAAAATCACTGCATGTCTGGAAAACTGTTCCATTCACGGAAGTATCTCATCACAATTACCAGACTGCTTATTTTATAAAATCATCATCCCATTTTTCAGTTTAATACATCTGTATTCCCTAGAAACTATGAGATGTTAAAGTGATGAAATCAAAACACTGATGACCAGTTAAGTTACAATTCCATTTTAAAGCTTTGTTTAAGGGGTTTAGGCTTCACCATAGCATACACTGTGACAGCTGTTTGTAAAAACAATACCACCAACAACAAAATAAAAATTCTTTAAGAAAATCTTCTAGGCACTTGAAATGAAAAATGTTACAAAAAGGTTTCATACTCAATTAACTGTTTCCTTTTGTATCTTCTCTTCCAGTTTTCATGTAGCTGCATAAGATTTCCTTATGGAAATTAGAAAGCTTTTTTTTTATTATTCATGAATATAACACAGAAACATTCCTTTAAAAAACATTATGATTCCAACCTATAGAAGACTACTCGTTATGTGCTAGGACTGAGAGATGATATCAAATCATTTCATTACACATGAAGTAGGTCAGACTCTTGCCTTGCAGATGGTCCATGATATAGTATCAAACCAGAAGGTGCAGGATAGCTCTACAATTCTTCTAGTTTGCCTACCTAGGAAACCTATAGCAAAATAATTCAGAGTATGAATTCAATAATTGTACTTTATGCTTCATTAACTCCTTGAGTAGACAACTATCCTGCATCTCAAAGTACGCATAATCAGTCTCGTCCCACACATAGAGAACATAAAGCATTTAAAGCTCCTTGAATAGCACATGGAAAGTACTAGTAACAATAGAGGACATATACTTTCTATTATGTAAGTTACAAGAGATATAAATAACCCCAAACACCAAGATTTTATTCCTTTTTTTTATCCTAGGAAGAAGTAGAATAAAGGGAAAAGTGACAGCAATCAATTTTGGGATCTGTCATTCCCAGTAGGTAACAAGACCGGGAAGACAATTCAAAAGCAGAGAAGTAGCGTAGCACATTAAACCACAATTTAATTTTTTTGAATCATGTCATATATTCTATACCTCCTCCTCCGTCCCCTCCTCCACCCTCCTTTAAATACCTCTTGCTTTGTTAAAATTTTTCTCTCAATCTCTACCTTTATTTCTCTATAAGGCTCAGTTCTGCCCTTCTTCTGACCTACTCTGGTATATAAAGCCAAAAATTACTCTCAGCAGAGAGAGTAAACTGAATCTTAAAAATACTGGCTGCATGGAGAAACGACTAGAAGCTGAACAAAATGTTCTACTTTGCACAGACAACCACGGAATCATGGCAGGCAGGCTTGGATTTTTATGTCAAGGCAGAGGGACCAGAACTGTGCTAACACTGCCATAAACCAGAAAAGAAGAAAAATTTTCAGGGTTCTTCCAATCCCATCACTTAAAGCAATCTTACCTTTCAGGTGTAAAAACCACAAGAACTTACTTCATTATTAATTTTGTTATGATTCTCCTGGAAGCCAAAGAATTACAAAAAGGAGGAATCTTGGACTGATAATTCATGCAGACTTTTGCAGGAAACAGCAGATGTCAGTTTTCAAGACAATAGAGAAACACTTAGGGAGGATCAATGACTGGTTTTGTGTCTGTACAGTGTAGCTGACATCTGGAACTATGAAAATAGTATTTTCCAGGTACAAAATATCATGGTCTTTCTCATGAAAACTGTCGTCTTCTTTATATCATATAATTGTTATGTATTTTGCTGGCTGAGAGGGATTTGATAAGCTCCAAATAATTCTAGTCATCTATGATATCGAAAAGCAAAACTTCAGGAAGCCAATTTCTACAAAGCAGAGAAACTAAACCCCTCTTTCTGCTGCTTGCATTTTTCAGCCCTGTACTGGTGACTTCTGACTAATGCATTTGCAAAGCTTCTTACAATAGGCTCTGTCCATTTTTCTTTCTGAAGTGGTGACTCTGCAGGTCAGCTTGTCTAATTTGGAGGCTAAAGCGGACATCTATTTTGTGCATAATTTTCCCTCTTTATTTGCTGCCAGGCAGTCTGAAGCTTACCTGCGCCTACAGAACAGAAAAGATGTCTCCCGGACCTCGATATCCAGTGAATTATTTCCCAGGTTCCTTTCTATCAAGAGAGTTATACTAACATTTCACATCTTCCTATGCTGTTTTCCTTTGTTCATGAATCAAACTAGAAAGAAGCTTTTAGTTCTCTATTTAAACTACTAGAGTAACAGATCAATTTGTGAGCTTTCTGGATCACATCACTTTCATATCAATTCTTTATTTTCAATCTTCATTTTCCCTTTAAAATGTCACTCTGACTACTTATACTTTATAAGAGCAATCCATACTTTCATAATTACATAAAACAGCTCCAAGTATATTATGTATCCCTACCACAAATGCAGTTATTTTTCCCACCTAACTTAGTTTTATGTAATTTTAGCCTATCCTTTCTTCAGTAAGAACAATGAATTGGTGCCAAAGATTCTAGACAGAGCAACAAATGTTTTATCAATCAATATTGCTCTCTTGGTGCTCAGATGCTCTTTGGATAGACAGAAGTGTTTTAAAATGTCTGTTAGCTAATTCCACTTTTAAACTGACAATACTGATACTCACAAGAAGCTCACAAAACAGCTTTCAAATGCTGGATGACACAAACAATATTTCTGAAATCTGTTTAAAAGTTGTGTGCCCAAGAGTTTGTACAGAACCCATAAATACTATATCTAGTTTTAATCAGATTACTATTTTCTGGTCACAAAATCCATATGCAAATATTTAAGACGGAACTATGTACCTTTTATTCTATTGTTATTTGCAATAGAAACAAAACCTATCTTCAGATGCATTTTTTCCACACTATCACAGCTAAAATGTAAAAATATTTGTTTTGCTTGCTCCTACACTAAGAATTAAGATGGAAAACAGGCATTTGGAAAAGGTAAATATAAGTATCATATATTGAAAGCTGAAATTAGACATGAGCATTGAGCTGGAAAGAACAACTTAAAAAAACAAGTTTCTCTCTCATCACAAGGAAGCCATTTTTGAATAGGCAATTCTTCTGCTTAAGGAACAAATTAAAACTGAGGGCGCAATGCATATCTGAAGAAGGAGCAGTTTAAATCTACAGAAGTAAGACAATTTCCTGCAAACATGCAGGCAACAATAGCAAATTAGAGAAACTTTAATTTGAAAACAACAGCAAAAACAACAACAAAGTCAATAGAGGGGCAGCAGAAATGCTTCCTCTATACAAGAATCTGTGGTAAAGCTGATGTTTGCAATGCCACTGTAAATTAAAAATAGATATTACAACTTCCAGTCTAAGAATATAAAGACAGTAGAGATTTTTCATATTTAGCCACATAAAGTTACTTACTAAAATCACAGAAACATACAATCATTTAGGTTGGGAAAGACCTTTAAGATCATGGAGTCCAACGATAAACCTAACACTGCCAAGTCCATCACTAAACCACATCCCTAAGCAACACATCTACATGTGTTTTAAACACCTGCAGGGATGGTGAGTCAACCACTTCCCCGGGCAGCCTGTTCTGGTGCTTGACAACTCTTCTGGTGAAGAGGTTTTTCCTTTTATATCCAATCTTAATATTAGATTTTTCCTAATACGAAACACAAACCTCCCCTGGTGCAACTCAAGGCCACTTCCTCTTCTTGTATCTCTCATTTTTCAAAATACCTAAAGTCTTTTTTGTCTTAAGAAAAAAATACTTTGCTATTACACAGACCTTCAAACCCAATGAATACTGGCTCTACAATGCATCAGATGGCAAGAGGTTCCATGGCTTCAGAACATAGATCTGACTCTGTAACTCTTCTTCTAAATGTCGAGAAACACCTATCAAATAAAGCATATGATTCTAAGAAAAACTTTTGAATACATGATGCATATGTGTCATTGTTGCAAACTGATATCATTTTGTAGTTCTCAGTCTTCACCTGGAAAAGAAAGAATTTAATCACTGTAGAGAGAAGTGTGACTTCTATGTTTAAATTTATGGGGGGAGAGGTTGTGCTTATTAAAAGCACTTTTACACACTACATTTCTGGTAACAACAGAGAAGCTGAATGGGTTGGAAATTAACATTTTTGTATATGGAACAAGCAGGGGCAGGGCACATGCCTGTGTGTGTACTCTTTTCCCCAAGCAAAGGGGTGGCCTGTGCATCCCCTAACCCTTGCTGAAGACCCTCTCCCTCCCCCTTCTACTCTAACATCCATATCTGCTATTTCTCCTATTCCTGAGATAAAATTATCTATGCTTTAACACATGAGTACTATCCAGGAATCCCCTACTCCCCAGTTTTCTTGAAGGACTTATGTGAGAGCTCCCCACGTCAAAGCCCATGTTCCGCTGGCTGAAACTATGTCCTAACTCCAAGTGGGTCAAACTGCTGGAGCACTCAAGTCTCTGGACCCTTTTTCTCCTCTGTTGTTCCCAAGAGCTACCAGCATCTATTAGTGGCTTCTAGGTGAGCCTGCTATCTTGCCTGGCCCTTCAGAGAAAAGGTGGCTTGGCTCTTAACTTTGGAATAGATTGAAACTACCTATGGTACACTTAGGAAAACATTAGGAAAGCGAAAAGATGCCAGGTCTAGGTAAGACTGAACCTACAGTAGCATTCCTCATACAAAGTGACTGAAATTCAGCAATATGTACCCAAAATTTGCAATGGCCAAAGTTAACAGTTGATTTTTTTCTTAACATTCTGGAATGTAACAGTGAAGGCCAATGTCTCCAAATCAGATCAAAGCTGCCTCAAGACCATCAACAGAGTTGAAAGTTACCATAAACTCTGTATTCAGAGTAGCAGAATTCGAAAATATTTTACATAATCAATTAAAACTTTGAAAAGCTGAGAAAATACTTCCTGAGTTCCAGAACAGATCAAGGTTCCAGCTGACAGCAAAAAATCCGAGGGTTTTCTCCCTAAACCGTGGCTGTACATGTTATTGCTGTGACTGATTGGTTCTATTTTGAATTCTTTTGCTTTTATTCCCATACTTCTAAAGCTGCTTTTATTCCCTGTGTGATATCACCAGATGTTCAAGATTTAAAGTCTATGTCAGCAAAAAACCCAACAAGGCTTTCCATCTTTCACAATCTGATGTGCACCAACTCTCATTCAACAAAAGACCTGTCAGTAGCTCCATTATCAAGTACAGTAATAAGCTTAACTTTCTGTGTGCAGTTCTAAGCCACTTCCCATAGGAACGATAGAAATGCTTCTTTGTTAAATCTCCATTCAAGATTACGGACTTTTTATCTGCAAACTGCGAGGTGCTTCAAAATCTCTTGTACTGGAAACTTTGGTAATCAGATGAGTGACAATACACAAAGTTGCAAGTACGATGATTAGAGAATCATGACACAAGGAACAGAGCATAGCTGTGTGGATAGGTCATTTCAACCATCTAAAGAAAGAGCTACGTGTACCTGTACTAAAAAAAGTATTACAGGGTTTCTGTATGTTGTCTGAAACAATCAATCTTTTCACACAACCCATATAATTAATTAAATCTCCATTAACTGAGGAATAGGGTTCTTGTGTGATGGGATGTATCATTAGTCCCTGCAGCTTTCAGAATTACCTTTGGGTTTTTAAAATTTTTTAAAATACTACAGCACAGTTCCATACCTCAATGAGATTCAGGCATTTTGCAAATTTGAAACAGGTTATGTGCCTGCACATTTCATACATTTTTCTCAAATTTGTTTACAATTGAAGTATTGTTATTTCTTTGTTTGGCAGTAGCTGGAATATTTACAATTGCATGAACAGAGGTAAATATAAGAGGGCACACCTAATTTATACATTCCATTTCCCTTCCATTACCTTCCTCTTCCTAAAATCAAATTAAATGGTATTATGCATTAGCAGAAAGTAATCAAATTGTACTTTGTTTTACCTGAAAGACTACATTGTTGACCTTTTTATTTTGATTAATAAATAACAGGAGTGCATGTGAAGAAATTCACCCATAATGTACCTGACTTACAAAATGTTCAACCGCATTATAAAAAGTAAAAAAAAAAATTGTAAATACATAAAACAATATTATAAATTACTATTTAATATTTTTTTCTTTTCCGTTAAAGACATAGTTGTAAGATGTGTGCTATTTCTGTACTCTAAAGTCAATTTTTCAAGAAAGAGCATTCATCCAAGGTATTTTTTCTGTGTGCATGTTTGTACATGCATGTGCAGTTATGGTTAAATGTAGACAAATGCAAACACACAGCTGTTGGCAAACCCCTCTACATAAGATCACAAAAAGATTTCATGCGGATACAAAGCCAGTGTATCTTTTAGCCTCTTTTACAAAACCTGTGTGAAACCTCACCAGTCATAAATCATAGCTCACAGGAAAATATGAGGGGGAATAGAGGGGAACAGACACCTCGATGAATTAAGTTTCTTTCAGTTTGCAGTCTCTATTAGTTTCAAGCTGTATTTGTATTGATTAAAGGAAAAACTAGGTTTCTTTTTTTCTTCATTCTTCTTAGTAATAACATTTGATCAGAATGATTTCTTAATCCTCCTCGTTTAATTATCTGACAAGACCACAGCATGGTAGAGAACACAAGCTCTGTTTATATAAAATTCTTGAATTACATCGAGGAAAAATAAAGAACTGATTTGTCCATGAACTACCAGAAAGATGCAAAAGAGATCGTTTACTTAGTCAAAGTGAAACCTAACAACACGTTTTTCCACTTTCTCAGCATATGCAAGAACTGCCGTGGTCTACACAGTCCAGCATGGACGCAGAAAGAACAAAGTCCTCCACAAAGTCATTCCAATCCACGGGTCAAAGGACTCCTCACACTAAATTCAACACAAAACACATCAGCCACCGCCACTCTGACTGATGAATGTGACGTAACTAATCTGCACAAATCAAAGAAAAGAGAGGGAGATATTAAATATGTTACTTTGTTTTTCCTTAAAATTGTAGGTCCAAATAACTTTCCATTCAGTGTCATCTTTCCACCTGGCCATCTGAGGTACCCAAAAAACTAAAGGATATCAGGTTCCCATTCAGCGATCCTGAGTTCCACCTAGTGACCAGGTTCCTAAAACTTCGGTACAGCAATGCCGCTTCAGGACATCATTAGTTATGACCTTTTCTCCCCAAGTCTGGGTCTGGAAATAGCTTCCAAATTCCATTACAGTGTTTTTGTTCCTCCTTATTATTAATCCAGAAAAACTGACACACTAAGTCAGACAACAAAGTTTTATGGTGGTAGAAGAAAAGAAAAAGAGCCAACTGTGAATTAACAATAAAGGTTACATTCCACTGCTATTTCCCACTTTGTTGGTCAAAAGAGGTACAAACCCCTGCTTCTAGGGAAATAGCAGGGATTCAGACAAAAAGTGAGAGGAGTACAGGAGATGTACAATACACATGATTTGGGATTTGTTGCACCAGATCAGCAAATGGTTTAAGTTAATTATGCTATGTGTCCTTTTACTAGTCAGCAGCTGTTAAGTACCACGATCTCTCTCTCACTCTTCATTACAGAGATGTGACCCGCAGAGCTAGTAGGTCAGGACATCAGAGAACTTTAGTCTGTATTGCTGCTCAAATATAAGGAGTTTTCTTTGTTGTGTTTGCTTTCAAAACAAAATGAAATTAGAAGAACTCATGGTTTAGCAACAGAAAAGTACAGCAATATTGAAACAGCCAAAAGAATTTTTTACTTTTTTTCCAATATCCTCACTAGTTTAAAACAAAGCTATAGGCAACGCTATCATCAACGTTTAATGGTATTTCAATGTAACTGCAAAAAGAAAGCAAATACAATTAATGTACGAAACATTAGGTTTTTTCTCTAAATAATAAGTTAGTAACTTAAAAGCAAACAGTGAAGAAAGTGCTTGTGGCCTAAGGAAAAATTCAATGTGATAAATATCCAGTATAAAATGCTCCTGACAGAAAAAGCCATTGGTTGGCTAACCAAGAAATAGAAAGGTTTGTTTATGAGTATTTGTTACCATTTGTTCATTTCCAGTTTCATTAAGGTCCAGGTTCATTTCAAATGCAAGAATAACACACATTTCTTTGTCCCACAAATACATTACTGTGGTAAGATCTGAGTTGTATTGGTGGCTATGAAAACAATGGAATCAAAGTTAAATCACGAGCTCACAAAAAGATGTAACAATGTCAATGACTGCACAGTGTGGCTTGTGAGGTTTAGATTGGGCACTAGAAAAAAAAAATTCTTAGGAGTGTTGAAACACTGTCCATAGATGCGGTGCAAACTCTGTCCCTGGACTTCTTCAAGAAATAGCCAGGCAGAGCCACAATGGACCTGATCGAGGGCTGCTGACAGCCCCACCCTGAGTGCAAGGCTGGACTGGATGACTCACATAGGTCCCTTTCAATCAAAATTTCTAAGATTTTTTGATTATACCATACAAATAGTTTGGCTAATGTTCGTCTTCAACTTCTAATGCTGCAAGTCCTAGATCCTTGAGAAATTCTTACAAACCATATATGAGCTGATGAATAACTCTCATTTAATCCTTGACATTTTTGTTTCCTGGTTGCTTGCTAAACTTCAAAAGAGTAATTTTTTAAAAAGCAAGTAGTTACTCTAGGATGCCTTCTTTGTATGTGAGGGAGTAGCCAACTTTGGACACCTGACAGATGCTTAAGCTGAGAAAACCCTTCTGTTTACATTGTATTTCAGGTACTTGAAAAGCAAGACAGATGAACTAATTAGTTATTTAAGAAAATACAGGTAAGGGACTGTGAACTGTTAGCACTGTTGACAAGTTGGTGTTCATTATCATTTAAGTTGGTACAAATAAAAATGAGCTACAGGGGTTTCAAACATAAATTTCACACTATACTATTATTACTGATGTAGGCGTACAGATTTAATCAAGGAACATATACGCTTCCATACTTGAAGCAGAGAGAGAGGCTACTACTGCATTTTCAAATTAAAATGATTTACACAAAACTTAAGCTACAATTTCAGTGCTTTCAAACTTTGGTAGTATGGAAAATTTCTTTTGTGTTTCATCTTTATTTTAATATCCACACATGGCAGAACCACCAAGTTCCTAAAAGATAATTTAATTGCATCATGTATAACATAAATTCTATTTAAGAAGTTTTAAAAACCCTAACAAAACACTGACCTGTACAAAAAATAAAAGGTATTAATATCTTCACATTACTGAAAAACCTAAGTTTGTAAAACTGGATCATTATATCTAGCTAATAACATTGAAACATTCCCAATATTTGTATTGTTTTTTAAAGTACCTAAACATGGAAGTAATTTCATTTACCAGTTACAATATATGTATAAAAATGAACAGAAGAATCCAAATTTCATATTAAAAAAATTTTCAAATATATCAAATTTGTTCTCTTACATTATCCAACAGTTCCCTTTATCCACTTTTATTCCTTTTTCTCTGTACTAACAACCTTGTACCCATATATATTTGGACGTATTTTACTACACTTGTCTATTAAGCATCTTGTAATTAGAAGTAACATGTTTCAGTATGTACAACTAAAAATTGGGTGCAATGGCATCAAGCCAAAGAGAACTGCAAATAAAGCAATCTTGTTGTCTGAGTGTTTTGGAAAGACACTTGACATTTCAAAAGCTAAAATGATCCCTCTTGACTTATGAGGAACTAAAATAATTCACTTAAAAGCTACTTTGAGACTAATTTTTTAAAGAAAACTCTTCATATCTTTGAAGTTGACCAAACTAAAATTTTGATGTCAATTTATCAATTTTTGAAGGCACTATGATTACTAGCCTTTCAGATTGTTTATGAAGTGAATCATGTCGCCCACCAGTAACAGAACAGTTTCTACACTCTGTCATCCTGTGGTGTGGAAAGAGTTTACAGTTTACAAAGATAACGTGAACTTCTTTGTGCGCTTCATTACAGAGGTAAAAATTAAATGCCTTTGTCACAGCAAGGCTAACCCAGAATCACCACAATTAAAGGAATGCAGAGCACAAGCACTGCTCATTCCACTTCATTACCTAACATAAGACATATTTTGTATGCATCCTCTGTTCTTGGACCAGACGATAAAACCTCATGTTATTAGAATATTTATTACTGTTTTTGCTGTTGACTCATAATTCATGTTTCAAGCTAATATGAATAAAAAAAATGAAACAGTCCCTAGTTCTTGATATTTACATATTGGGCCACAGATGCCATACTTAAACATAACAGATCTATTAATGTATATACATAACAAGGCCTCGGTAATATGCCACAAGGCTGAGATGCAATAGATTTAGAACATGTTTTCGTATCTCCTTTCCACTGTTAGAAAGCTTTTCATTAAGCATTTTCATTTTTTTTTTTTAATAAGGCTCTAAACCAATACCTACCATATTGCTGTGATATTAGCCATTTGGTTTTATTTCTATTCTACCAAACTACATCAGTATCTTATTCAGCATTTAAAGAAAAAAACTGTTTTCAGACATTCAGTCTCTCAGCACAATCCTTGAGACCAGAGAAATGATTAAAGTAACAGAATATTTTTTTTTCATTACATTTAGGCATGCAAAATCATTGCAATATTATACCTCCATGAAGTACTTCATATATTTTTTTAAGCCTTCCCTTCAATAAACTGTGTATTACTGGAATTCAACAACTAGCCAAGAGAAGTTATGAAACAGAATGTAGAAAAGCCACCCTACCACCAAAAATTAATATTTTCACAGACTTAACTTAGTCTGAGTAATTATGTGGAAACAACTCTTGTTACTTGCTAAGAAGTTTCAGTTACCATATTTAAGCACTCTGAATGGAAATCTCCCTTAGGGATACTGCCTGAAAAAAATAATCACTTTTATTTATGCAACACTGAAGTAACATACTAATTTTAACATGTAATTTGTTCAAATATATTTTCTAGTGCATTAAAAAGGGGATCATAAAACTGGCTGCTAGAATTCAGAAGAAATAAATTGCAGCTGCAAACTAGCACAGTCTCTTTAAAAAATAGTACAACTCTTTACTTGTATGATCAAATGGAAAAAGACTCAGTAAATTTCTTTTTCTTCCTCTTTGAGTTCTGTTTTCTCTCACTTAAATGCTGCTTTTACATTTAGAATTATGAGAGGGACCCTTAAATAATCCCCTCTGAGACTAATACTAGGTTCTATAAGAATAATTTTAAATATATCTAATGTATGGATTTTTTGAAGTATACTGGTAATTGCAACTCAATAAATAAAGTGGTTTAGGGGCAAATTTTAAATGAATACAGAAGTTCAATGAAATAAATATAAAACTGGACTATAGCAACAGTGTGTTAATGTGAGTCATTATTGGTGCTTGTCAGTCAGAAAATATCAAATGTTTTAAATGTTTAAATTAAATTATATCCTAACAAGCCAGAAGTATATTCATATTAAATACAAGTTCCACAGTTGTTTTTATCAAGTAGATCTACTCTGATTGCAAATCAAATGTCTTTTGGAAATGGTATTCTCCATTGCTGTTTGAAATTAAAGATAAGACAAAAATGTAAAATGACAATACATTTCTTCCATAGTTTTGGGAGATTTATCAAAATACAAAACCAAATTGCAATGACTCTAGTGTTCATAATATGACCATAATTACATAATTGATGTGTAATACTTTATTTGTACTTTAAATCAGTCTTGAGCTGCAAACAAGTTTTTAGATACAATAATTTTAAAAATATTTTTTCTGTTTGGTAGCTCACTGAAGAGGCACCTAGCACACTGTTTTCAACACAGTGGTTAACATGTGCACTGAAGGAATAAAGCTCTATGTTATTTTTTAAAGGTCATCTGAAACAGGAAACACAGATATCACAAGAGAACAGAAGCTGGGTTCTGGGTCAAATGAAAGTTCAGTAGTATAATATAGTTTCCTAACACAGTAAATATAGCAAATGAATAAACAAGAACTTGAAAATGTATTTCTAGCAACAAAGGCAGAGGTTGTGGCCATTTCAATTTTTGTTGTATCAGAAATGTATTTTGTGTTTTGGTACTCTGACATGAGGTGCATTTTTCCAAAGATTAACTGAAGCACCTCTCTCTAGAGATAAAAAAGTACAAAATTAAACTTTCTACTATGATTAACTACTGCCAAGTTTGTCACCAGAGTCGAAATAATAACCCAAACCACCAAGTTTCACACAGAAGAAATCGAATTAAAACAACAGTACCTGTGGATCTCTCTACAAGACAAACAAAACCTAAAGTACAGCACATCTCCATTTTCCACATTTAGAACAATCACCTGGGAACAAACTGTACAAATTATAGGCTTCTACTCTGTTCGTCTTGACTCAAAAGTGCAGCTACATCCAGCTTCCTCTAACTGGCTATTGCACCACATTATTTTTACAGGCATAGGTTAAGGGGGACAACTCACCTTCTAGGATGACAAAAAATACTTTGAAAATTTGTTGCATCTCATTGCTCCAAGAGAAAGTCTTTTATTATGTACTATAAGACAAACGATTTGCAACTATCTGTTATTTGAGAAATATGCTATTGCAGTAATTTATCTCACTGTATGGGTCTTGAAGATGCATGGCGGTATCTCAAATCAACTTTAGAAGAAAACTGCATGGAATTTTCGTGACATTGGGAATACTGATGAAACTTACACAAAGAAAACTTGCATTTTGATAGTTATATGTGGTGCTGACAGATTGTTCAAAGGCTCTTATCTGCTTCAGGGATTACTTTTGATACAGTTTTAATTTGATTTTGCATTATTAACAATTTCTACTGAAAACTCCAGACAGGTGACTAAAGTTACCTAGTCACTCCTTGAACATTCTTAACGGAACTAAAAAAAGATGTCCTCTGATAGGGTTCCAATCCCCAAATCATGAGTTTACAGCTATCTTTCCTCACATTAACAATCCTCTTGGTTTCATTGTCAATAGGATCTCTTATGGTAACAAAACTGTCAATACATGCAAGGCTGTATACGAACAACTACTCCAATCTAAAACAACAACATTAAAGGAATACAAAAAACCAGAACAAACAAGTCGACAAACATCCTTACAAAATCTCTATATTTTTATACAGATATATTTTTATATAGATATCTGCACTCTATATTTTTTTCTCCTAGCTAGAGGCAAATGTACGGAGGTTGTGAAATACATAAAAAGACCCCAAATCTTCACTCCGCACACTCCAAAATAAACATTAATAACATTTAAATGGAGGAAGAGAGTCATACTTTTCATTGCTGCTTTGCTAAGCTATATAGAACTCTGTAACTCACCTCTGTTGCCTGCATAAGCTTTCACTGATCCTTACACTTACCAGTGTTTCTACGGAAATATTTGTTTCAGAACTCTGAAGGGATGAACATTTTAATATAAAAGCAAATTAAACCACTTTACCAGCTGCTCAAGGTTTTGTCAAAGGAAGAAAGTATCATTAACACATACAATAGGGTACACATTGCTGACCACCTACTTATTCTTCAGGTAATTAATTCTTACAGTCTACCAGAGTTAAAGTTGCAGCCTATCCACAGAAAAAGAACCTGAAAACTAAGCAAAGAACGTCAAAGTTTGGCACTAAACATTGACAACCCTGTTGATTTACTTCAGTGACTTCATGTTTCTGAACAGTTAAGTAACAGGACAAAAAGTAGAGAGAAAATGCTTTTGTGGAAAGGAAGAAAAAATAAGTTTATAGGAAGAAAATACATCTATATTTGTTTTCTTTCATACGCATATAGCAATAAATATATAAAGTAGGTAGACACTAGAATATTGCCATTTTATACACACACAAACGTACATATGTACTTCACATACATAACCACTAAAGAAGATTACAGAGGCCCTGGTCCTTAAAAGATTATCTGTATGCTTATCTACAAGCGTAAATGTAGTTCCCAGTATGATTACTGTTTGCATGCATTGGGCCATTACAAGAGCACAAAAGAGAAAGAAATACACACAGGATAGGAAAACATAATAGGGGAAAGACTGCTTCTGAGAAGAAGGGAAACTTGGAACTCAATGTAGCAGCAATTCAAAATAATTTTGAAAGAGAAAATGGAAGCTATATTTATTTAACTGATATAAATTAAGGAAGAGATTGCAAACCGGTAATGTGTGAGGATGAAATCTCTTTAACTCAAAAATGTATTTACTACCTGTTCCATTCTGTCTATCCATAACTGCTGCATTTATCCCACAAAAAATGTATTTCCCTTCCAAGCAATACTGTACAGAAGACATGGTGTTTTAAAAATAGATTTAAAAAGGTTAAAAGTAGGAAAGGAATAGTTATAGTGAGATCAAGCATTAGAGAGATTTGCTGATCCAAGTGAGAAGCAGAAACAAAATACTCTTTTATGAAGAAATACCCACAGCATGCTTATTCTTTATAATTTACATGACAAATGCTATATTGGAGAGAAAACTCACGTGATTCTCACAAGATTTATCTGTATTATTCAATAGGAAGACCTGATCTCCTGATAATTAAAATATTCTATTTTAAAATAGAAAGCATCTGTAGCCTAAATATTAAAATATTAGATTATAACAGCATCTTGGAATTAACATTATTAGCTGTATCTCACTTTTCAGAAAAGAATCCATAATCCAGTTATGAAGAAAAAAATGCAACTTACAGTTATCATTTGTCATGTGACAGTTGGACTTGACTCAGTATAAACACTATCTTATTCCTCCAGACATCTGCTTGTAATAGCTATGCCTCATCTACAACATTCTAAAATAAAAACTGTATAATTCAGTTATAGTTTGATGAAACCTGTTTTCTGCTTTAGCGAACATCCTCACAAAAGAAAAATCTTTAAAAAAAATCATGTGTCCTCAGAGACACTAAATGTATAAGTAAATGATGAAAAGAGGCAATACGAAAAAGGAATACTCATAATTCTAGAAAACAAAAAGGTTACTTGTTTAGAGAACTCTTTTTCAATATTCAGAATCTGAAAGCTATCAGCAAAATACCACAGTTCATCTCAGGTCCTTGTGCCAAGCATTTAATCTGAAAAGCTTTCTACAATTACTTTACAGCTGGAAATAGAGACTTTTTAAGTCAGGTAAAACCCAGAACCTCTAGGTAATGGAAATTCTACAGGGCAACTATCCAGATAACTGTCATCTCCTGCACGTTACTTGACAGGAATAATTATGAGATAAACATATTCCCTGAACTGTGCTAACCGCACTCTTATTAATGGCAGCTTGGGTATTTTGGTTTTTCAGAAATTTCTCACAGCGCAGCTGTCAAAAGTGCTGATTTTGAACACTTCCTTCCTCACTTTTTTCAAAAGTTATTTTTCAGGGTTTTTTTGGGGGTGGTGGAGTTTGATTTGGTTTGGTTTTTTTGTTTTTATTTTTATTTTTTTTCTCTCAGTGGAAGCCTACAATTTAAATCTTGCCTTGAAACGACTTCCTGCATGCACAGACAAAAAACACTGATCTGACTACTTTTCTAAAGTGGAAGTAAAGCATTAGAAACTTTTACTTTTTAAGTAATTCTTAGTAAATTTACACTTACATTACTGTAAGATTCGACCCTTAAAAAATCTAGCCTTGTTTCACAGGGTAGTTTCACCACATCTTTTCATCTCTGAACACAAAATCTCATTTTTGTGTTTCAGAGCGCATAGCACTCTGCACCATTACAAACTTTGTGAGTAATAATTTACTTAAAACAAATTCCCAGCACTAAGGATATCAATAAAACCCAGAACTAGAGCATAAAATTGAAAAGACAGTTACACAATTCTGTATGTGCTTGCTGCCCTTGCTCACTGCTATACATCTTCACATCAACCTAATTCATTTGACACACAGTCTCTCCACAGCGGAGAAAGCCTAGCTTTCTTACTAGTTCTTAGTAAAAGCTTAAATACAAAACCCCCTATGTTTAAGTAAAGTTAAGGTTGTGACACAAATCAACAAAAGGCAGGAAATTCAAAGACAACATTGACAATCCATGTTTAATTCATGATTGTTTAACAAAAGGGCAAAATGATATGAGGAACTAGTGTCAGGTTTAACTTCACTCTGTCACTTATTTAGCATTTAACAATGTGCTGGATGTAAAGAAACTTCTCAACTCATTTTCAGCATCCTAGCATGTTACCCTCTAACAAATATCATTAATTAAAAGTAGATTTTTAGAAAATTCTTCTAGGCAGACATAAATAAAGATACCATTCTATAAATTTTTCAGAAGAAAACAAAGTATACTTTTTTCTATGCAGAAAAAGACAAAACTAACCTTTTTGTAATGTAACATGTTATAGAGCAATATATTTATTTTTTCTCACAAGTTAACAACTCTTAGTATGTACACATACTTCGAGCCCTCTATGAATCCTTCTGTCTCTGTTTTTGTATAACATAACAGAACTTTTTCCTGGGCAGGAAAGTATCAAAGAAAGTAAGGCTGCCTATGGCTACATTATCATGGTGAAGGGGTTTTTAATTAATCTTTTAGGCTTCAAAATAAAATTAAGTCTTTTAGTGTGTTTTAAAAATACTAATTGCATATAAGCATGTCTGTCTGGTAGTTTTACATACTGCATTATTGTAGAAATTGGAAAACAAAACAGTGGAATTAATAACACAATGCAGTTCACACCTCATGGTCTTTGCTAGAGGGCATGAAACTGTCTCACACATACATACCTATAGCATTCATTGCAGGGCAAAAATAACATTTTTTCCTGTAATTATTTTCTTTATTTATTGCAATAATTCTTATTATTTTTGCTTAATTAATGTCTTAAATGATTACAGATTTTGTTGGAAATTACCAATATTACTTTCTTTTTCCCAGCTGAATTGCTAAGCAATAATGAGCTTGTCCCAGACATCAAAACTCCGCTAACTTCGGTAGCATCAAAAATTGTTGTTGAACAGTTTCAAAGAGGGCTTTCAAAATCCTGCATCTGTACTGCATCAAGCTGCAAGAAATCTGGTTACCAGCTCTAGGTATGTTTTAAATATCCAGTGAAAATGTGTACAGTTCCCATTTAAAGTTGGTGTCAAGATTTTAATTTCCAAAGCAAGGACCATTATGTGTCTCACCCTCAGGATTATCAAACAAAAAGCATAGTTGAGTATGGCTCTAAGCTCCCACCCAGTCACGGACCCACAGAGCTTCAGACATTTCTTGGTGGAGCCTGAACAACTACACACATGAAGTTTTAAGTCTTTGTCAGACCATGGGACACCACCTGAATGATCCCACAAGAAGTCAGGCTTCTCAGTTGATTTCCTCTACTTGCCACAAATACAAAGGTGTAGAGGACATGATGGATTGAAAATCTTCTGAGGAAGGCTGCTCTTTTCCCTTTGTAGAAGAGAGGCAGCTTCTTGGATAAAGGAAGTTCAACAACAAACTGAGCTTGCAGCACTGTAAGGAGCTCACTTTTTAACTTAACAGCACCACAAGAAAATGTGGGAGTCTTCCACTGAAGTACCAGGAAATAAATGAAAAAGGAATAAAGCAAAAGGGTGAAGCCTGGCTCCACCCTGCAACACTCTTGTTGACCTAATGAATATGCACTTGCTATTACATTTTTAATCTCATGCTAAATTTTTACTTCCTTACAAAGCATAAATTATGCTTATAAATTTGCTACAGTTTATTTTGCATTTGCAGCTCTGATAACACAAGCAGATGAATATATTTGTCAGGCTGGCATGCTGAGATATGCTGAAGATTATAATGATAATCAATCAGTCTCCATAATGTATCAGAAATAAGTCGGTATTACAGCTGTTTTGCTGGATGTTTTACTGATCCTTAGTAGCATAAATAGTCAAATTTTTAAGTGAATAGTAAAACCTACTATCAACTCTATCAACTGAAAATGTTCTCAAACTCCCAAACTGCCTGCAGTAATGTTGAATGACTGCAGAACCCAACACATTAGTGACAGGTTAGCCTTAGTCACAGAAGTCAACAGAAGCTCAGGTTGGATGACTGTGATTGGCAAGCTAATAATCCAAAGTCTACATATATTCTCCATGCATTCATTCCGTGTAACACACTTCCCGCTTTTTATCTAGCCATGGACACTTTCTTTCCCCTCTCTCCATTCTTTCATAAGCAAGACTTTATCCTCAGTTTCTTTGCTTCAGTCTCTCCCTGTGTGTTTCCCTGCTTTTGGGAGAAATCCTGTTTTCCTCTCAGTAAGTGCAGCAAATGAAGAGTGAAATCAGTCTGAGAAATTACCCATCCTCAAGATGTGGGTTCCGTTATTCCCACGATAATTATTTCTACTTGGGTTGCTGAAGTCAGAAAGGACAAAAGTACAAGTAGCAGAACTCTAATGCACAAATGGACAGTCTCACTTCCAGCTGAGGCCCTGCACCTCTGACCCTACAGCAGTGACAAGAAGCACCTTCATCATCACTTTTTGCTCTACAGACAATTCCTCTCGCTGAATTTCCAGCAGACCATTCCCATTTCACAAATCCACAAATTAATTTTGGCCAAGCACTGTCAAGCCAAGACAATCTATGTTTTCAACTTTGGCAAGATCTGTTCTGCACATGGAAGTACAAACAACTGCAGACCAGAGAAAACGGTGGCATAGGCCCACGCTCCCTCTCCTCTGCCAAGCCCCAAAGCTCTCAAAAGGGCTACAGCTGTACTGTGAGCTCATGCTCAAATAACGTGGACATGAGGCGAGCCCAACTCTGCAGACCAACAATACCCTCGAATGCACCCATGCAAACCCCAGTGAAGTGCAGAATCTGAAGGGGAAAATAAAGGAATGACTTTCTGACCACTGGAAAGGTAATTTATCACTTTGACATACTAAATCTTTATAAAAGCTACGGAGCAAAAAGTTAAAATAAAAAAAGAGTGAATGAGAAACAAAACAATCAGGAAACCTGAGACGCACAGCTTGAAGATACAGTTTGCATATACCACTGAAATTTAGGCACTTAAGTGGCAGACAGATGTTTGACAAATTTGGCCTTCTTGCAGAAATACGTGTCTTCCTCGAGGACAATATCTTATTTGACAAAAGACAAACCAAGATCAAACAAAGCTGTGTTCTGCAAATACACTCAGGTGCTAAGAAGTTCTCCTACTCTAAATACAAATTCTGTCTCTCTATGGGGCCTATCGGACAGAAAGCCTAATTCCTAAGGTACTCCTCTCTATTTTATCATAACAGCATTTTTAAGGGCTTATCAAGTTCATTCAAATTTTATGGCCTACAAGAGGCAATCACTTCACATTCCTAGTTACTTGTGCTTTTACAGCACCTAGAAATGCACAAGTGGTTTTGGATTTTCTCTCAGATGCTCTCCTGGTCTCCAGGACAATTCAAAGGGCACTCTGCTCAGTCTGCCCCATAACTGCCAGCTCTGCACATACGTACACTGACTTTCACACTTCCAACCACGGATATCTGTAAGCATGTCAAACACTTTTGGTACATTTCTTATTTTTATGGATAAAGTTTTTGAAGTTTTTTATCTGCACATTGCCAACACTTTGTATAAAAGTCCCTGTGCAAAGCTAGTACAGATTAATCTTCACAAAAAGAAAGATACAAGTATATTACATACCATAGTCGGTGATCTTACAGGATACTAAATACAGCTCCTTCAAATTCCGGCCTTCTTTGGCAATCACCTCCACACATCTGGAAGACACATACAGTAAAATCACAGTTAAAAGACAAAAGATCATTTTTAAATAGCAAGAGCACAATCCGCAAATGTAATGTACTGTATCTCAATTTCTTCATTTTGTGAATTGTTCCATACAATTCACTGAAAATGCATATGGCTACATGTATACACCGGAGAAAATATTATTTTAGATGGAATGCTTTTATATCAATATTCCCATAAGGCTCTGAATATGTGAGTTGCTTGAAATATAGACAGACAAGTCTTTTGGAAAATAATACAAATGTGAATTTCCATTTCTTTATTACTGTGTAACTTTGGAAAGTTTTTATTGCAAGATTTAAGCTTTGAAAGTTTTCTTCTAGGGAAGAACTATAAATGCATTGTAATGAGGACAAAAGATAAGAAAATGTAATTTTAAATTCACGTTTGGATTTCTTCAGTGATTATTGGACGAGTCAGCATTCATCAGGTTGTGAAATGCTATGTGCCACTGGTGTTCCAATATGTTCCTAGAGTAGTTTGTATAGATGAGAAGACCGCTCATTTGTTTGCCTTGCCAAAAATATTATGAATTTGCAATGAAACACTTAAGCTTTTTCCTGTTAATTTCCTTGTTTGATTTCTTGTAAGCAAGAAATTTAATATGAAAACTAAAATTGTCTTGTAAAATAGGAGCTTGTTATATACCTGTGACCAAGTCCATATTAATGTTATGTTTACAACCACTTTGTTTACTCAAAAATTGAGTGTATCACTCAAAAATATTGTTCATCAAAGGTATTTTCAGCTACATTAATTTAAAATGCACTACTGTTCATTGGATCAGTAACATGAATCTTGTGCTGTTCTCTACATAGAGACATTTTTAAAAGCGTATTTTATAGAATAAACCGAATAACTTTCTTCTCATACGATATATTCTTCTTTAATTTTCAGATCAATTACCCAATCATCTACTCTGTGTCTTAAATCAACCTTACTACAGTACACAAAATCAAATTACTTGCCAATTTTGAAAAAAAACCCCAGGTATTGTTGAATTTTTCATAATTTTTGGAAAATATACCTACATACTCGTACTTTTTCCTCCACTTACCACCACCAATAGATTGTCTCCCAATATGATTTAACTCTTCATGCTGTCAATTTTAGATTTTAAAAGCAACCACCTAATTCTTGATGCTTATAACAACATAGTAACTGAATGATAACCCTTCGTATTTATTGGTCCCCTCTCTGCTTCCTCCTTCGAAAATCTAGAATGAAAATTCACTATTACTAATAAAACAGGACACCTCTGACAAAGTACCTTAATTATAGTTCCTTCTTCCACTGTTATAAATTTTCAATCCTTGAAAACTGTGAGAGACTAATATTTAGAAAATTCTTGTAATACTGGTTTTTGGGAAAAGGCTGCCTTACTTTACAAATACACAAAGAAAGGAGAGAAATATTTTAAGATGGCAACCTTTGAGACTGAAAGAAGAACAGAAGAAAAACAGAGTCATCCTCCAGATTCTATACTTCTTTAAACCCACAGCTTCTCTTCTAAAAAAATTAGTAACCATGACAGTTATTTTTATTTTAGAAGTTACACCAGGACTACGCTTTTTAATGTAAACTAACTTCACAATTTCATATTTTCATTAGATTATTTTCCTAAAAATCAGATAAGGTTTAGAGCATTAAACACACTCTACGTATGTGAAAAACTTCTTCTGTTCCTGTAAGACATGATTTTGAACAAGACACTCATGTTTGTTAACTGGCTTATTGACATAACTAGGCCACGAGAAGGATTTTTTTATTATTTATTCCAGAAAAATATTTCCTAATAATGAGATTTTATTGATAATATTAGTAATAGGAATACACAGGAAATCATTATCCTGTATTTTATTAGACAGTATGTCCATTAGAAATTTCAGCAAATAAGATATAATTGAAAAGTGAATGGACATTGCAGTTAAAAGAAGCTTTTATTAATTCTTATCGCGTGTATCATTTAGCAGAGTACTGAGATTACAAAACACTTCTTACGTTGGATAAAAATTCTGAACCTAGAAAAATATTTTGAAAATTTTATCTAATGACTGTACAATTTTTCAAATTATTTTTGATCACTTTTACTTACTGAGAGACAATTAATTGATGAAAATGCAGTACAACAATCAGTATCTAATATACTGTCACAAGACAGTCATGATGACATAAAGGACTACCTGATTTTCCCTACAACTTCAGTTACACAAGTTTTCAATCAATCAGGGTCAAATTTGTACTATGTGCACACAGACATATCTGCATGTGCATCACTCAGCTTCCTTGTGTACTTAAATCTCAGGATGCAGGATGTTGGCCATTCTCTGTCTTCAAACAAAATTGGTGCAGCTGTGAAGAAAGCAAATTGTAGTTTCTGCCCCAGCTCCAGTACGGGTGCCAGTATATACTTACAAGCTTATCTTAACAAATAAAAAGTGCTAGAAATGCAGTGTTTGAGAAGAAATTTTTGATGCAGTCAGTCACTCGATGCCAGGAGCAAAGGACAAAAGTATTTGCCTGTGTGGCCTTTATAACTATATCCTTTAATCCTTCCACATAGTGCCAGCTCTAAGGGTTAAAGTTTCTTCAAGTGGCTTGAGTGACTCCAGTCTTGTTCTTAGTGACATCTTGGGAGTCTAAATGAAACACTGTTCACTTTCTCCTAAAGTGAAAAGAAAACCTGCACAGTCTTTAGCTATTTCCATTAAACAGAAAAAAAAAAAAGGCAAACCATGTAGCTTTGATTGCCTCATTTCTTTTTGTTTGGTTTTTTTTTAAATATTAAAATCATCTAACATCTAAAAGAATGAGGTAATGACACATCCAGTTTGGAGAAGAAAAAATTTAAATATAGCTAAAACATTGAATTTAAATTTTTTTTTGTCTGCCTTCTATAACTTGCGTAAGTCAATCTAATTTCAGTTTAATTTCTCTTACCGTTTCTATATATCAACCCCATTTAAATCAACTTGTAGAGACAGAAGACTCACTTTATACGGCCTCATTAGCCTCTGCTCTATAGAGGGTCACAGAATACATAATTGTTAGTAACAATTGATTTCTTTACAACATAAGGAAAAATAAGAGTAGTTGTGTATTTATTACTTTTACCTTTTAATCTTTGTTAAACGTGACAGCAAAGAAAAAGGTTAAAAGAATAAAATGAAATTAACCTTTTCTAGAAAGCAAGGATCAAGTCATGTTAATTCTGTCGCAATAATCCATCAAAATTATATCAGACCATTGCCATATCTATCTTTGTAAGTCTTCATAATGTCGCTGAAATAGACAACAAAGAAGCCTAACCTTAAAAACATCAGCATAATACTGGCGAATAAGAGATGCAAAGTTATTGTTTAAAGCAGTAGCAAATGACAGAAGTGAGCAAAACAGGTAACCGAGCCCTGAAAAGCTTGGGGACTAATCCCTATCTGTCAGGGAGCTAACATGAAGCCTATTGGACAAGGTAATAACAGCTCTGTGCCAAGGTAGAGACAAGATATTTTTATATCTCTTAACCCAAGGTTACTGAACAGGCTGTTATCAGCTGATCCTACTAATTTTAATAACAAAAAGACATGCAACATCTAGATGAAGTAGTGAAAGTAACAGGGACGCAGCTATTTCTTTTACTTTTTTCCTCCAAATGTATTAAAACACAAACATTCTCCCAGGAAGAAAAGTAATTTTCACAGTCAAAGTAACCCATTACCAAAAATGAGACATGGGTTCATTAGCCAAAGAATAAAGAAATAAGACTGTAATTAGAGCTTCGATAATACATAAGTCTGGGTCAGAGCTGGCCAAAGCTAAAATGTCTTCACTTCTTACTTTGTAAATGAGTATTATTTAGAACCACGTAAGACATGAAAATATCACAAAAGAGACCATGAAATACTTCTTTTAGGCAGAAAATGCTTACCCATTAAACCTGAAAACATAATCTAATAAATTCTTATGCCAAGATTTCCCTAGATCTACTCAATATTTTATGAATGCTGTTCTCTGATAGACTGATATGCAATTTAGTTTTATTGTATTAGATTCTAGAAGTATGAAATTAGTATCACATACTATGAAATTTACAGTGCAATCAGGAGCAAGAAAAAGGCAGAGCAGAAATTGATTTCACATAAACAAGCCAATCAAACGGTATTTCAGAAACCAAGAATATAACTAGAAACATACCTATGTACTGTAATACACAATAGAATTACAGGCCACAGAAGTTTGTAAGACAACTGGAGCTTGCTCACCACTGTGATGCTGAACGTATCAATGTTCCAACATCCCAAAGTTCTTTCTATTCAGAGACTAATAAGATTGCCTCTTAGTGTTATAATGTCCAAAAATGTCTTCCTGCTTGGAAAGCTAAACAGATCTCAAGAAGAAAAGGATATAACCATAATGTTGCTAAAATTCCAGCTATTAATATCAGGAACATGCTCTCGATCTGGGTTCCAGAAACTATGGAAATTTGCCTACTAACATGTACTTGCATATACTGTTCTTCCTACCTGGTCTGTATGCACAGCCAGAAAAATTACTTATGTGTACAAATATTTACTGGTATAAAGCTTCTCTGCAAGTAAGCCTTTTCTTCAAAAATAACAAAACTGCATGACTGATATGTCTATACGTCTACTGACAACTTCAAATTCAGAAATTCAAGGTTTCTGACTTTCTATGATGTAATTAAAAATGTAAGAGCTTAAAAATAATTTTTAAAAATTGACAAATTAGAAAATAAGTCATTCAAAACCCTGTAATTTTCTTCTCTTAGCCAACTGATCCCTATATTCTTTGATTTAAATGAAAGCTTAAGGTTAATGAATTAAACTGTGCAAGCTTCTACCTGTATGAAAAGATATAAAAGATCCTTGAGTTATTGAAAATAATTGTCTCTTCTATATACATACACAGCTTTTATGGTTTTGGTCTAATTCTAAAAACATTGGAAAATCATATTTGTGACAACCAAAAGGAACTAATGAGAAAATATGACTACAGTATTTGTGGTATAAGTGGTCCTGGGAGACCTTGTTACAGTCTGAGATGTTATTCAGCCCCGAGTGAAGCTAATTGGAGTTGCCATATGCTGGTTAAGAGATCACAATTTGAGGGAGTGAGTTTCACTCACCGTAGAGGTGTAAAAATCTGAAAACATTCACACACTTACTAAGATTCAAAACGAACATCAGACTGTTTACATGGCTTCTTTGTGTTTGACTGGCATAGATTTGTCTCTAAGCAGTAAAGCGAACATCTTACTATCCTTCAAAACATAATCGACACCACTACTGGGAACCAAAAGAGAGCCTGGAAAGACCAAGAACACTAAAATATACAATGGAGAAAGAGAAACCTTACACAAAGAAATCTATGGAGCTCCTCAAAAAATAGTGTTTCAAAGGTTAAATTCAGGCAGAAAATAGTAGCTGCATATAAAATCACACTCACAGTCATTGGTTTTGATGACTTAAACATTCCTATGGAAGGCAATAATGCAATATAATAACCAAGTCTCTCCCATAACAAAACAAAACCTCTTACCACAGAAGCACACACAGTCTTAAGAAATTGATGTAATCTGAGGTCTTCTGCATTCAGAAGGAATAATTTGTAGGCTAAAAGAGTCAAAGGACTAACATTTTACTGAGAGATTTACAAATCCTTTTAAAATCCCATAAGAATAAATTATGAACTTCACACACTGATGGACACAGATTCCTGGTTTAGGATTCTTTTTTATTGATCATTTTATTTACATTATGAACAAATATATTGAAAGAGAGATGTTGTTCATAATGTAAATTATACTAATAAGAGATATGATTTTTACTTGGCTTTTGTTATCCTGGTACTCAGTTTTCACTGCCATTTTAACATTCCAATCACATTCAAAATATGTATTTTAAAATTGTTTGTAATTTGAACACCAAGAACTGCATCTATAAGAAACAGTATTAATCACAGAGCCAGCAAAACAGGTTAAGATTTTCCATCAAAAACACAAACTGAACTTGAAAAGCACTTTTTGTCTGGAGCCAATACACAAAGTGTCACTAGTTATACAAGTTAGCAGCAGTTATCTTAGGGCAGTCATTAAATTCTGATTAGCAGGGAGGTATTCTTTAGAAAATCAATGTAATTTAAAATTAGGTTTACCAAACAGTTTTGCCACCTACAGCACAGGGAAATAGATAAGCTTTTTTTCACACTGGAGCTCACAAACTACAGAGGTAAGGGCAGACAAGTCCCACAGTGTCTGACTGTGCTCTGAGCTAGTCAGATGCAAGCAACCTCCAATCAGAGAGCTACACAGATAAATTAATCAGCACTGTACTTAAGCTATTATGCCCTGTCTTTCAGCAATAAATATCTATTTTCAAATATTTATTAGTAGTCTTATCTAAAATGAAATGCCTTTATAATTCCTGTTACCCTGACTGCATGTAAATCCAGCAAGCAATTAAGCCAATAAAGGAGAGATTTAGAAAATTGTTTAATTCCACTATCTGACATTTACATATAGTAGTATTCCAGGTGGCCTTCGGTTCCTTTCTGACTTGAAGGAACTAGATACCATAGTAGATTTAACATGAATAAACAATTATGAAAAATAATTTTATTCTAAAACCCTCATGGATCTGATTTTCCACAGCTAATCACACTAAAGTCCAGAAGACAATTAAATGGTATCTCTTATTTTTTAAGAGCTTTAAAGTATTTTGGAATTCAGATTAGAGATGAAAACACTCATTTGTACAGCACTTCAAATACAGTTTCTTAAATCCATTGTGGCAACATGTCTACTGTCCTAAGCAAAAACAAGGAACTGTTAACTACCAGCAAGCCAATGCACATTTCTCAGCAAGCATTATGCTTTGTATTCTACAGACAAATAATGGCTTCCTTCCTGAACTGTTTCAGCTGCATCTTTCCACTGGAAAAATGGTAAAGTACTTGCTTTACATGTATGATCCAGCTGGATTACTCTGCTTTATTAGGGTGCTGGTGTAGAAAAGGAATTGCTGACATACATGTTGCTTTTGCACACAGGTAATGCCATGATGGCTTTTCCTAAGACAAGCGCAAAGGCAACGATCATAACATTACCGATTTGCAAATGCAAGAATGTACAGATTTAGAAAATAATGACTACATAGTAGCTACAGGCAGGACTGGGAGCTGGCAAACTGTAGATCCTATTTCTATGCACATACGAAAATCCTTGTGAATTCAAACAAGATATGTGATGTCCCACTGCCTCATTTTAATTTACAGAAAGTCTACTGCAGTGTACAGAGAGGGTGTGGTGACATTCAGATGCTGAATGTGTGTTCTGGCCAAACCTTTAGTTGAAATTGTTAGTAACTGATGCTGCACACAGAAAAGAAGTTTGGAGACAGACCACCACACATGCTGCAATTTCAGAGAAGCGCAAAGGAGAAGAGATATTCAGGAGAAAGAAAGCCTGAAATACTGCTATAACTCTCTCTCCCAGTACAAGCCACACTAGGGCATACAATGGCATAGTCGCACCATTTCTTGTGTGGAAAGACTGGGCTTTGAGCAGGGGTAGGTTTACTCCTTCCTAGCCTTTCAGAGATTATATTTACATGCTTTAGGCCTCAGGATTTTTCCTGAAGTTACAGTGGCCTCAGTTTTGATAGACTTCTTTTTTTTTTTAAAGCAGTCCTGTGCCATCCCATTATAGTATAGTATATAGAGTAAGAATATGCATAATCCATTTATTTTTATTATATGCAAAGTAGTCTTCTTTCCTCAAAAAAAGCTCTCCAGTTTAATAGTAAAAATATGAAACAGAAACTGTACTGCTGTGCTCTAACTTCCTGAAAATGTTCTCTAAACTGTCCTTTAAGAATGCTTAGATAAACTTTAAAATACCTCTATAACAATGAAAAAACTTCACCCTATATTTGAAAATAAAATATTCAGTATTTATACAGCCCTATACTTGATCTCAACAAGGACTGCACACATATGAAAGAAAACTTCACCACATTCACCGCTTGATTTTTGTCGTACAGAGGTTGACATACACTTCACTGAGCTTTCCAGAGAGGCAGCTAAACTAATCTATTGAGGTTTATGCTTTCAATCCCCTTTGCATCACTTTTTTCTAATCCAGATAAAACCCTAACCTCTACCAGCTATTCTTCCATGGATACCTTCAAAGACCTTTCTTGAAATGACAGTGCAGATCACAGTCAATGAGTGATGTGGACTGAGAATGGACTTCATCAGAGGTCTCCCTGTTAACTTTAAGAAAAGAGCAAAACCTCTGCTTCAGTTTCTCCTTTCCAAAATGGAAACACAGTTTACAAATCTATTTTTTTGTAGTGTTGTAAACAGAGGTGATTAAATATTGGTAAAGGTTCAGCTCTGTGAAAACATAAAATCCCTATAAAAGTTTGATAAATATTCTCATTTCTTTTCTCGGGAGCAGTAGCAGTGCTAAGATTTACCATGATCTAAATTTATACGAGATGAACGAGGTTTATAGGGAGAGGTAATCTCTTTCATTAGACACTAAAAAAGTAGTCTTTTACAGGACATAAGGAAGCTTTCTGCAAAATAGTCCTATCATCAGATCTGATCTTTCTCCTCTACTGCTGAAAGACATTCAGGTTTGTCAAGAATTTCTGCTTATTCAAAATGATGCTAGAGCAGAACAGGAGCCAAGATAATCAAAGATTAAAAAAAAAACCCAACAGTACTGATCATAATTCACACATCTTTGGAATTGATTTGGGGTCCAATTCTCTTTATGCCTTAAGAATTTGAGCAAGTTGGTAGATCTGTACATTAATTTAATGCTGCTGATAATAAAACTGATGAAGGAAAAAATAAAGCTCAATGCATTTTTGGACAAATGCTATAAAGAAGAGAGATTAAAGAATGTGAGCAATAACCTAATTCTACAGTTCTCAGGCAAGGCCAGTATGCTAAGGTCTCACTGAAAGGGTACTATCACAGCAAAGCTTGCATGTGAATTTTGGTATATTTCAAACATCACACGCTATCAGAAATTTTTTAGTATACAAATTTTAGCTGAGGAAAAAAACTCCATGCCTACTAAAATCCTAAAAGTCTTGATCTGCCACGAAGTACTACATAAATCTTGATAAGAATGTCAAGGTTCGTAGAAATGTCACTTTAACCTAGAGAGAATGCACTGAAATAGCTATGACTTTAAAAAAAAATGCTTAAAGGCAAATTTCAGAATCTCTTTATGAAATGATTATTAATTCCCTTCCATAAGGCTGTCTTGCTAGCATTTCTATTAGTGGTACACTCCTTGGAGAAAGCAACAAACAAAAGCTTGATGGTACTGTCTGTGCTTTGTCTGAAGCAAAACTGCCTTCTTTTAACTCAGACAAGATAATAGCAAAAATATTTATTAGAAACTGAAAGAGCAGTATTTCTTACCACATCATAATCTTAGTAGATTGCCAATTCTAGTCTGTAAATACAAATTTTAATACCACCTAATAATGTATGAACTTCACCTAATATTATTCAATTCTTGAAAGTACTTAGCAGAATAACATTTCATGTAATCTTGCTGGAAAATAATCTGGCTAAACAGAATACTAGGATACACTGTGCCCTTTTAAATTGTAGTGAGAAAACATGTCAGTTTCCAGTAGCTGGAAAATTCATAATTGAGCAATTACATACACAATACAATGAAGGAGATATTTGTTTGTGTTCTTGATTTGAAGTATCACCAAAACGTCAATCAGAAAATTAGTTTAAATTGCTGTTACAGGTAAAAGTAGAAAAATTTCAATGAGTAGCTTAATTTATAGTTAAAACCTGTAAAGTAAAACTCAGTCTTAAGAGATATTACACCTAAATCAAGGACTTGCATTTTTACATGACATGTATGTCATTTGTAAAAATTAGCCTTACTGAGCGAGCCTGAAGGCTGATCCCTGTGACTGCTTTGAATCTCACAGAAAATGCACTTTCCCAGACACTTATGCAGCAACAGAAACAGTTTTTGGCATCTTGAACATCTTTACAGAATTCGGAATTCCAAAAGGACAAAAAGATTATAAATTAGCTTTATATGATGTGATGACAGATGATTTAAACTGCAAGACGTAAGTGAATAAACTTTTCTCTCTCTCCTGTCTTAGGGTCCCCTGAGTCTTGTTGCGATGGTACCAATTTTGTCAGGTCATTGAGCATGCTAGTAATTATTTACATTTGGTGTATCATAGCACTGTTAATATTTTTGTAAAATAAACATCATTTAGCGTTACCTGCCTGCACTTGCATCTGCAGACAATATGTTGGCTCATTGGCTGCCCCACAAGCTATCTAATGGCTAAGATGTAATAAACTGCCACCCAAAACAAAAGAAAAAACATTAAGAATGAGTAGCAGGATTTTGACTGAAATTCTACGAGTTTGATAATTTTTCCTTCCTAATCTATCAGCAGCATTTAACAAACTATCACACCCAACAGTTCATATAATCTAGCTGAGTTTCTCTGTTCATTGATGTAAATATCCTAAACCTTCACAGTCTAAGTTTAGATGTCTTTCCGGCAAGCCTCAGCTAACTTTGTACTGAAACAGAACAGAAATAGTCATCTAATTCCTTAATGATATCTCAGCATCATTACTATGTTCTGCTGCAAGACAATCAGAAAAAACTTCAAATGAATTCTTAAATTGATCCAACTGCACCCACAAGGTGCAACTGTCTAAACCATTAGAAATTATGTAGTCAGTTAAAATCTACATATTCAAAAAGCCAAGGAAATTTCCATGGGTTGTATTTTTGCCTCTCTGGAGAACTTCGACAAGAATTCTGTACTGTATTCATAAATCATTACACTTAACTATCATTCCACAGAATTTTAAACAAACCATTATTAATAAAATATAAAAAAAATCTATGAAATCACTTAACTGAACATCAGTCTTTCCCTACTTTCCTGTAGTAATATACTTAAATTAGGGTTAGAGCAAGCCACATATATTTCATTCACTACTTAAAGATATACCTTCTCATTCTAAATATACTGCATTAATGTAATAAATGGTGCTGATGGTTGAAGCTTTCCAAGGAAAAGACAGTGTTACCACATTAGTCTTAGCTCTAAAACTTGGCAGTCACTTAAACCAGGTCAAACAGAGTTGGAATTGCCAGTCTCTCTGTGTAAGAAGTAATTTCTGTGTAGAAGTAACACAGGCACATTTCTTCACTCCCCAGGGAAGACGAGGGAAACGCAAAGTAACTAGTGTGCGCGCTTGATAGAAGCAGTGGGGGGCAGGAAAATATTACTTATTTTCCATATGTGCAACTTTGAGAAATCACAGACAGAACAGTACTAGAAGACACAGGCTCACTTTGCACTATTTCCAGACAGCTAAGCAACCCACCCAGACAGCAAACGCATGCTGATGGTCAACTGGAGCAAACATGTCCACCAATGTTTCAGGTTATTAAGACACTAATTCAAAGCAGATACTGTTTGCCAAAGTTGTTCTGACACCTATTGTATTCAGAATTTCCGTGGCTGCTACCGCATTTGCTGTGCCTCATTAGAAAAGCTGCAAGAAGAAATCTCTAAAATAACATAAGCACATTCTGTACTTTAAGAATAAACACTGTGTCAGAGGACACCTTGTTTCCCGTAGCATCCACTGTGTACCAAGATATTCACAGGTTACACTGACAGAGATAATTGGAAAAGATTATGCTCTCACTCTCTTAGTTATGATTAAATTGCTAGTTTTCAAGATTCACATGGAAGCCTCAAGTAATTCCCGGATTATTGGCAGAACACATAAAGGAGTTTGTTACTCATTGCCAGACATAGTCTAGTAACATATTATGAATTCAAATTGTCATCTGGACAAACGCGTTCTTTATATTCTTACTAACCTGCATGTACCTAAGACAGACACAGGTAATTTTGAGTTTCTATTTGTCTTTAGATCCCAAAATTTACAGGAGGCCTGAAAACTTGTTTTCAAAGTGCAGGATTGGAATTCCATTAGAAGGTGAATGGGCAGCCAAGACAATTAACAAAGCACAGGCAACATGTTTACATTGGATTGAAAGATGAGTCTCTACCTCTTGCTCCAATTTAATTTTCTGTCCGATACTTGTTACTTTCAGCATCAAATGTACAGGATGAGCCTGGTTTAAAGCAAATGATGCTCCCCATGGAAGAAGAATCATATTTTTCCATATATGATAAGTGCACAATTCTTTGCCATGGCAAGTAGTTTTGAATCTATAACTCCAGGTACAGGTTCTCTGTGACGTGGCCAGAAAGAGTAGTAAGCCTTCAAACTGGCTTGATGACAGGATTAATTACCTCCACTATTGGTTACTTCAAAGTGTTGAAAAGATATTAAATTATTTCCTTTACTAATTAGCATCATATGTGCTTATGCAGATGTGTTTTAGTTAATGTTGGCCTTGGACACATCAGGAAACATACAGGTAGTGGTACGGCAGGCTAAATCTGTTGCCTGGGGCCATGCATGGAATGAATTAGCATTATTTAACTACTCAAAGATAAGATACCAGTTTCTTCTAAAACAAACAAGTATCAAGTTGTGCCACAAAAAGCAGAGCCAGACTCTTGACATTCACATTCTAGCCTGTTGTTACACGATTGCATTTATGAAGTTTCCAGTAAGGCAACTCCATTAATAAACAGAATTCCAATGACTTTTGTGATTTCAGCAACTTTGGGTTTAATCCTAGATTTAGAAAAGAGTTCACTTATTATTTCCTTCTGGCATCAGGACGAATTATTCACATGTGGTTGAACTTCCGCTCAGCATCTCTGCTGGTTTTGTTGAGAAAATGACGACAGCAGCTCTGCTGATTTCTCTTGTAGGAAAACCAAGGGGAGTATCAGTAAGGTGAGCTCAAATGCCTTGAGGTTTTTCTCCATCATTGATTTTAATGTGATCACACTCTTCTGTTTGACTTCTTTATATGGCTCTGGTAGAATTAATCATCATATCTTAGGCACCTGAAGATACAATTTTGTTCATCATCTTGATGAAATAAGGTCTGAGCATCTTTAAGCTAACTCCATCCCCTCTATCTACTGAATAAAATTTACCTACTCGGTGACGGGTTTGGGACAGCAGCGAGATTTAACCTAGATCAGTGTGAAATAATATTTCTATGTTAAGTGGAGCAACCAGCTGAAGTAGCAGATCATGAAGAGTACAGTTTACCTGTCACAGGAAAACCATCATCACATCTTTTCCTGAGATTACATCAATCTATTATAGGCCCAAACAGACTAACAGACAGAATTTGTAACTCAGGCTGTCACCACTCACATTTTTCAGCAGGTTCCCAACCTAATATGTGGTCAAACAAGATGGTGAGCATCATAGTTATAAAACCAGATAAAGTATTTGTATCTATACCTTTAATCTGTAATTCAATCACCACTAAATCCATTTTATACCTGCACCTCATAAAAAAGTTTTTGAAATATTTGTTTCTTACAAATATGTTGCTGATATATTTGGATCTTATGAAGTAAGATTTTGCAAATCTTTCAAAACAACAAATAGTGCCGAATGCGGCTGTTTCCTACTGGATTTTTCCTAATAGACTTTTCTTGATTCCTGGTTACAGTTTGTATTTATATTTACAATTTTATAGTTGATGAATCTTGGCTGATAAAGATTCCTCCCATTGTATGATACAGTTAGAAGCAGAGGGACATACTCACATTGAGAACACTGGCTCAGCAAGGTACAAGAAGGAAAAGATCTTTGAATAAGGTATTTATATTTCACTTGAATGACCTCCAGATGAGGGTTAACTTGTTTTGCTAAAGATTTAGATACTTTTGATAACATTAAAGAGTCAGCTGCTATCACTGCAGCATCAAGACCTCTGAACCGTGTGTTTAAATAGAGCACTACACAATTAAGTAAGTAAATAATGACCAGGCAACAATTTAGATAGAAACGATAATGATTCTGATATAGGTTGCTGTCTTTGTGATCCTCGTTAAAGGTAAATTTTTCAGATAAAGATTTTTGTATGTACTGTAAATATTTCAAGGTTGAGATGTTAGGCCTTCAAACACATATTTAAAAATATCTTAATGCATTAATATTTCTAAGTAATTACATAGATGAAAACATACCAGATATACAGTATCTGCATGTTTTTCTACACTTCTGTTAATGTAGGATTTTCCCATTTTTTGGTATAAGAATATGAAAACAATGCTAATGATATTACAGCAGCATATTGCGTGCAGATATACTGGAGAGGAGATTTTACAGGATCTAATTGCACCCATTCCTATCACCCCCAAACAAAGCATTGCTACCTTGTATGTACAAATTGGACATATATAATGTGAATATAAGACAGTCCATAAAACAATGGTAGTTTTCTCCTAAGGAAAAACCCCACAAGCGTGAATACAAACTTTAATGTCAGTGATGGATATGGTTGCAGTCACACTCTGACTACAGCACAAAGAGCTGCAACTAATATACAGCTTGACAAGAAACGCTTTTTGGAGCACCCCTCTCAGCATTCATCAGAAATAATTAATTTCAAAAGTACATGCCTTTCAGTGTCTCTGACTCAGACTTTCCATAGGGTTTTATAATTACTACAGTGTGAACCTTCTGTCCATAGATTTCCTTGATTTCAAATCCAGATAATTAACTAATACCAATTAGTCAACAGTCAGTGTTTAAAAAAAGGTAGACTCTCATTTAAAACGAATTTTAATTAATCTTATTTTGGACATAAACAACAGTTATTAACGGATAATTTAGAAGAGTAGTGTTTCAGTGAAATGGATGCAACCTAAAAGTCATCCTAAAATAACACATAAACCCTTATTAACGTAATTCACCATTACCTTGATAATCCACAATCTTTAGTGTCATGATGTAAGAAACTGAAATCATGCTAAGCATATGCAAGTAAGAGTGGTATCTGACTGAAATCTAGGTACCTCTTCAACTGAATCCAGGTCTGAAGACTTTTCTGTCCTTTAATAACTTCATTAGGGTAGGAATAAAGAGAGAGCCATAAATCTTGCCCATCAGCTGGCAACAGCTATCATAACTGCCATCAATTCCCGATACATTATTCGGAACCATTTTCACTCTCCTTCAGTATGAGAAATTATGAAACTAAGGTCTGTCCCCACACAAAACACCACAGTGATTACAGTAACCTCAGATCTTGGTTTCTTGTGTGTCTCTCTTATAGGCAGCTGGAGACAGAAATAAATTTCCCTTTTCCCCTCAGCCAGTTTCTTTTTACCAGTGGTAACCTGGTGGTTTCTAAAACGTCTCTACTTTTCAGTGTGGCTTGCCTTTGCGAGAAATGTTTGGACAGAACTGGATAACTTTGCCTTCACTGCCACCCTCTGGGCTCCTTACTTCAAAAGTAAGACTATGAGCTGTGGCACAGATTTCAGGATGCCGTAACACATACCATCTTGCACATCTTGCAGTTATTAACAATAGTAATATCTACTTACATATCATCTTTCTGCTCTAAAAAGTACTCTGTCAAATGGCTTTACAAATCTATTGATTAGATTGCAGCACAAATTTTAAATCAAGAGCAGTTAGAATTATTTTAATCCCAGAAAATAAGATGACCCTACACAATCATGCAATCTAAATTTTCACAACTGATTTGTGACTGCAGATGAGGACATGTCCTATTGCTAAGAGGTTACCATTTACGTTCCTATTTCAGTTAAAAGAATCAAAACCTCACTGATGAGCCTAAGTTCTCAGGGCCCATTTCTGTCTTACCTACCTATATAGTCCCACCAACATAGGTACCCATACTAAATATCTGCCTATAACACTTTTTCTCAAACGTCTCAAGAGCTTAACTGGTCTGCTTTTTTTCACATAAAAACAAAGAAGTAATGGTAAAGGAGCCCACACAGACTTAGGCTGCAACAGAGGAACAGCTCTTGATATGGAACTCAGTATCTTGTCCACTTCCTTCTGTTGTCTTAGATAATCATTGTGTGCTGTAGCTTACTCCCTGGCAATAAGGAAGGCAACTAAATCACTGTACAAAGGTGGCTACAGTCTGAAATGGTTAGGATGAGCTGGCAAATGCTCTGAGTCAGGATGGAAAACTACTCACTCTGTTTTCACCTTCTTAACCGCACAGTCTCCCCCCAGCGTCCACTTCAATGTATGTCGACTTGCACTACAAATTATTTTAATTTGTACTTATCCAGACTAACTTTGCGCAACATATGAGATGACATGTTATCAGCTCAAGTCAAGTTTGAGGGTTACTAAGGGTGAACACAGTGATGTCTGTCAAACGCAGTGGAAGAGAATTTTCAGATTAGTTTTGTACAGCGGGAGTATTTTATTTCCTATACAGTTCGGAAAATTTCTTTAACCTGGCAAGTCTATTAGAGAAAGAGTCATAAAAGGAGAATTTATGCCTACAATCGCTTAAAGGAAATGCTAGGAAGACAGGTAAAGTTCATTGTACCTGTTGTTACTGAAACAATCTCAATGAATTAAAGCTTTTCCCCCCAAATTCTCAAAGTATTTAAGTAATGGAAAAAAAAAATGCTTTGCAAACATCCAACAACTTTTAAAATCTGTTTTTCCTCTTACCATAACAAAACACAGGACCAAAAGAACAAAGAAAAAAGATATACTCCCTGGGTTTATACATAACACAGTTCTAAATTTTGTTTATGCCTCACATAAAGTGATTCAGCTATGATCTTGGTGATTTGTGTAAACCAGCAAAATCTCAGTCATTCAAATAATTCTTTGCAGACCTCTCAACCCAGAAAGATCAAGGAAGACAGAAGTGGCCACTAATCTTTAAAAGCACTCAATTTAGGGTCAAAGGCATATAAAGGTTCTTGATAAACTGTTCTTAAGGATTCTCAAATACTTCAGCAGTGGTCTTTGAACACAAACACAGTGATGTAATTAACAACTTATTAACATACTTTGTAATCCCCTACAAACTCATACTCAAATACTAGCATCTGGCAAAAAAAAAAGGATGCAAAAAAAGTGATTTGTTTTCTTTTTTCATAGAAAAGGGAAAGAAAGTAGGAGAGAGATAATCCACAAAAAGCTTCCAAAACTGCAGACTGAGGTAAATAACATGCTGTAATACACCAATCAAGTGACAAGAAAAATAATTAAAAAAATATTAAATTACAGTATCAGGAAAAATCGTATTTCCTAATATAAAAATAAATGACTTAGATAAAGTTTTATGGAGGAAAAGCAATTCTCTAGGTTCAAAAAGCATTTAAAGATCATGTTTAAAAGAACACCTTCAGAAACTAATATTAAAAATCAAAGATAAAATTAGACTGTTTAAACTTATGTGTTGAGCCTACCACTTAATAACGCAGATGCTTATACCGCATCTTTTATCTGCCAAAAAAATGCAAAGGCATAAAAGTACTCTCAATGCGTATTTTTCCCTGCGATTACTTTGTATGTCTATATACTTCCGAAACATACTGTGAGGCCTATTTAAAGGTTTCAGGGTTCTTGTGAAGACCTTATATACAATAAAAAATAGCTGCTTACAGTTCTGTTCAAGCTCTTTGCATTAAATATAAATACTTATTAAAAAAACCATGTAACAACATAAAGCACCCACAAAAATATTTTACTTAATTCCAAGAAGAAGAAGAAGAAAAAAATCTTACATTTTTAGGGAACAATGAAAAATGGACTTACAGATCTCCCAAAGACAGTCTTACAAGTTAGACACCTTGGAAAGTAAAACAACAAAGACTTTTTTTATGTTTAATGAACTTTGAAATAGTTGTTTTCATTTTCTGTGCAATTACAGAAAATCGAGGAAAACGCAACACAAGCAATTTACATAACCACCACTGAACAGTACATACAAGTAATTTTAATAGAATATGCTATATGATAAGTACTACAGAGGCCTTAACATGCTAACAGTTCATGTTCTTGGACAGCAGTCTGACCTGAGCATTAACTTGAACAGCTGCAAACAGACATACAGCTTCCCAAGCAACCCTATGAATAAAAGTCAGGTAAATACGTATGACAACACATGTAAATTAAATATTGAATTTTGTTTCTGAAAATGTAAGTTGCTACATAGTCACATGGAATAATTTGTGAAATGTGACAAGGAGCCAAAAAAAAAGAACATGTGCCACAGTGAGATGCAAAACTAAATTAATCTGAAGAATTTTACATGAACTTGCCTTCCCCTGTCTGAGGGGCAGTCAGACAGGAATGGACACTTTATATTCAAGTTCAAAACTTGGAAAATTGCAGAAAAGTGATGCATAACAGCATCCTGAGCAGGTTTTTATTGTTGTCCAGTTCAAAAGTGAGTAAGATTTCTTCCCAGTCCTCCAGAAAGATGTCTCCACACTTCCTCAACTATTTCATGCTGACACTGACATTTCAGAAAACTGTAGCAGCAATCAGTAGTCGTGAAAGCAGTTGAAATTCTGAATCTTAAAACATCTAGCAGGAATGCATGAGACAGGGGAAAATCAGTCCAGCTTCCCAAAATAAGTGGGAAGTTCAATATAAATGATACAGGCTGCTATCTGTAGCAGATCAAAAGGCTTCAAGCTGTGAATTAGAGGTTGCCTGCTCCATACGGATAACCCTCATGCAGGAGCATGAGCACTCTTTGCAATCCTCAGGAAAAGTCAGTAAAAATCAAGATTCCAAATGAACCTCTGCACATTGTGTATCACACTTTTAGACATGTGTCAGAATCAATACTAGTTTACTGCAGAAATAAATACAGCAAATACGATTTCACTTCTACATATGCCTTTTTTAAAAATCACAGCCTCTTAATATCAGTTCATTTATTTCAGATATGAAAAATACATATTCTTTGCTCTTTCTGCAACAAAACCATCAATGCAATTCCTTTTAAGGGTATTGAAAGCAGATGCTTCAGCTGTCTGTTTTTTATAACTAAGATAAAATATGTCGCCTTATGTATAAAAATAGGAATATTTCTAACAGTATGGTTATTTGCCAGCTGAACTAAATAGAAAGTCTCTTGACAACAGGAGTTTATGGCAACAAAATTAAGAAGATGATTCAACATACAACGCCAAATAGGACAACACTCCTGAGCCACTTCTCATGAATTTTTGTTATCTTAAAAATATCCTTATAGTTAACAGCACAATGGCTATTGTAATAAGCCAGGAAGGATCTTTTGCACCAAAAAGAAGAATTAATAAAACCTTATATAAGTACAAACTGTCTCAAACTGTACTTGAGAACAGGACTGACACTGGCTTTCATTAGAGGAAGCCATATAAAAGATATCGGGGACTATTGGAGACATGTGTGCTCCTAAGGCGATGATTTTTGCCTGAAGCTGGGTATTAAAAACATCTTGTTTTCAGTGTTTCATGGTAAACTATACAAACATCCAATGTTTAAAACAGTTCAGGGTGCCTGGGGAAGCATTACCTGAAGAAAGTGGGTATCCAGCTACAAATGTATACTCCTATATAGTTTTATATCAGTACTGTTGAAGATACACAATTACACTGAGCTTTGTGTTTCAGATAAAGTAACCAGACATTCCCCTTTAGTCAGAATACTCCCAGAAAACTAAAAATTACTCCAGACATCTTGTCAAAAAAATTTGCAGTAGTCTTTTGTCATAGATTTTCAGCAAGAAATAGATTATTCCCTTCATATTTCTATTATGCAAGTGTCTTGTATCTAACTGTGTAAACCTTTTCAGCATCACAGAAAGAATGGGCATGACTCTCACTTCGACTCTAACACTCAGCTTTTGTGTTGTGTTGCATACTCCGATGCAAAGATCCTTTGGCATATGATCCAGGGCAGGGAACATGTCACATGCATACCTTCGCTCCCTATTTTCTTCCTTTGTTTCAGTGGCTCTTTTAGTTTAATTCCCAACATTTCTTACTTTGTATTACCAGGAAGCGCAGCAATGCCTCCAGACAAACACAGTCAGCTTAGGAAGCGTAAGGATAGCCGTTACTAAGATAAGGATATCGGCAACCTAGAAATCCAGGGTACAGAAATCCATAGGGTACAAAACAAAGTATAGCATGTATCAAGGTGCAGTAGGTAAGTCTGTATCATAGAATTATGGAATAGTTTGGGTTGGAAGGGACTTTTAAAGGTCATCCAGCCCAACCCCCCTGCAGTGAGCAGGGACGTCTTCAACCAGATCAGGTTGCTCAGAGCTCCGTCCAACCTGGCCTTGAATGTTTCCAGGGATGGGGCATCTGCCACCTCTTTGGGCAAGCTGTTCCAGTGTTTCACCATCCTCACTGTAAAAAATTTCTTCCTTATATCTAGTCTACATCCACCTTCTTTGAGTTTAAAATCATTGCCTCTTGTCCTATCACTACAGGCCCTACTAAAAAGTTTGTCCCCACCTTTCCTGTAGGGACCCTTCAGGTACTGGAAGGCTGCTATAAGGTGTCCCCGCAGCCTCCTCTTCTCCAGGCTGAACAGCCCCAACTCTCTCAGCCTTTCCTCATAGCAGAAGTGTTCCAACCCTCGGATCATTTTTGTGGCCCTCCTCTGGGAACTGCACTGATTTGATACCAGACAAAATGATAATACCTACACAGTAACATGGGACACACGGAAGACCACAACTGTAATTAACCATTACAATATACATTCAAGCATAATCAGCATCTACATTGCAAATAAAGGACCCTTGACCTTCACCTAGAGATCTCACTGTTTAAGAACCATGCTAGAAAAAGGAGGATCCTGGATTAACATCTCCTTCCACCCGGTGTTAAAGGTCCCAAACCAAGCTGAATGCTACCCTTTTACTTTTTCAACTATCTGACCACGCCAAGAAATTGAAAACATCCAAAAAACCTGTGGCTCTTTCCAGCTTTTGATCAACACACTACTGAGGCTGACTAACTCTCTTCTTCTCAACTTACCACCTGACAGTTTGCCCTTCTCTAAACAAGCTCTGAAGAAGCTATTCTGCTCTATGATTCCACGATACGAAGTGGGTTGGCGTAGAATGGTGGGGAGGATAACTACTGACAAGTCCTCCTGCCAGACAAAAAAGAATGATGCAATTTGATATCCACGGCCTCAAGGGTTTACTTTGTTGTTGGTTCAGACTCATGATGAACATTAAAGAAGTTTCCTCCGTCCCAGTGAAAACAAATATACAGTTCACCCAGCCTCACAGTGCGATGAGCAAACTATTTGTCTGTACTCTAACAAGCTGGAACCTAAAGAACAATTAAGTGGCTCTTTCCATAGAGGAACACGGAGCTCACAGTATCTCCCTAGGGTGTTAAACCATTCATTAATACCTCAGAAAAAAGCCAGCAAATGCCCAGAACTTATATGAGGACAAAAACTGTTTTCTTCTTTCATGAGTCTTGGACAACCTACAGAAAAACCCCAATAATGCAGATGAAAAGCCCAGCTCAGTCAACCACCTTGCCTTGTAAGTTTGAAGAATAAAGCTTGTCAGGAGACTAGTAAGGCTATTTAGAAAGAAATGTTGAACCAATCCAAATTATAGCTGCAATTATCCAAGCCAAAGTAAAAAAATGCTCCTAAGTATCAGCCATCAAAACCTATGTTATCCTCTGTACAGCCAACTGCAAGAATAAAAACGTATCAGAACAAAACACTTGCAGTCCAGATGTAACATTCCTTCTGCAAAACACAGCATATAATGCATCACCTTCAAAGGAGCAGAGAAACAATCAATCTAATGGTTCTTACCCTTTAATAACTTCTCTAAATGCCAGCTGTACAAGTAACTCTTTGGATACAAAAGCTACCTGCACTATTTGCACCCAAGTTCCTTGTGCTCCCTGAAGATCACAGGTGCCAACTGAAAACTTGTTCATTTGCAAAAAGACAACATGCATAATAGTAAAATATTGAGGCCTAGGATGTGACATCTTTTGAAAAGGAGGCTGAAACGTAAACAGTGAAAGCCAGCAGAAACCTCACTTAGTTTAAAAGACTGAAATGCTGCTAGCCTATCCTCCCTCCTCAAAAGCTTCCCTCCCATCCCCCTTAAAATCAGAAATCTAGATGAATTTACCAAAATGTAGAGGAATTACAAAATGAGTCACACCCTGCTATATATTTTCTACTTTTACACAATAAATTTGGCACTTTTTTCCCTACACTGTTACTACTTCAGATGAATCCCAAAGTGCTCAAAGCCAGATAAAGCTGATAAAACAGAAACTTTCTCTACAGAGAACTAATTCAGCATAGCACAGCAAACTTGCCGCAGAAAAGCTTAGAGAAAAAAACCTCAAGCTGCCAGTAATTCTCCATTCACTGAGTTAACCAAAACCAGTAATGCTTCTCTGACACTTCCAGAACTGCTGCAAATACTACACAGAAGCCCTTACCAGATGAAGCTGACGTGCCAAGCAATACTTTCTGATGCCTCACATGATACACTGGCTGATTTGAAGGGCTCTCTAAAGGGTATCCTGACAGTGTATTTAGCTGCCACCTGGTGTGCGTGACAGCTCCAACCACGAGTAAGTTTTTCCACTGCCAAACACTGTCACCAGAAGACCCTTCCACCGTATTACTACGGGCATGCTATGGTGGCCACTATGTTACTAATGAAGTTGTTCCCTCACTTAGACAAGCCAGCGTCTCTGGGAGATGACTATCTGCATCATGGCTCCAGTATAAGTGGGTATCAATTCCAAAAGTAAGTATGTAATACAAGTCCCTCTTTGTCCCAATACACAGAGGCTATGAGCTGCTGAAATTCATAGTTACAAAGCATTGGTTATTTGGCTAAATCTGGAGAGGTTTTTAGCTCTGGGGCTTGGCAATTCAATTCCCTTTATTGTCAGGGGAGCAGTTAACCACAAAAGCATTTGTTAAATTAATGCATCTGTGAAAGCTGCTGTACCTCATTTAATAGTGTGTAAATTTAACCCCTCAAAACACACAGACATTTTGTACTATAGTATGTGCTTCATAAACAAAAACAATTTCCACTAGGACATCTTACACATGGTCACATTTAAAATAAACCTCAAACATGCATGTGCTTTCACTAATTTCTGAGACCTGAGAAATGTTGCCCTTTCTCCTTTATACCTCAATAAGCTGTATCATCAGCATCTTCAAATAGCTGCACAGGAAACTGGGAAACAAAATTCTGAAACAAAATAGCAGATCTGTTCAGCTGTCTCACCTGTTAAAAATGTAACCATATAAAGCATGAAGAGGAAGGGACACCAGGTTTAAATGTGACCTATCCTCATTTCTGCTCAAGGGACAATACAGTTCTTTCCTGCCCCAGACAGAGGACAGATTACAAAGGACCAATCTTGCCATAAAGATTGTACTGGTTAATACAGATTATACAGGCTAATACTGGTTTACACATCATAAGATAAATAATTTAATTTACATTATATCCTTTATTTAAGGAAGAAATTCTTTACAATGAGGGTTGTGAAACACTGGAACAGGTTGCCCAGAGAGGTAGTGGAGGCCCCATCCCTGGAAACATTCAAGACCAGGTTGGACAGGGCTCTGAGCAACCTCATCCAGTTAGCAGTG
>Ga0065711_1027363_pt1 | contig 50387 bp, 30 predicted proteins | sample Hoacrofraction12_FD_59098 | JGI IMG/M metagenome (GOLD analysis project Ga0065711, IMG submission 59098) | Hoatzin crop microbial communities from Cojedes, Venezuela - Epithelial fraction 12 v2 (version 2) | ecosystem: Host-associated > Birds > Digestive system > Esophagus > Crop | place... | reverse complement strand
AGAAAAGAAAAGAAAAGAAAAGAAAAGAAAAGAAAAGAAAAGAAAAGAAAAGAAAAGAAAAGAAAAGAAAAGAAAAGAAAAGAAAAGAAAAGAAAAGAAAAGAAAAGAAAAGAAAAGAAGAGAAAAGAAAGAAAGAAGGAAAATAATAGCTGTCTACATAAATACATGCCTATATACATACACACACAAGTGCACTAGACTCATTGTAAATAAAAACTAAAACAAGTCATTTTTGTTTTGTTTCCCCCTCAGGTATGAAGTTGGAAAGTTTCTACCAAGTCATTCTCGGGTCAGCTTTCTACAGGGGTGGCTGCTCAGGAGCCCTCGGGGGGCTCTGCCGGCCCCCAGAGAATGCTCCTTCCCCTCCAGTCAGGACAGCCTGGGAAAGCAGGGCAGAGCTGAGACAGAGGAACAGAGGACCAAGGGGTACGTCCAAGAAGGTAAGTCTTTTAAGTGTAAACCTGCCATGCACCTGTAAGATCAGGTTCTTGCCTGCCGGACCTCATCCTACCATGGAAAACTGCTTATAAAAGAGTCCTGACCAAGGAGTCCTCCAGTGATGTATTTAAGAAATTTCTGGCATGTTTTGTTTTCGTGGCTATTAAATGGGTTGCATTACATGCAGAAGTTTAGTAATTTATCATGAATCTATTTATTTGCTAGTTCTGCATATCCTCTCCTCTGCAGCAACTTTTACTCATTGCTTGTCAAAAACAACGTCACGTGTGTGCTTCTGCTTCAGAAACTAAAGTCGATTGATATTTGGTACAGACTTGAGAGATTTGGGTTGCCAACACAGGAGTTCTTTCACATCGTAAAACAAGAAAAAACATGGAGGTGGCTGGCAGAAAGTCTAGTTGACAAAACATATGCGAGAAATTGAAGAAAAAAGTACCAAATATACCCACGACCAGCGGGTACTCAAATCCCAGGTTTCATCAGGGAAGTTTATTAAAGAACAGATTTGGACCCCACAGAAGGCAATGGAAAGACTCCTACAGACTTCTGTGGGCTTTTGGTCAGGTTTTAAACACTTAAACTCAGCATTCTGTCAGCTCCCTTGTCACATCAAAATGTACTGACAACTCTATCAGAAGAGTGGAAAATACTTCAAAGGAAGTATGTGCAGAACCCCATAGGAATAAGTGCGCTATAAATGTGAATGCTCAATTTGATTTAGTCCTCTCTTTGATATTAGAAATATATGGTAGCTGAAAACAGCCGTTAGCATACTCATGTATGGAAAAAAAAAACATTAATGGTCTCCTTGTCCTTGGGCTGCTAGTACACATTGCATAAAATATTTCTGCTAGTCATAGAGGTAAGGGATTCACTATCCTCTTTGTGCATAAGATGGAGAATAAAAAGTTCTTACATTGGTTCACTTTTCTTTCTCCTAGAGAAGAGGCGCTTAATTTAGAAGGTCAAGCATCCACTAAATTGGAAGGAAAAACCGTAATATAGAGACAAATTTCAGAGGTCAGCTTATTCTACCTTAGGGACTTCATTAAAGCACTTAAATGTGGAAGATCTCCTAGTTCATTTACATTGTTTGGATATGTTCTCATGGCTGCTAATAAAGGCCATGGCATTCCTCACTAGCTGTCCACAGGAAGGTGTAGGGCACACAGCAGGTTACACACGAAATAGACTGTGTGGAGATGGAAAGCATGATGGAAGAGATTCCTACCGTTGTATAAACAAACAGAAAAACTTACCAGAAAGTCAGTAAAACAATGCACTATACTGTATAGACATCCAGATTTCACATTTTTACAAATAAATACTAAAGAAATGGGAGAGTCTTCTGGACTAGATGACCCACAGAGGTCCCTTCCAACCCCTAACATGCGGTGATTCTGTGTGATTCTGTGCAGACAGTATGCAATCCACCACAGGAAAACACTTTTGAATGAGGGTATCACTGAAAGCTATCAGAGAGGACATCTCTCTCCTCTGGAAAGGCTATCCTGTAAGACGAGATTAAAGGCAGGTGTGCAGTTAACCCAGCAAGATGAAGAATGGGAGGCAACGTGCATGCTGTTCATGGATCCATGAGGGAGGGAACGAAGTATTAAAGTCACACTGGCAGAGGGGTGGATAAATTCTATGTGGGAATTAGGAGTCTGCAGCTTTCCTGCTCTGGAACAACCTTGCAGTAGCAATGCTAAAACCTGACTGGTTTTGAAGTCCAATTTGATCAAGTTAGAAGGAAGCTATTTGATGTGACTGATGGACATAGATGATTTCCTCTACCCCAGTGTTCAAAGCACAGAAGAATTAATCTGGGCTTGTAAAATCACCTGGTTTTCACAGAATGACTTTGAGTAAGTTTCCCCCCTCCCACTTCTGAAATGTCCTCTCTCAGATCCATGTTGCACCACAAGTTGAAGACTGCTGCATGTAAACATTGCTGATTTAAATTATTTTTTGACTGATTTCTGTATTTTTCATTTTATGTGCTCAGAGCTAATCATTATTGCAAAATCTAGTAGACATTGGAAGTCTATGATCTGAGATAATACATCCAGTTTGCATGAAAGGTCATGTTTATCTATAGAGAGCTGTTTTATGTGGTGCTAGATAATAATGATTTTGCAAAGAATTAAATTTATGAGCATTTCCCAAAGATAACCATACCCTTCAGTACTTCAAAACCATCAAATAACTTTTAGCTGCTTCTACAATACGAATTAGTGTTAGTGATTCATTACTATAATTCCTGATTTCCATGAAAAACACAATATATGAGTATTCTTAAAGTTCTTGACTGTTTTGGAGGGAAAAGTATCGGTTCTGTCAGTAAGAAAGATATTCCATTTCAAAGTTTCATGACTTGCCAAAAATCTTTCTTCACTTCTCTAAATAAAAAGCATTATTTAAATTTCATGGCAGAGTTACGCAACACAAAACATGTTAGGAATAGCTGAGATTGTTGGGAGGGGCAATATATGGTGAACACTGCTATCAGTTGATCAAAGCCTCTGCAACGTTTTTAAGATGCCAGACGGTCTCTTGAAGGGTAGCTGGTTTATGTGCATATTGCAAGTAAACCATTGAGGCTTGAATGAAAATCGTTCAGAAACTCCATACAAAAGTAAAAAGTAGTGATAAGGCAAATGTAAACAGATTAAGCTCTTTCAACGAGGACATCCTTGTTCTTGTGAATAGACAAATGCTGTTGTGATACAAAGAAGTAAGGACAATGACAACAGACATGAAATAAAACAATATGAGGAGCTTAAAAAGCGTGCAAATGGGAAAGGAGATTAAGGCTGGCTGAACAGCAGCCTACCTTCAACTCCACAACTCTCAGAAGGATCAGTAAGACCAAAATTTTCAGAAAAATGAATCATGACGAGATTCTCGGAACTTTGCAACTCGATCGGTGACTCTGTGCCTTGCTGCATCACAGGCTTCCTGTATGTGGAAGGCACAGAGGAATGCTTTATTCCTGAAACAGGCCTGGGTAGAGGTCAGCACACAGATACACAGACACATGCATACATATGTACATACATACGTAGAAACCCATACACATGTATAATACATATTATATATATAGCCTGACATAGCCTGGGCAACCCGACTCCAAGGTGAGAGAAATCAAAGGCTTGTTTTCAGAATTGCTTGCTCCTTGGAAACAGGAAGGTGTGAAATTTGTTAGTTGTCATCAGCAGGGTTTCTGAACCATCCTGCAAAACCTAAACAAAATTGTTTTGAGTAACAGCTTATGCATAGTCATTGCCAAGATAAGCATGTTTTGTGAACCCCTTGCTGATGTCCAATTGCACCCCAAATTGCACATCTCCACAGAGTGCTCCTGTCATGGCAAGTATCATGAGGAGAAGATGAATGTCTCATTCTGTTATGAAATTTTCTTTTCTTCCTTTTCGTAGAAGATATATGAGGCCTTTTGGGTTTCTATTAACAGCTCACTAGTGCCATGAGAGACTAATAGTCTCTCTCAAGTAGTCTGAAGCAGATAAGAATTTTCCTTCCTTTGATAGTGCCTGTAGCCTTAATTTTGAAAGCTGCTGGTGTGACTTTTTTTTCAAAGTAGGAAAATGAGTTAGAATGGTTTTTTTTTTTCCTGATGAAACTGGAAACAAAGAAGAACTTCAAAAAATCTTTTGGGAAAGCTTTTTTTTCAAGTATACCCAGCTCAGTTGTTAAGATTTGCAAAGTTTGGCTGAACAAAACAAGAGTCTTCACTCATCCTCAGATTTATCAGATGGAGTGCTTGTGCATCAGAAATGCTCTAACCTCCCCCTCTAATGGCCACAGAGGTGTAAAATGGCTTATTCACTCTGCATCTTCAAAATATTTGTACTTCAGAGAAGTCAAGAAAAGGCTCCATGTAAATAATTCGTGGGACGATAATTAAAACTGCAGTTCTTCCCTTCTATGCAAATACCGACAATAATTTAAAAATGAAAGTTACACTGAATGAAGTGGTGGGTACATATTGCAAACCAGACAGAATGGAGATGGTTCTGCAAACCAAGTACCTAGCCCTGAAATTCCTTTCAGGCTTACCAAATAGAAGTAGAGCATTCAATGAGGAGTACAGTCACTCTAAAAGCAGGATTTAATGCATCACTCTCAAGCAATTGCTTCTTTGAAACTGTATCTTGAATATTCAAAGGCATTTTTCTCTGCAGAGCAGCTTTTAAAAGGATTGGTATGCCAGACACACTTCATGTTGTCCTTATCTTTATTTAAACAAATTCCCAGACTTGGTGCTCTGAAGTATCAAACTAAAATCTTCTGAGCTGAGCCATGCCACAAAAAAAGCTGTTTGTACATACAAATAGCATCAATTGTAGCAAGCACAACAGAAAACATAGCCTGCTAGCAAATATATGCAACTACAAAATAGAAATTTTTGACTAAGGGGCTCTACATCTAGGAATGTTTTGTGCAGAACAGTTGAGTTTAATTAAATCTAACTAAATAAATACATCCTGTGAAGAAAATCAATTTGATAGTGTGCTCATACCTGGGGGGGGGGGAGAAATAACCATTTTGAATATAATTAGATCCACTCAGCAATATAGTTACTAAGATATACACTGACATGGTGGGAGCCATAGAACGACTTCTGGAACACTTGGTAAAATCTTGAAACTCCAATGAGCCAAACAGGCAATTATTTAGGTGCTTCGCTGTAGGCTTTTTTGGTTAAAAGCTTGGAGAGCATAGACTCAAATTTTAATGATAAAATCCTCTACCATTTCAATATAAACTTACAATAATTAATTTTCAAATTACCATTTATGTTTTAAAGGCGACAAAAAGTAGATTCCTTTCCAAGACTTCTTTTGACCATCATACCTTCAATAGGAAGTATCACAACTAGCAGCAACTGATATAGGATCGCTTGAATTCTAGATCTTGACTTCCATGGTGACTAAAACATACACACTTTGATTCTCAGCCTGATATTAGTGTAAAAACTCCCTTTGGTTTCAGTGGATTTTGGAACTACCTCATAGTAACTTAGTCATAGTAACGTAGTCTCTATTTTTGTTAAAACTGAACCAGAGTGATGCTTGCGATTGCCTATCAGTGGCACTGGTTGGATCACCTATTCCTGTACATGGAGGAATACTGCATCACACAGTTGCGTAGTTCAGACCCACATCTACTTGCTAGAGAAGAAAAAAGAGAAGAATAAAAGGCAAGGTAAGGCAAGTCATGGCACGGCAAAGCATGGCAAGGCAAGGCAAGGCAAGTTGACTGAATGTACAATTAAATGCTTGTTCTAAGCCAGTGGTTATAGATGTTAGGTCTGCAGATCAGTGATATACTGTCACCACAATAACCACAGGGAACTACAAAATGTATTTAGTTGGTTCTCTGTATCTGGTAGTTTGCAAGACAGCTTGAGTGTTAAAAGTCATTTGCTGGTCCTGAAGTTTCAGAGACAGGGGACTAAATACATGAAAACATATTCGAAGTTTACTTAAAAAGTTGGACTAAAAAACAGGCGTTTAACCTACGTTTATCTTTATTGCTTTTCTGGATAGAAATGGCAAGATAGATCTGGAAAGTGCACTTTAGACTACCCAGCATGTGAACTCATCAGGGGCCAAGCTTGTGAGGTAGTTTTGATCATGTAAAGAAACAAAACTGTATAGTGAGAGTAAAGCTACCCAGGGCTATCCAGGTGTTATTGCAAATGGTATTATGAATTGCTAAACCATAATGGCATACGAAAATATTTGATGACATCACTGAACCCGCCAAAACAATATATTAAACTATTTTAGCCTTGCAGTGTGCTTTCGCGTTTTATCACCAAGCCCTGTTACATCTTCTTTTTCCTCCAATTATCAGGATGAGATAAAAAATGAATCTTCCCTTTATGTACCCTGGAAAAAGCCACACTTCCTTGTCTGACACATACAATACATTTTATAGCTCATGGATGTTGTATAAGAAGCAAATTATTACCATATTTAAGCAGATGTCAGCAGCTGTTTTGCTGTGAAGATTTTCCTGGAGATGCTGGATGAGCTGTTTAATGCTTTCTAGGAAGAAGACAATTATGCAAGATACACAACAATGAAAGCACCCAAAATAGTTTTGTTTCAGATTCAAATGCTCATGTTCAGTTGTTTACTAAATTCCAAACAAAATAGGGGCCTGGCTGTGCTGGTTGTACAAATAATCAGCAAGTAAACAGCCTTTGACTGAAAGAACTCAGTAGGGTGAATACAGAAAAAATGGAGTTACTATGTCGAGTGATCAAACCTGCATAAGAAGTATGTAACAAAGGGTTATTGGGTCTTGGCCCAGGATTTTAACCATGAGGCTGTCCTTATTCATTGAACTGAGAAACTGAGTGGTGCAAAGGAAGTCTCTCTAAAATGGTTGTGGGTTTTTTTTTTTAATTTGGTGCTGAAATCTTCTTCTTCTTCTTCTTCCACTTCTTCTTCTTCATTTTCTTCTTCTTCTTCATCACAACAACAACAACAACAAGAACTTGGCAAAAACTAACAGAAGTTAAAAAAATAATCAGAAGCCCTCCAATAGCCAAGGCTATGGTATTTTTGACAGAAACATAGTAACAGAAAAAAGATCTACAAAATTCAATGGCAAAGTTAAAACCAAGAACCGTACACAAAAGTCATTCTTTAGACTGTTTCAGGAATACTCATTCATCTATAGTTTGGATATGTTAAAGTAGACTATGTTAAAGGGATGATGTTAAAGTAGAAGGCTGGGGGGAAAAAGCAGTTTATTCTCATACAAGCCAATAAAACCTTCAGAATAATTTGATTCACACGTAATCTCAGGAGCAGCTTAATGTGGTTAGCATACTAGAAATAGAAGATGCAGTCTTGTTTCCACGGAGGCCAGTGAGTGGTTTTCTCATTGCCTTTAAAGGCAGCAGCACTGAGCAGTAGATTACTGCAGAAGATGAAGCAAAGTAAGACACTGCTTTACTAAACCAAAATGTTTGTTTTGTGCCAGTGCCAAAGCCAAAGCCAATGCCAATGTTGCTGCTATGTTGTTCTAAACTTAATTATATCCCCTACAGCCTGAGCCAAATACAGCTTAAAAGTTAAACAGCACATAGGCAAATTCTTCCCACACAGGAGAGTCAAAAGATTCATTACAGGCGATCTTGCTTCTTTGAATATCAACTACTTGAAACTACTTTTGTACTTTTCACTGATGTGATGATCCCCCCCAGCAACAAATACCAAAATAACAATAACAAACCCCACCTTTCTTCGCATCACATTCTTCCTGATGATGACTGATGTTCCTCGGGACTCCGTTGCTCTATACTGCCCAGCATGCAGCATGAGTCAGAAACCTCCAACACTGGAGCTGACTGTAGATCAGTGGATTTTTAGAAGCAACTCCTGCAACAATCTATCAAAAAAAATTCCTTTTCTGAGGTCCTAGGCATTAAAGTCACGACATTTTAGTGCAATGCTCTGAGTCAGAGTTAGCTGTCATGCCACAAACGACAAAACTAATGACTTGTCAGAGAAAGTCTCTGATGTATCTGTATGCTCCCCTTTGTGGACCGGGTAAGAGTTGCAAAAAGTGGCAGATCTTGCCCCATGTAGTTTATATTCTAAACTAAACTTCACACAAAGTATTTGACTTCTGGGGAGACAAAGCACAGATGTAGTAAGACTTCTTTACTACAACATTGCTGTTGCAGTCAATGAAGTTTGGCACAAGTTGCCATATCGAACCCCAAGTTTGTTGTTGCCCCCATACACTGCTGTTCTAAGCTGACAAACCCATTCTTCCCATCTCCTGAGTAAACAGCAGCCCTCCAAATAACACAAACCTGTACACAAGGATGCTGTATCCTAGAAATATTCTTACCAATTCAGAAAAATGCCACTTAACCTGTCTCCCATTCCTGTGGCCTTTTCAAGACTCTTCCCTCTGTTACTAACTGGAGTTGGAGCACTGCAAGCAGGACAGCAGCCTTTTTTGGCACTCTTAGCCCAAAGAGGATCTCTCCCCTGTATGGACAGAGCATGTGGAAGGGAGAATTTCCAGACATGGCTTTATAAGCATCTTTTTCTGTCTGACAAATGAGGTTTAGTTTGTGACTTGACTTGGGAGACCCTGGGTGCTTCCAGATCTTCAGGTCACAGCGCATATGGCAGCTCTGTACAGGCAACCAAGAGGGCAGAGACTCAGGAATGTGCCGCACCTCTTTCTGCCTCTCTGCATCCCAGCTATGCTTCTTTGCACCTTGATTTCTGCAGAAATCAAACCTGGACAGGCACTCAAATTTTGTATATGATATTGGTTATGAACCCTGCAGTGTGACTCTGCGTATTACTATAGAAATGACTTCAGTATATTCTGGTACTAAAGATGTTTTGGGGGCTTTTAGGGCTTATGTCTCCTCTAAGTGTTGTCTTGCACATGTGCCTGGATATGTCTTCCCTAAGAACTTAGGCACCTAGGTCTTAAATAATAGGCTTTCCAGGAAATTTTTTAAAGTCAATTTCACTTGTTTTTACATTACTGTGAAGTTTACCCAGAGAGGTTTCTGTAGTGTTGTCTTATATTTTTTCCAATTTGCTTAAAACTAATGCTGCATTTGCTGCCAAGAAAAGCAGACTCATCTTTGCCAAATGTTAATACTCTGGATTAAGAGAAGATCCTACTGTCCTCTCTACCTCTTCTGAAATACCTGCAATCTCCAAATCCATTTGACAAAAAACACCCCTTATCATGTATTTTATTTCTTTATTATAGAATGGTAAAGAATAATAGTAGAGAATGGTTAATGAAGTAAAATCTGTTTTAAATCTCTGAAGATATATAACAGCAGAGCAGTTCTATATGTTAAAATGGTGCATGGTTCAACACCAGCACATAGTTCTCTACACAGCTGAAAGCATTTTCTAACATACTCTCTGACGTACCCAATGCATATCATCAGAGAGAATTAAGAGCATTGTTATACTACAGCCTTAACTCAAGATTACTAACTCAGTAACATACCTCAGTATCTCAATTGTGTGTCTCATTTACAGTTACTCATTTTCACTTATCCGTTAAGTGAACTTAGCTTTCTCCTTACTCATTGCACTCATTTTCAGCATGATTTCACTGATTTGATTTCTAATGTATGTGTCCCAGTTGTGTTGGCAGCACAAGATGGTGGTTCAGAAAGTGCCTGTGCTAGTCTCAAGAACATTCTTTCTCCATAAATTCAATATTGCAGTTCGCTTAGTCATTACCTACATAATTTTAAATCTCTCCTTTGATCAACGTGCTGGCCTTTTTATAGACTCCTTAGTTCACTTTTTTTTCCCCCAGGAGGTGTAACACAACAGCTGACTCTCCTCTCTGCTTTGTTTATTCTTAGTGTCAGTGCAGGTAGGCTCTATGTCAGCCAGAGAGATACTTTCAAGCAACTCCAAACAGTTCTTATAGAAATATTTTGCTGTAAATGGAATTTGCAAACTCCATTCCATCTCTTGTTAGATTTGTGCCTACAGTAACAGAAAATACAAGCTATTTTAAAATCTAGTAAGAATTGTGTTTCCAAAATCTGTATATACACACTAAATATGTAGGAGAACTAAATGGTTTAGGTTTCAGATCTATTTAGGGAATCTCAGTCTACAGCCAGACAATATAACCCCACCAGATTTTGAGCAAACATGTGGGAAATTACACTATGAACAAAAATCCCAAAGACGTTGCTAGAGGAGAGCAGCGAGTTTCTCTCAGTGAATCTGTAACACACTCCATGACAAAGTCTGGGATGTCCAGTGAGACTTTTGGCTCATATGTTCGGCTGTCAGCCAGACCTTTGCCTTGATCCAGCTTCTTTTGAAGAGATTGGCAAGATTTAATAAGCTGTGCAGAATACTTCGCATTGTCTTCCATCAGTCCTTTCATGCGGTGCACTCACAGAGCTCTGGCTGCCTCCAGTGATTGCCAGCCTTCCCGCGAGGCTGGTATTATTGGCAGGAAACTCTTTAATGGGATAGGAAGTTTTATGTGAGCTAAAGGAAGGCTCACAGCATGGTTTCCTCTTGTTTCTGCAGCCACACTGCATCACGCTACCATTTTTTCAACACTAATTCGTTTTGGTTGATTGCTAAGGAGGGAAGATACATTTGCGGATGACATTAGCTTGAGGCTGGCTATTCTTCTTGAGAATCCAGAACAAGTTGATGACACAGCCCTCTTAGCTGATCTTCTTAAAAAAGAAGGCATATTACTCTAGTTTCTGAAAAAGAAAATATTAAGCAATTTAACTGCCTAATACACAGATGGTAATTTCAGATTATAATCTCTGTGTTAATTTGCACAAATACGATACAGTTGACCAAGGATGAAATATCAAATCCTCATGAAGGGTCATGATGGTGCTGTTTAAATGGTGTGCTTACTTCTACAGGATCAGATATTACAAAACATTAAGACCTAGTTAGCCCTTTTTTGACGAGTCACAGGAGTAGGATTTGGACAGTGTCTACTTTCTCCTTATTTTAATTAGACCTTGCTTACCACACACTAGTTTTTGCCCTTGATCTCACACTTCCCGTATTTATGTGCATGACAGTGATTGGACTCCTCAGCTGTTCTTTTTTCTTTGATTAATTTAATCTCTCTGTCTTTAACTTTGGATGATTAAACAATTTAAGCAACTTTAGCTGGCTTCTGTTACTTTGGATAGCTTCAAACAAGCCTTGCAGATGATGTGAACAGGTAAGTATGAAATACTGACATTTTTTTCAAGCAGGCTTTTGACTCACTGCTAAGTGAGAAATAAGATTTTATTGTCCCAGCTGGGATGGATAAGGTCACTCAGCCATTACTTGTTGCCACAGTAATCTAAGGCCTCTCTCAAAGAAGGTAGAAAAGAAGCTTGGTCAAGACTATTGTAAAGTTGTTAGGACTGCTACTCTATTTACTGATGCACAGAAGAGATAATCTCCCTGTTACCGCTTTCCCTAGTTTAGGTTATATCTCAAGTGAGATCCATTCCTCTGAAGAGTTCCAAAGCCTATCCATTTGCTCCCAAAGACATCCAAGTATACATTTGATCTCTGCTTTTTTTCTTCTGTTATGAAGTAGGGGTCAGGATCTCTGAAAGCTGGCTATTTATTTATATAAATGATTCCCATAGAATTTCAGATTTCCTAGATTCTTAATTTCTGGTAAGCCTTTTTTTTGTCATTTTTACTTACTGTAACATTTAGGCCTTGGCAGGCGGACAGATACATGAAAGGACTGAACGTGCTGAGATGTGTTTCAGTTATGACAGAAATAGCATGTCAAGAGGGAATGGGAAAATGACAAGTCTTGTCCAGGAAGTTGCCCCATCTGCAACTGGTTTTGAGTCCCCAGTCCTTCCACTTGACACTAGTCCCACTTGGCATTGTTGGTTCTTTTTACAGCTAGACCCGTTTCTCATCTTCAGCAGCAGTTCCTTAGCACAGTCATTTAGGTCATCCTAAGTCTCCACTTCTCACGGGAGTCACCTCTGACGTGCAAATGCACCCTCGGCAGAAAGTTCATCTGCCTGCCTATTTTTTGTTTGCTTTTTTTTTTTAATGGCTGCACTAATGGGTTCTGAGCGAAACCAGAGGTGTTGATTTGGGATGTGTAGTCCCACGTGGTTGGGGTCCAGGATTCTTTCTCTGCAAACCACAAAAAATAGTGAGGTCAGCTAAGGTATTTTTGTGAATAATCCCTCCCATTGTATGGCCAGTAACACCAGAGGCCAGAAGGGCTCAGGGGAGGCCACTCTGTTGGAATCTGATCCCTTCATTGTTTTGCCCAAGCCAGTCTTTCGTCTTTTGGGGCACATTATAAATCTCTGCTATTCATTCAGACTCTTGCTCTGGAGCATTCACTGTGGAGAAAGCAGTGGACTCCATGTGGTTTCAATGAAGTTATCCAACCTGCTTTAATTTTTCATACACATGCATAAAGCACATCGAATGAAAGCAATTTACACCCTGGCAATACTACACAAATAATTTCTGAGGTTGTAAAAGGTAAAAATGGGTTTGATTTTATCCCCATTTGCACAATTCAGAGCAACTCGTCTAGGTACACAATCTCAAAGCAGTTAATTAGCATATAGGGTAGCATTGTTAATTCTTGCTGCATTGGATGCTTTCCTACTTTTTTGCCTGTGTTAAGAGAGATTCTCTCTCACGATGGTAGCCAGGGAAAGCATAGTTCCACATGTGCTATGCAAAAGACCTATCTGAACATTTTCTGCTCCTTTTGCTTCTGATGCCCCCCAAAAAAGCAGGTTACTTGTGCAGCTGTTCATACTTGGGTGACAGACCAAGAGGCATCTTGCAGCTCCTCATACAGTTAGTAGAGAGGGCAGATCTCAGCTCATGAAAGATGGAGCTGCCAGGGTAATATGTTGGTAAAGAGTATCAGTTGCTTTCTGGCACTGGGGTTGGGGTGAGAATGGATGTTACAATAAGGTGGCGGATCAACAGTTTGAAGTGAGACGGTGTCAGAACATCCTGTAATCATAACAGAAGAAGTTAAATAAAAGTGGACGTTGGGATTTTTCAGTACAATCATACCTGGAACATTCAATTCACTAGGTATTTGACCTGGTCAGAATGTAGATTTGTATTTCTAACAGGCTTAAATCTGGATGACATGAAGTTTTTGGTCTGCAATTTTGAGTCTACATCTCAGCACTCGCCCTCCTTGCACTGTTTTCTTCCTCTGCCTCCCTGTCTCTCATAGCACACACATACATATATGCATGCAGACCTAGAAGCTCTGTGAATTTTAGCCTTTTTTTTTTACGATTCCTCTGTATGTTGTTGTTAAACTAGAAAAGCATCTATGTTCAGATTTGTGCTGTTTTGCTCCATTCTTGTGTTTGTATAAAGGGGCTGAAGGAAAATACACTGAATGCTGAAAAGAAGAATGCATTCTGTTTTATTATAGCAAGTAGTTAAAGGCCACCTGAGGGCTTACAACAGCCGAAATGAGTATAAAACACTATTAAAATTAGTGCTTTATACAATTAATGAAAGCTACCTCTGTGACATCTGACAGATTTACCTCATTATGGGCCAGCTCTGCCATGTTTCTTGTTACTCACCTTAGTCCGTAGTGTCCCCCTGAAGACCACAGAGACAATTCTTAGATTAAGGTATTGCTGAAGAGGGCAAAACCCAGTCTTTCCCTGTAGTGACGAATTAAAATTTTTAGGGACACAGTGTGCTGAGGCTGTTCATGCTTTTTGTAGGTTCTTGGGATAACCTAAATTTAACGAATGGAGCAGTTAATCAATAGCTACTGCAGTGACTTTGTAGGCAGTGCATCATTTCAGCAAACACAATTTGTAACAGTGGGAGTTCATAGAAGGCATTATCAGGGAAACCAACCAGCAAGGAGTTTGAATAGTCTAATCTTAAGGTAACCAAAGCATGAATAACCATTTCAAGCTCTGGATCAGACACAGCTGGCTGCAGAATGATGATATTCTTTAAGCGCACTCAACAGGATTTGGACTAAACCCAGGCAATAAACCAAAACCCTAGGCAAATTACTATTAAAATATAGACAACATCAAAGGTGATAGCAATGAATTAAAAAGATTGAAATAAATGTTTTGGTGCAAGAAGAATTTATTTTCTTTTTATCAGCCTTTACACATAAGAAGATCTTCTAGTTTCAGGAGTGCATGTTTGAGAGCCATGATTATGTTAATATCAAAATGGCAATCCACGTTTTTATTTTCCATTGATCCCAATTTCCTTCTGTTAGTTGAACAATTAGATGTTTCTCCATTACTGAGTCCAGTTTGTTGTTTTTTTTTTGTCTTTCTCTAAAGCCCTCTTGACATTAGGAGAAGGGAGAGAGAGATGTTTTCCCTTTCCTCCTACATAAGTTAGAAGGCAACCAGAAAAGTAAAAAGACAAAATTTATGTTAGCTGTTACCAAAATAGAAAAGATAAGTGACTTCATTAAAAATTTTTGTCTGGAGAGAAATACAGATCATGAAAAGTAGACTTGCCTGTTAGTATAACAGTTCTCTTAGAGGACACTTGATGCAGTGTGTTTTGAAGTTGATCACACCATATGATCTTAACTACAAGCAAATACAATGAATATAGATCCGCCCAAAATTTGATGGCCCAGTTCTTTCATATATCCCCAGAAATTTCCGCTGACACAGAGCCTCTTGAGGGTACCTAGAGCTGAGATTCACCCAAAGATGTTCAGAAATCACAGTATGCTGAGACCTGGGTTAGCAAAAAAAGGAGAACGAAGCTACAAATTACCAACGTAGCTACAAATGTAAAGTCAGAAATATGAAGATAGGATCATAAATAAATGAAAAAAAAAACAATTTAAGAAGTAACACTTGGATACCAAATTTAAAAGCAAAGTGTCTAGCCACTGTTTAACCTAGTTTTATGCTCAGATGAAATCTGAGGCAGTGACCTGATGGATTTCTCATATTCACTATTTATTAGCTACAACTTTTAAAGAAAAACTGACCAAAGATGATAGACTACGTGACTAGTGACGGCATGTCTGTAGAAAGGAATTACAGATTTTAGTAACAGGCAGAATTGCTTCAAAGCAGTTTTGATTAAACCAAACACACGAGCACTCAGCTCTTTTTACTGGCCAGGTGATTGTACATTCCATGTACAAACACAACTTTCTTGTGCAGCTAAGGCAGCAGAACCTCCTTCTCCCACTTCACAAAAAATGAAAAGGTGAAATTTGAGGTTCAATTTAATTAGTGGCAAAATTCCCAATGTCTTAAAAAGAAGCAAATCTCACTCCATTTTGTCGAATTTAAACAGATCACTGTTGTAATTATTAAAGAACTTAAAGCTATAAAAACCTTATAAAGTTTTGCCAGCTCCCTGATTTGTAATGAAGTGTGTATGCACGTTTGTAAGGACAGACTTGGGCTCAGTGACCATTGAGCTGCAGCTGCCTTTGGGTACCTTCCCAGGGGTTTCTCCAGTCCTCTCACCAGCAGGCAGATAGCACCATTAGGGCATTTTGTGAGCAAGGTTTAATTCTGGTGCACAGAGTTCCACACCAAGTGCTAGGGAGGGTGCAGTGTATCTCTGGCTCTGCTGCTGAACAGCTCTTACGGAGACAGAAGTATGTCATGTTGCTGGGATCCCAGTCCGCTCTCTTTCTACACCATACCCCGTTCTCTGAATTTAGGGTAACAGCTCTTCAAGACATTAACCATTTTCCTTTAAGTTCCTGGCATAAGTGAGACTCAGATAGCCATATAAACCTTTAATTGCCACTGTGAAACAAGTAATTCATAACATAAACCCACTTTCAGTTTAAGCAGTCCAGTAAGATGTAAGACTCTCGTTCCTGAAGAAAGGCAGTTCAGTAATGCATTAAAGGTTCTCATTTGCCAGACTCCAGCTTTTTTACACATCCACACAGAAGAACCTAATTAAGGGCTTTATAAAAAAGAGATGAATAATTTCTCATCAAGCTAGGGCAAGTACAGTATTAGTTATAATTGGGGAAATCTGCGTGAAGATATCTCTGGTTTTTACCTATCGTCAAGGATGCCAACATCAAAGTTTTTGTTACAAAAACACCTATTTTGTATTTTCACTTAAATACACACTGGGGGTTTTGCTAAATGCTGACTGTCAGAACAAAGGGTCAAAGCTAAGTGCGCACACATAAATATGCTACTCTCTTGCCTTTTATTTATTTTGGTATCCAGCTACCTTCTTCCATCTGTCTCACATCTGCTGCTCAACAAAACTAATAAATAAGTGTCAAATCAAAACAGGGAATCCCCTTTCTTCACGCTGCTCACTTCTAGTGAGGAAATACTCTTTTATTGATTATCTGCTGGAGTTTTTTGAGCAGAGGAAATAGGCTGACTTCATTAGCATGTGTTTACTGGCACCAGAGTTAAGTTCTGGAAACTGTCATCCACATCATCCCTAAGTCCATTTCCTAAGCGAATTTTAGCTTTGGAGTTTCTGAAAATATAGAGATTAAGCTCCTTCCATTTTTTCATGGTAGGCAACACGTGGGATGAAGAATCAGACAAACTCCTTATCCTGTTAAGAGCCTAAGTGTCCCCAAAAGTAAAACAAGGTCTTGGAACCCACTGTCTAACAAGCAGTCCCATTGCTTGCAAATCCGGCAAGCCCTTCATGCTGAAATAGATTAGCTAAATCACCACGGTGAACTATGCTATGTAACTTTCTGTGACATACCAACAAAAGACATTTCTGTGAACAAACACTGATTTGACAGGAAGTTAGACAAATCCACTCCAACGTCTAACTATCTCTGGCATTCCAAACAAAAGGGAGAGAGAGAGAAAACTGAGAAAACCCCACCCTTGTACAGAGTTCCAGTCAGATGCAAATCTTCACAGTAACTGGCCTGGTGCAACAGAGCTTTTGTGATTTCCAGAAGTGAAGCCTAGCACAAAGGTTGGAGCTCAGAGGGACAGTCCCCTGAATACCAGCACCGGTCAGTGCCCATCGTGCAAACCTATCTTTGCTTCAGACAGCCTTCCCTTACATTTTGCTGGGCAGTACTTCCAAAACACTCCGCTCCTTTGAAGTTACAGTACAAATAGGTTTTTCCAACGTAATTGTTCCTCTGCCTTGTTTTGATGATTCAAAGGAAACAGAGATATCGTGGCAGATTTTCTTCTTAGCAGATACTTGGATATCTCCTAAGCAAGCTTACATCTACCTACGCCTCCAGGCTGTGCCCACAGAATATGTTCTCCCGCCTGGTGTAAGTGTTCTAGCCTGAATTCTAGCTATTCCCATGGTGTTAGCTCAGGTGGCTCCCCATGACATGGTATTCTGCAATTTAACATTACCCTAATTTCCTATCCTTAACTACTACAGAACACTGTCAAGCAGCAGGGGCAGAGCCACGGGCAAGCTGAGACAGTTCACAAGAAAAATATACTCCTGGGACCCATCCTTTCTCAGCCCCATCCGTGCCACTGACCTGAAATTCCAGTTTATGAATGTGAAGTATACGAAAAATAAAAGATATTTTGTTGTTTATGAAACTACTGATTAAAGGATTACCTTCTCTTAATTAGAAAATAAATAAATATTTCAAGTGAACAGATGCAAACAAGTACTCTCAGACTGCTTCCTTTGGCTAATCAATTCCACACAGAAAATAAATTCATGCAAATCTAAGTCTTCAGATGAACACATCTCTTCAGTGACATGTTCATGAGGTCATTTGTTTCAGATTAATAAATCAGGCAGTTCTAGCAGCAGCATACTTGCCAACATTAACCTCTTTAGTCAACAGTGCATTTGCTTCGTGGAGGAAAGCTATCCTCCACATGATTGCTATTTTCTGATTAAGAGTATGCTGAAGACATTGAACACAAGACTCAGAAGGGTTTCAAGAAGGGCTGGTGTTTATTCTGCCCAGCGGAGCATGCTGGAAGACTTACCTTACACCCTGAAACACTGTGTTTTTGTCTAGTAAACCAACAAAGCACAGGCAATGTAATTTCTAGCACATAAGTGCTCAGAAAATCGATGATTAAGGATCATCAAGGAAACCTCAGAATGTGAACAAGTGCTCCTTTGAACTGGAAAGTCTTGAAGACGAAATTAATATACCTTCATTGATATAGGAGAGAAATTGATGTTTCTTAACTTATTTGTGTGATGACATTCACTGATATAGTAGACTGAACCACACAGATATTTTGTGTGTTCACCACACACTTGAAATTTTAGACATTTCATGGGTGGAGCGATTCAAAATAGTAGTAAGAAAAGAAGATGGAAGTCAGAAGTCCAACTTTACCCACTGAACTTAGTGGTAAGGCTGCTATTAGTTTCATTACAGCAGCTTCAGACTTTTGCTCACGCTCAGAAAGCATAAATAACTTGTAAGATGTTGCTTTTCATCCAAGCCAATCGTAGGACAAAGAGTTTCATTACTATGGCAAGGTCGCATCCTGTGGCAAAAATTCTCATAGGCTCTTTTTATACTTGTGGGCTTCAGTGTTTATGCTGATTGAATCCTGAACACATCTTGAGCTGAAAGGTGTTTGCTCCACACCAGCCTGCCCCTTGTACGCTGGTGTCCCCCTGGAGTGAGGTGGCCCAGAAGGGATGGCGTGGTGAGCAGGGCACTGGGGCACTGAAGGCCACCAATTTAAAGGCAACCTAACCCAGTTTCCTTCGGCTGGTAGAGAAAACCTGTTTACATGTCAGAAGCTGCCTCCTTTAATGAGTTCAAATGCACGGGAGCCAATCATCAATGCATGGGAGCCAGCCATCAATGCATGGGGTCTACTTTGCTCTTGTTTAACTGTTTGAGGTTTTTATATTTAAGTAGTGAGAGGTTTATCATGAGTTGAACTCTTCATTTTCAGAGCTGCTACAGAATGAGTTCTAAAACCAGCCCTCAGAGTTTGTAATTGTACTGCGTAGTTTTGAGCTTAACTTTCAGCTCAGTATGCAAACAAATCCAATTAAAGAGGATATCCAAAGAGGAAAAAGCGTAATTTTCTTTTAATTTTCATTGCCTTGACATTTGCAGCTCAAACATTTTCCATAGTGTATCATGAAAAAATATAACTGTGTATATAGCCTTCAAAGAGAAATATATGCTTTCATTTAGCCCTGACCTCAATTACCTGGTCTGTATCACCAGATAAATGGTAGGTATTTAGTGCACGTTCAGTCACTCATTCCTCTGGGGCTTTTGAGGAGGTGAGAAAATACCTCTTTAAAAACCTCTTTCAAAATCTAAATTCTTATATTTGTCTTGCACTTGTTTCACTCTTCAGTCACTATGAAATTCAAAAGGAAAATTCAGAAAGTTCCTATGATGCAGTGGATTATTAACTGGTGAACTCCTTTACCAGGAGAAGCAAAAAGGGGAGAAATCCAATGGAGTATTACTCCTGTGTATGCAAAAGTTAAAAATCAGAAGACTGCGACATAAACCTTGTAACTGGACACTTTATTAAAACTTCCCACCCCAAAAAAAGGAAAAAAAATAATGTTTTGTCCAAGTGTCAAAATCTGATTTACAGATGAACCAGGCTGATGGCAATTCGTGTTAAAAGGGATTCAGGTATTTTCTATAACAATATTACTCTAATAACAATAAGCTGCAGTAAGAGTTTAGTCTTCCACTGCTCTAAACACTTCACTAAAAAACCAGCCATAAAAAATAGTCTGTGCTCCAGACACTGTGTGTGAGCTGTTTCGGGCTGTAAACATAGATGGAACAGATGATAAGATAGAATGGAAAAATGGAGAATGCAAAGGGGAAAAGTGGGGGTTAAATACACAAAAATGAACATATGGCTAAAATTGATTGCATCAATAGTTTCAGCTCACCTCACACTGAATTCTTTAGTCTTTCATTTCCTGGTTGATGAAGGAAAAGGAAATAATGAGAATGCAATGAATAATGCATATTCATATGTCAGGCTGAGAGTACAGACTAGCACTTTTGCTAATTTGTAATTTAACAATATTCTGTAGCATGAACAATGAAATTCTCTTAGTCAGGAGTCTGGCTCTGAGTCATTATGAGAGATGCAAGATTACAAGTCAGCTTTCTCTTCAATTTTTAGGAAAGTCCTTCTGTTCCCAGACGTTAGATGCTCTAGTACGTGGCAATTAAGAACACTGCTGAGCTTTCACAGAAGTCACTTCCTGATTATTTCTTGGCTTTTTTTGACATATTTGTTCACACAGAAGAGTTCTTAATGGGAGGCTACAATGAACTGTCTGTTTAAGAGAGATTATAATGAACAAACGGTAAATGTGCAGCTTTAATGTGAACAGCAGCATTAGTAAGAGGCAAGCCTGTTATGCAAATAAGTTTTAATTAAAAAGTTTCCATTTTTTCAAAATTGATTAAACCTTCAGAACCATTTTTGCTATTTAGTTTTCTATGTTTTGTCTCAGTGAAACAAATGGACTGCAATTGGACATTTTTCCTCTTAATTTACTCTTATTCTCTCTTTCTCTAGTGTGCGACAAAGTAAGATAAAATTAGTGTAAGAGAATTTCATCACAATCTAAAATGAAAACATGAAGTATTATTTTCAAATTCTAATGCTGAAGGTCTTGAATATAAAAACAAACAACCCACATTCTTCCAGCAAAACATCTTGTCAAAGCCTAATTTTTCAGCAAATTCTTTGTCTTGGCAAAACCAGTGAGCTCTAATCAATCCCCACAATCCAGAATACGAAGTGCCAGGCTCCCCTGATTAAGCAGCAGTGTTGGGAAGATTTACAAAAGTGGCAACTGCCTATGTAAATACATATAGTCTGAGAAGAATCAAGCAAGGAGCTGGGTGGGGGCAGGACCTTCGCATGTTTGTAATCCGCCACAGAGCTGGCTTCTAACATGAATTCCTGCGCTCACTTCTTGAGGCCTCTAACAAAGAAGAATGTGTGGGGATCATAAAAGCGATCAGCTAGAGAGCACGCCCTGAAGTGCTTTGTGCCTTCCTTTGATCTCACACCCACTGCAGATGAGGTGGACTCAAGGACTGGCATCTCGATTTTCAGAGAGTTACATCCAGGTTACAATCTTCAGCTAGTGGAAGTCGTCACAGCTCCACTGTTTGATTCATGTCTGCAAAGGATTTGGCTCTTTAGTTCTAGGAAAGGTAGTCTAAGAATGCGATACCAATAATTTGTATTGACAGGCTTTAAAATGAGTATACTCAGAGCAAGAACACATGCGGTTAGCAGAAAATTGTTGTTTTCAATGTCTTGGTGCTAACAGAGGAAACTTTTTGCAAACATACAGGCCTTTCGTAATAGATCACACAATTCATGAGGGAACACCATTCCTGAGCTACTGCACCTCTGCCTGATACGATTTTCTAAGTCGACAATCCAGTTCTCTGGATCCCAAGATATCCATTTCTAGACGGATGCCCTCTCTGTGAAAATACTATCTACGATTTGTTAGCTTCCGTTCAGTTTCCACAAAATCCATAGCGTAATACATGTGCAGAGTTTCACAGTGGCAGTGGCATTATCCAGATGATTTCGGGCTTCAAGAGGGAGCTCATGTCACTTGAGAGACAGACTTGGTAAGAACCATGCCAAGATTTCCTGCCTCTTGGCCTCATGAAAGGACCCTCAGCCCCAAAGCTTCCTTCCATTTTGCCACTGGTATTAGCTATCTGTTACAATCCCTAGCACGTCGCATATATTTTCAGGTCCAAGGCATGTGCTGGAAGGAAAAATTATGCTGTCCCGTCCCGCAAAACTCCCTTTCCAGTCCTTTGTTGAAGGCTTCTGACTGAGCTGGCTGAAATCGTACCAAACCAGCTATTTAAACACCAGGACAGAGACGGCTGGTCACCACCCTGCCTTACCCAGTAACACACCTGGGCTCCCAGGTTGCAGCCCTTTGTTGCCTCCATGCCAAAAATGCTTCACTGGAAAGAAGAGGGCATTTAGGGTTAATGTTTGAGGAATGCAGGACCGGGATTAATGCTTGCGGCAATTAGTTACTCAGTGGAGCTGCCTGTGCACACCAATTTTCCTGAGGCTTGACACAACCAGTACTTAGGCATACTGGGGAATTTTACTTACCTGAAAATTCTGCTTTTACCTGAACAGGACTCCAAGCTTCACTAAAGTTGGTCACATATATAAGGACTTGAAACTTCCAACACCAAAGCTGTAAAATCAACAGCATTTATGAAACCTTACTTTGAAATGTAACCCTGAAATGTAACAGAAGTAAACCAAGTAGAGAACAGCCTCACTTTGACCTCAAGAGAAGTCAAAATCGCTAACCCCTCACTACCGACCTCATTGCCATGCAGTGGCAGGTCCCTCATGATGTGAGTAATCTGCTACAAATGATGATCTTGCAACATGTACAAAGAGCATTTCTGGAATGTTAACACACATAGAACTTATAATATCCGTTTTATCCCTCCTTCATGTAAAAGTAAACTGTATTTAAAGGCATTATACATGCTTGCTATGTAATACCATTAATCAGAGAGAGCCGTTTCTCTGCGTTCCCCTGCTGTTGCCATGGCAGCGTCCCCATGTTTGCGAAGTGCAGGGCACCCGTTCTTAATTATACTTACAAAGCAGCTACATTTCAAAGGAATACAATAAATACAAAGTTAAAGTGAGGATGCTACACAGAGGTGATACGAACAAGCACGTTTTTATCACGTCTCCATCTCGTGCACACTTCACACTCGTTATTCGAGTGTTCTGCCTAATTCCCAGCTTCCTTTTGTGCATCTATGGAAAACTCCAGATTTTTGTCTGCCAGAAAACGCAGTCTCTGTTGCAGGCCCCAGAGTTATCTCTGCCTCTAACCTGGGAGCTGATTGTTATGAAGCCAAAGGAATTTACAGACCTCTTTTAGCTTGTACTGATCAAAATATGACAGCTGGGAGTGTCTTCCTATTCTCCGATAACCAATGTAAATGCTATCACTGCTGTCCATTCCCACTGGTGCCCAAGTCACCCACCCAGCAGACGTCTGGTGAGCTGCCTCCCTGCTGCAGTCACCTGTCTCAGTGCCACCATGTTGGTTTTGGTGACAGCGAAGGCCTCACCACGATCGGTCTGAGATGCCAACATGACATTGATTGAGCAGAACGTGTTTCCTATAGCAGGCATGAACCACTGGCTTGGTGCAACACACGCCACCAGCACGGACCTTGCTTCCTTGTGGATGAATAACATGGAAATTGTAGTCAACATGGAAATGTAGATTTTTATTCCTATAAAGAAATAAGGGATTCCCTCATTCCTAAATAAATGTTCTCCCTCAAGTTGAACAGAACTTATACAGATGCTGGACTGCAGATATGAATTATGTATTTTCTGGGGGTGGAATGTCATGCAATTTTAGTGCTATTCAAGCCACGAAGATCCATCAGGGGAGAACTAATTAGAATATTTCTGAGCCCCAGATTTACATTTCTTAAGTTCATGAGTGAAATGAAATTGGCTGCCTCCAATTTACATGTGTACAATCACACCATGAAAAACCTGTCATATCTCAGCTTTTGGATCTGAAACCTCTGGGGGAAACCCAGGTGTTCTGGCAAATGATGGTGTTGCTTTGGTGTCACTTGCGCACAGCTAATTCTGAAATCAATCTGTGCTGAGGTGTAGGGGGCACTGTGTTGCTGTACGTATATTAGCAGGGGTGGTAAAAGCCATTGCACCTGATTTACAAGGCAGAAGCCCTATTTTCCAGCTTATTTATTTCTATTCTTAGTTTCTTTTCTTGTGTGTATTTATTTTTCACCTTGTGCATGGGAAATTGTGGTGTTTTCACCTGGGTGTATGCACTCAGCCATAGAAAAGGGAAGCAATTCTGCCTTCTCAATAAAGCGTGCTCTGACTTAATTATCTGGGTAAGCAACGTGGACTGGACATGGCTGGCATATAAGGACATGTGGGCAGTAATGGTTTTTTTCATTTTAAAAGGGAAAATCATGCTACAATTTGGCCTGTGAGCTGCAGCCAGATGCTGCATTCTTTCTGTCTCTCTCTATTTGTTCTATCCAGGTAGCTACCATGGGTCCCTTAAAATTGCAGTGACTTCTAGATACACTTTCAGTCTCATTTGACTTTAGCCTGCCAAGACGGGTTGCAGAAGCCTTTGGGCTGCTTTGGCTGGAGCTGCGGAGTGGACAGGAGGCCACAAGATCTTTGCAAGGCAGGAGTTGTTTCTTGTACCACATGCTGATTCTCAGCACTGGGCTCTGCAGATGCATTTGCTTTTGCTTACTCTGCCAGCAGAATAAGAATAATGCCAGAACGGTTTGGACTACTAACGTGAGGGATTTTAGTTTGCTCTACCTTGTGCAGGCTTACATTTCCAGAGCTTTTGGTCTGCAGTAAAGTCTCCCCACAGATTTGAGAAACATACTGCTGGAAGCAGAAACTACATGATTAAGACTGATTTATCTCTATAAATGTTTGAGAACACACACACATACATACGTGTATATGTGTAGATGTATATGTATAGATGTGTATGTATATGTGTATGTGAAGCTTCCCCCACTACCGCCCTTATGTAGAGCACAGACGTTACATAATGCCTCCAGCCGGGAACAGAGAAGCAGGGATATGACTAAGCAACAGAGCGTGACTTATGAATAACATATTGTGCATATTCCCAAAGATATTTCCTAGCTGATCTTCAAGGAAAGAAATCTGCAAAAAGAATACATTTGAGAAATCTCCCATCTCCTAGAGGACTACAAGGAGATACTGGAGGACAACGAGATAGCAGAAAAGTAGGCAGAATTTATTCCATATATTTACATCGCTCCTTGTAGATTACTCGCTTGCCTCTGACAGTGACTTCATGTGTTGATTCAGGTGATTAATGTATGGGTCAAGAGTTTTCACCCACTGTGCAGCAACGAGTGCAGTGTGAATGAACTACGGTTTGCAGCTGAAGGCAGGAGGCAAACCCCTCACAGGCACCAGAGGACTGTTTGAGGCAGATTAATACTCAGCAGGGTGAGATCTAGCGAATTCGCTCTCCTCCTTTTACTTGACCAGAAACCTGCATACAGACACCTACAGCTTTGTCACCTCGAGGTGGTAAAAACCGTTTCGCCTTGCCTCTTTGGATTGTTAGTACCTCCTGTACGAACTGGCATCTGAAGAGGTCTCTGAAGATACCAATTCACTCAGCAAGGGTCCTGTAAAGAGGCAGCATCAGCAAAGCAGGAACTTCTAAAACCTTTGAGCCAGATTCTTGTCTAGAAGAAATCAGCAGAGCTCCAGTGCCACCAGTAAAGCTGTGCCAACGGACTCCTGCTGGGGCTCTCAGCTTCAGATTTCTCAAAAAAAAAAAAGTTTAATTGTTGATCAAATAATAGAGGAGGAGGAAAAGCTTTTAAATGCCTGAAAGATGATTTGAAGACAGAAAAGGAAGGGCCAGGGGCAAAGAAACAAGGGCGCGTTTGAAATGATTCAAGAAGCAAATGAGGAAAAAAATGAAAGAAACATCACAGGTAATGAGAGGAGGGTGATTATTTTCTATCTCCTCTCTGAATTCACATTTTGTCAGTGCACTCATGGATTTCCCATGGAGACGATATGACCGTCTGATCCAAGGAGCTGTGACTGAGATAAGACATCTGCCTGCAATAGCATCCTCTTGGGCCGGGGATCCTCATTTGGCTTAGAGCTGATTGGGTGATTATACATGGCCGCTCTTTGCTGAATTTCAACAATGGTCCCACTGGAGTGGGTGTGCCTACACAAGCATTCCAGGACAAAAGGGAGTGCTGAGCTCCAGCTCTCCTTTGCTGGTCAAACAAAGCTGAGTCAGCATGAAGTGCACTGTAGTTTATTGCCGGCCTCGCTCAGCAAGTGGGAGCACCCAGGGAAGGATGCCATGAAAGGTTGGCTCCAGAGCACAGCACCTCTTTGGACCAGGCACTTAAAATCATGATCTTCTCAAAGGCTCAATGAGGCCAAGTCTTTCTGCTGAGCTTTTCAGATGCTCACCAGTAGAGCTACTCTTTATTTCCACTCAAATCAGACCCCTCATCTGTACTGGCTCACTCTGCCATTCCCCTTGCCTGTTCCCCAGGATGACATCGTGTGATCTCATTTCAGCTTGCTAACAATGTGCCATTCTTCATCTTTTCCCATTCCCTTTTGCTCTCTTCTTCCCTCTTCTTTTAATCCCAAGGTTTGCTTCAGTCTGCCCATTTCATATTTCACCATGTTCTTATTTCCCCCCAGGCAGGGGAGCTCCCCTTGATATGGATGGTGTCTTACTTTCTGGGGGCAGGAATTTGGATCCCTGAGTGACCGAAAGCTCTGCACAGTTCAAGGCTCCATCCAGTCCAATATGATGCTCATCTGGACAGTGAGGGCAGGGTATCTGCTGCTGCTGATTTTGTGGCTGATTGCAATCTGGGCTGGACAAGTTTCAACCAAACCAATTGGCTGTCTGTAACAGATGCTAATAATTTTTACGATGTGGGTACAACTTTGATCTTCATGTTAAGCCTGAATGTAAAAAAAAGCTAAGAAACTACTCCAAGGAAATTAAATGAACACCTGTAGTTTGCCCAGGAACAGTTCAAAGGTGTACCGAGGCTGAAGTATTTGAGGTCCATCACTGAGCGGGAAGGGATGCATGTTTGAGCAGGCTACTGAAATCTTCAGTTCCAAAAGAGCTGCTACCTAATTTGGAAGGACTTCAAATATCTGGAAGATGTATTTAGCATCCAATTATCCAAAGAACTAAAATGAGTGCACACCATAAATCTTTCCTCAATGATATTTGTGTCAGAACTGATGATAAGGCAGCAGCACAGAGATGACAGTTTGGACAACTCTCCTTTTTCATGCCTCTTTTCATACCTTAGACCAACTCTCTGAGATTCCCTGCAGCTGTCAGCTCTGGTGAGATTTATTCACCGGCAATAAAGATTCCAGGCATTCCTGGGAACTCGTGTAAACATTTACACCGACATGTTCCCCTCTTCCCATTAACCCTCATCTCTGCTCACCGCCTCTCTTCCCAGCTCCATTCATCCGCAACTTCTCCCTTCCTTAGGCGGGGTAGTGACTCCCCTTTTCTTCCATCAAACCTGTCTGAACGTGGCCACCCTGAGGGTCAGCAGTAGTGAATATGTGCCATAGCAGAGGCAGCAGTGTTTTTCCCTTGGGATTGATTTTTTTCTCTCCAGGCGTAGTATTGCTGTGTAGCAGATAACACCGATAACATAGTGAAGACCAAGCACAGCTAATACCAGCTGAACAAGCTCCAGCAGCAGCACAGCAGTGTTAGCCTAGCTCTGCTCACAAGAAATAAACCTTAAGCACAGAGCTAGTTCCTCCGTGCCACTGTGTATCACGTTGATCAACTCCAGGGGCTCTGAACACTCCTCTCCTGTATGGTACAGGGAAATGCTTCCCACCTGGGGAGGGACTGCAAGTGGTTCATCATATTCAGAACTGAGAAACGGGAGGGAATTTCTGTGCAGCCATACATGGGAGCTCTACTAAAGAAACACAGGCTGCAACACTCCAGTTTCTCTGTTATGTGGAATCTGTTTTTGCTTGCTTCCTTCTAACATCTAAGCGTACATGAAGATAGCCTCTCACAGCCTAGTGCCTCTTTGGTCACTGTTGACAAAAACAATAAAGAGGTCATCATCAAACACTCCAATTAGCTGTTCCTGCAGCAAACAGTCCCATTTATTGCAATCTATGTCAATGAGTTCTAACAAGTGCAGTTGGCCTTTTGGCAACTGGTGAGTTGTAGCTTTTCTTCTATTGAATTTTTGCCATTTTGGTGAAAAAAAAAAGCATTTTCTAGATTTTGTACATTCTATTTAATGCACTAATATTTTATGACCTTTCTGTTCATCTGCATTCTTGTTTAGCCTACGTCTTATATTTTGAAGAGTCATTTTAATGAAGAACTACATGTGTTAATATTTTTCTTTAGTTTCATGAGAGCAAGCACTGTAACACATTGCTAGCTTTAAGGCAGGTTGTACAACTTAAGATGTTTGCTTTCTTAGAGTAAACAGGCACTTCTGGTTCTGCTGTTTAGTTTGGTCCCAAAGTATTACCAGCCGTCCCCAGCATGTTATTTACACAGAAGGAATGCAAACTCTCATCTAGCTCAAGTGATTTTTATGGTCCAGTGAGTAACAAGGTATTAGTCACCATACGGTCTTTTGACCTCATTCATTTTTACCTTCTTTTCTGCTAATAATTATATTGTTCTGGTTAAGAACTGCCTACTTTTTATGCAGGAAAAATCACCTTCCTGGAAAAATCTGCCAAATGCAAGTCTCTTTCAGATTGCTACCTTAGAAGTTCAGACAAATTAATGGTGTATTAACTCAGACACAAAGTCTTCAAAACAACAAGAAACAACCACCCTAAAGCCATTCTTCTGACCTTTCAGCAGGTACAGGAATATGGAAGCAGGAGCTGTGCACACACTGGCCACTGTAAATGCTTGAACTCCTGCATCCTTGATCCCCGGACTTGGGATCTCCGGGCTGTTTATAGGAATCACCTCAGATCTTTTCCAGCTCAGCAGCAATGTGGCCCAGACAGCCCTGGCTGTTGAAGGAACAGTGCGATGATTTTGCAATATGAAGAGAACATAAGGAGAGACGGGTTGCAAATTCCTCGGAGCTGGCACAGGGGAAGACTGTTTCGCTTGCGAGGCAGGGTTAAACAGGCTACTTGCATTACCCTGACTTCTCCCAACACCTCTGCTGGAGCAAGGCTCCGATCTGGAAGCAGCATCCTGCCACCTTAGCAGATAGGCACACGTAAGGCAGCCAAAAGACCAGAGAAAAATGGATGCTTATGGGGAGCTCACAGAAAGGGAGTTCATCACACCTGAAGAATGTAGACAGCTGTTAACAGGTTTGTAGACTGCAGTGGGGAGACATAATTACAACATGACCACACACAAACAGGGAGCTAGGATTAAGACCTCAGCAACAGAAAAGCAGGTTCTTCATAATATGAATCACCAGCAGACATCTACTGTTGTTTCTGAAAGCAAGTTCATTACCCTCTGTGGACAACACCATGTCTTGTCACAGGAAGAGGCTGGGATGAGATACCTTATTGCCCGAGTTGGTGTATTATCCCTGCTGAGACCATATGCAGCTCTGTGCTGTTACTCAGCATGAACATAGCCATCAAAATCTCCTCCAAACCAGCAGAAAAATGCCTGAAACTTCTCCGCTCCAGAAGCTCAGCTCTGCAGCCTCTGCAGTACAACAGAGTATTGTTGAGGGCTTCTAACTATACACTGTAAGAAAAACAGTAGGATTAGTCTGTTTGCCAACGGGTACTGCCTGATCTGCCGATTTAAGTCAGCTGCTATCTATGGATGATATAAGCTGCTCTCCTGCTGCAGGAATAGTACATTCTAATAAAATTGTAGGCTTCACCACTGAAACACACTATTGTGTATTTTTATGTGTTTATTAGGAACTGTGAGATTTACATATAGTGCAAGGATTTTATCTTGTCAGCTTTGCCAACAGAGATCTGAGATGTGTAACTTCCTTGGGCACAGATGCTCTCCCTAGAGAATCTCTGTTCTGCCCTAACTGTTAATCCTGACACTTCTCCTTTGCTCTTTGGTATGTGTATGTTTAGTTGCATATGGGGATTTTGCAACAGTGATTGTTAGGATGTGTTTTAGTGCAGATATGTCAGCACCCAGTATATTCTGAAGCCTTCTTCTGCATGTATGGTGAGAGCCCCTGCCACAAGCATCTAATGGAGGAGACAAGAACTTTAATTTGAGTGCAAGTTTAGTAGTGTTTCAGGGACAAATACAGACAGGTTACATGGAATTGCTATCTGCAGCACTCTCAAGAAGGTGATATGAAAGTTTTCAGAATTGTTTGGAGATTAAAGATGCTCCATCTGAATGACTTGAAAGAACCCAGTTTCTCAAGGGTTGTTGACTTTCAATTTCTGAGGATCCAGGCTTACCAAGATGTTCAGAATGGGTCTCAATGAGAAGAATGCAAGCACTTAAATCTCTTTTGTCAGTTCAAGCAATATATGTTATCTTTCTGTTGTATCTTACCCACTCTTTGAGCCTTTTATGGCTCCCACTGCTAAACAGACTGCAGCAAGCATTTCCTACTCTGCTTTTATTTAATAGATTCCATCATTTTACAAAAAGAGAGAGATTTAATCTAACAAAGTGCTTAAGCTTGTGCGTACCTGTGAACATATAAGTAATTCTGTTGAAGTCAAGGAGGAATAACACATACTTAAAGTCAATACAGAGTGAAACCTTTTGCTAGATCAGGCCTCACAAGGGCTCCTGATGAGATAGGCTAGGAGATGACTGGTATTGCTCAGACACATCCTACCTGTGTAGTAGGAAGGTGCAGCTGGAGCTGCTGTTCCAGGGGTAGTTCTCTCTAAATGGAGATTAAGCATCTAGAGTTAAGGCAATGGAGGGTTTGTGTCAATATGCATGCTGACTTGGAAGGTTAAATACCCTTAAAAATGCCTAGCTTTAATATACAGAAACTCATGCTTATTTATGCCTTAGACTGGGTCCACAGGAGGGATAAGACACTTCAGGACTGATGCTGAAAAACTGCCCTTAGCCTGAAAGCAGGAATCCCTCTGTGGCACCTTCGCTGCCTCCACGGTGTGGGGCAGGGTAAGCACGGCCAGAGGGCTCACTGCTAAGGTGCTGAGGGTCTTGGCACCTAAAATAGGGTTCAGGAGGCACCAGAGTTTCCAAAATTGCATGCTTCAGTGCCTACACCTTTTATGGATGGATCCAGCCCTATGTAACTTGCTGTTGGCTTTTTACTACAAATCCACATGTGTGTTTCAGTCCTCACCTGCAATGACAGCTGCCAAAACAAGGCAATAATTCAACCTCTGTGTCAAGGGCCACCAAGAGAGGGTGGCAGCTGTGATTTTTTTAGTTTGTGCTGTGCTAGAAACTGAGCTGCACTTGCCAGCTGACAGGTGAAAACTGGTTTTGCTTGTGGTGAACCTGAGTTAGTTTAAAGAGATGACTAATTCGTGGAAGTTTCTGTTGTCCACTACTCCATCCTCTTAGGTACTCAGTCACCTCTTAACTATGTAGTCAGTTACTTTTCCCAAAACAGCTCAGGTGATACACACTTCTAAGCAGTGGTATCACTTATTAAATGATGCAAATACCCCACCCTCAATGGGTGATGGCCTAGAAAAAACCAACCTTACTGACAACAGTACACTGAGACCTTTCTTTAGTTTTTGTTGTGAAGGCTGTTGTCTGGGGAGTCCGGCATGCCTCACTGAAGACCCAGAGGAGTTAGAGCTTCCTCGCCAGGGCTGGGATTGCAGAGGAGCCCTGGGAACGCGCCACTGATGTGTGGGTGTAGCTGTCCCTCGACTGGTGGTGAAGTATTATGATTTTAGTCGCTGGCAAAGGGGAGGGGAAACAAACAAGAAGAAATTCAAAGAGAAACATCAAACCACTGTAAGCAAACTGAATTATGCAGGAGTCATAGAGGAAAGACCAAGAGAGCTGGATTGGAAAATTACTGAAAAATGTATAGCAACATTTGTCTTGTGTCTATATCAGACCTGAGGCAGAGCTGGGAAACCTGTTTTGATGACACGCCAGGCAAAACTAAACCTTTCGCTATCCTTCAAAGAAAACAAATACGGAAAGCTGCCACTCACTCTTTCTGCTATTCTGCCTCAGTAACTCTTTCAGACTTGCCTATACATTTCTGCAGGCCTTACATGTTCAGGGGAGGCAGCATCAGCACCCCCAGCAGTGCTGATTCAGCTGGATTGGGAGCTGAGACAGCCAGCAGGTAGCTGCCAAGGAACAGAGGGCCTGGTGCCAAAAAGGGAGAAGCTGCTCTCCTGTCACTGTGAAATATTTCCAACCTGGGGTGAGCACCAAAGCCCCATGCTGAAACAGCGGCCGGCAAGCATAGGAACGGATAGGATACACTGTGAGTGCCATTCCAGGGTTGGCAGAGCTCAGTTAGAAAATCCCCTCATTTGGTCCAGTCACTGCAGCTCTGAGCACAGGAGAACTCAGGGAGAGCGGAGAGGTGGTGCCTGCTCTGCCTCTCCCACGACATTCCTCACTGGGAGGGTGGTCGGTCGCTGGAACAGGCTCCCCAGGGAAGCAGTCACGGCACCAAGCCCAGCAGAGTTCAGTAAGCATTTGGATGATGCTCTTAGTCATATAGTTTAGTTTTAGGTAGTCCTGTGAGGAGCAGGGAGGTGGACTCAATGATCCTTATGGGTCCCTTCCGACTTGAGATGTTCTTTGATTCTATGATTCTATCATTTTTTCATGTAAAATTCGAGAAGGAAAGGCTGTAGCAGTGCCTCCTCCTCAACTGGTTCTGCGTTTCTTTTTAGCAGCAAACCACCCCTGAGCTGAAGAGTGAGGTTTAGCCCCGTGAAGGGAGCTGCACCAGGCCCACACAGGGCACGTGTCAGGCACACAGGCATCCCACAGGCACCTCCACACTGCATTCAGTATCATCTGTAAAGACATCAGGAAGTAAAACACTGTCTGGATTACATTATTGGAGACAGAGATACAGAGCAAAACATATAAGCTACCAGTCTTGTTGTCCAGGACAGCATCATTACTATCAACCAATTATGATTTTTAAAAGATACTTTATAGAGGGCTGGATTGAACACCTTTTGATCATTTTGACAAAGCAGTGAGAAGATTCGGTGTCCTTCCTTTTTTTTCAACCTTTTGCTTTTTTTGAAAAAATTTTATCGCTGTCATTGCATTTTTCTGCCTGAAGTACATTAGTTTCTATGGAAACGTTGTAGTCCTTTATGTGCATGGTGTTTTCTGACATCCATATGTGGAGTATAAAGACAAGTTATGTCACTGTTGTGAAAAGTAGGCGTTTCTGTGATGCTTATCATGGCTCTACGTGCAAGAGAGAGGATACCTTTAGACTGTTACATAATAGATGCAAAAGTCCAGATACAGGGAGGCAGAAACGAGCTGAGCTGTGGAACTTAACATACTCAATACATTAATAGCCACGCTGAAGAAAAACGTGAGATTCACTTAATATTTTGATTTTGCATGTTTGGTGCAACTATGCCTGTCTTCACTGTATAAAGCAACACTGAAACTTCAGTGAATTAATTCCCGCAGAGAGTCTAATGATGTAACTCATCCTTTTTGTGACAACATCCAGTACTGCTGAAGGAAAGATCAAGAAAGCAATCATGCTGTTCCTTCCTTCATGAAAAAGACAAAATTATACTGTGACACTACATGTAAACAACAGAACCAAAGCCACTGGCTCTCTAAGTATCTCATTCAATAACATAAAACAAGCTCCCAGTGAGTAGCGCTTATTTCTTATGTTTTAATCAGGCTTTTATGAATCTAAATTTCATATATTCTGAAGGGTTAGTGGAATCCTCCCCATTTGAAGTATGCTTTAAAAGGCAGTGCTATGGCAGTCTGGGATACTTAGAGAATAAAATTATTACTGCACCTTGAGCATGCTACAGAGCTAGAGTGCACCCACACAAATCCTTTGGCTGCTATGTGTGAAAACTGCAGTTTAGGAGGTAGCACTCTGCTCACTGAAATTGCCATAATGTTGCATCTTATACATTTTAGATTTTGATTCTTAGTACTCAGAAGTGTAATTTGACTATTTGTCATCATTTCTACCATTAATTTCTTCTATCAAGGCATGGAAAATTAGCTTCCTTGAATATACCTCTGCAATGCATATTAAACTGCAACAGGAGTATTAACCTCTGATGTACAAATCAGGTGGTGTTACACATATTACCACAACACTAACAACCAGCAAAAAGCTGTAGTGATATGACAGGTAGAATGAATTAAACCTAGCAAGCAACTGAAACCAGACAGAGTTATTTGCTGAGAGGATATGACAATATCAGTAAAGTTATCACTTATAATGGACAATACAAAGAAAAAAATACTTCCTTAGACTCATCCAGTTGACGTACAGAATTCTGCATACTCTTTCTTTCTGAAAAATATGTAAATTTCAGATGTGTCTGAAGACTCCTGCCTCACAGGAAGAAGTCGTATTTTTTCTCAGAACACCATTAGGAGTGACATAAGTTTCTCTGTTGTCCACATTTCCCTGTCAGACCACCTTCAAGTGCCCTTTCAGTGGATTTAGTAAGGGCTGCCAACTCTGGCAGGAGCTTTGGATGAGGAGAGACAATTGACCTGATGGTGCCCGGCAGGACAGCTCAGCAGCTCCGGGAGCATTGGCCCGCTCCTCAGCAGAGCAGAGCGGAGGTCCTGTATAGCCACATCAGAAGATATGGACAGGGTTGGTCTCCCAGATGGGTCGACATCATCAGAACCACTTGAATTGAAAAGACATTTTGCCGTATAGTAACACTTTTTTGTAGCCTGTGGATCCAGCTGACTTTTTGCTATGTCTGGATCGGGCGTATGTCAGGATTCTCGGCATAAGACCAAGGAAGCCCACTGTACAGGCAGGCCGTTGTTATTTCAGGTCATATTAATGGAAAACAAAAAATCTATTGGCATGCTGGCAAATTAAACCAAACAGTTGAAAATGTGGGATCATGCCACTAACAGAAACAAGACTGTTGTTACTTTTTCCCAGCTCTTGACTTCATTAGGAAACCAATGACCCCTAAGATGAGGTAGGTTGTGCTGGTTCTGGGAAGAACAGTACTGCTAATCCCTGCAGAACCATTGGTGAATTTAGGTTGCCCTTGCTTTGCCGTGAGTCTATCCATTAGGCCAGTCCTCAGTGACATGTCTGACTTCAAATTGCTCTTCTATAAGCTGTTTCTGGTTCCCTGGGGTTTACCATCAAGTGAAGGATGCTGTCATTCTGACTTGCCATGGCTTCAGGGAACAATATGGTGAAGAAGGCTTCATATTGTATCTATATTGCCTGATAATGCATCTACAGCAGGGTGATCCAAAGTCTAAATTCATTTTAGGTTGAGAAGCTATTTCTGAAGGGAAATGCTAAAATATCTGTCCTGACACAGGGGAATTTGGCTTTGAAGTATCGGACTGGCAGTACTATGGGGTAAAGCTATTGCTGAGTGTAGGATTTATTTCGGCAATACTTGGTACACTAAGCCCTCTATCACAGCTTCAGCCTCACCTTTTTTTTTTTTTTCTTTCTCTTGGCCATCCAGGAAGAGCTGTCTGTCATTGGCAGGAATGTCAGATGGGTCAACTGGGAAGTAAACAGCCTGGTAAAAGAGGAATGAGAAATGTAGAGTGAAGGAAAACACTGAATATTTATCTTGATGTTCGCTCTGGGAACAGTTCCAGACCTCAGCTACTTGATGCTGTGTCAGTGATGGAGACAGCAGACCCACTGACTGTCACTCTGAGCTGCTCCTAGCAGGATTGCCTTCCATTTCCAGCCCTGCAAATCGATAGCTTAGAAATTTCCTAAGAAATGGTGTGGGTTTCTCAACACGTTTTTCTGAATTGATTTCATAAAATGCCGCAGGTAGCATTATCAGGTGTTCCCTAATACCCCTGTGGGAGGAAGGTGGACTGGATCTGTGTGTGTAACACAGTGGGTTAGCCCTCAAGATGCTGCTGTTAACACTCAATGCTTATGGCTATTGAAAACAAACACTGTCTCTGTCAGATCGGATATTTAGCTTACATTTAGTCAACTATCTGTAAATCGTTTCTTTTCACTTTATTGTTCTTTAGAGCTAGCTATGAATTTCTCCTCTCTTAGACCTTCCTTCTGTCACCTACTGCTATAACATGTGAAAGTGCTTCATGCAAAACAAATAGCAACAGCAAATTCCCTGGTGGACTTCAGGGACCCTCATGCATGTTATGAAGCCAGATCTCTATCTGAGAAAGATACTGGACTGGTGATTTTGCTCTGTTTCATCCTTGGAGAAGTGAAAGGAACTGAGGACTAAATGGGGCTTTGTATTTGTTAGCACCACAACTAGAGCAGAGACTTTCCCTTGGAGGATGGCTTCCTAATATCAGGCTCAGCTCACAGCGCTAAGATGTTCGTCCAGAAGCAAATGCGCTTCCACGAGACTGGGGCTTCTCCCACATTACTTCTCTGGCCCTCTCACCCCAGGGTCAGAGCTGTCATTGCAAATTTTGGCAAAGCTGGGGACTGAAATGTTCGTTAACTGATTCAAAAACTGAAGCCAAGGCACCTTCCTGGTGCTGGACAACAACCGAGACTGGAGCCGGGTTGTGTAGCTCACAGCAGCCACGGCACAAGGATAGTGGACAGCCAGGCCCCCAGCCGGAGACAGCCTGTGGGTTGGCTTTGGCTTCAGAAAGGTACTGTGTGCCAGCATGGAGGAGACAAATGCCATGGCCAAGCCCTTGTCAAGATTACCTGCAAAGAGGAGATTTAAGAAAGAACTTTTTGCAAGCTTCTCCAACCTCATCACCCACTCTCTGAGGGCAACCAGATGGAAACCCAGGGCCTTGCACCAGCTGGCCAAGTGAGGGCTCGATGCCCTTGGCAGAAACTGAGAACAAAGGTTTGGTCTTTAAAGACATCTCTTTCTGACCAGCATCACCTGAATCTTGTCTGGCTTCAGCTTCAGCCAATTGCTCTTTTGCCATTTTAATAGGTTTAGTGGCATGAGAAGATATCTCTCTATATTTCTATATCTCTATACCTTTAATTCTATATGTTTAGATAACTAGATAATCACCAGATTTTTTTTTAATATATGTATACACACATACATATCATCACCATCATCCCGAAACGCTACAGTATGTTTTCATTAATGGGTTCCTGCAGCTTTCAGTGAGAAGACTGGATACTATGAATATTTTTAGGACTTTGAGTATAGCTGGTTTTCTCCAGCTTTTTTTGCCCTAAAGGATCTGTTCCACAGGGTATAGCTCAAATGTTTTTCTCAGAGTTTTGCAGGTGTGCTAGAAGCAATCTCAGACAGAGACAGTGCGGCACAGCATAAAATTGAAGTGAGGATTTTCCTTTCTCACTCCTTTTATAATATGTCAATATTTAACAGTAACTTATCAACAAGCTTGCACAGACTGACATTTTCGTGGCTATGCGATTGTTTTACAATATCCTTTCAGTGTAGGGAAAGGTTATTATCAGCCAACAGTAAGCATCATCCCCATCACACAGGAAGAAGCCACAGACAGCAGTGGTGGAAGGTCATGCCTCAACCATCACAACCCCCATTTTCTTCCAAATGTGTGATGTTTTCAAGGTCATGTTCTGATGGATGTCTGAGCTGCCAGCCAAGAAGTTGGGCATAAACGAGAACCTCCTTGCCCTACCTGTGCCTCTCACAACAGAGGTTCTCCAAGAAGAGTCCTTACCAGCCATTGCTGCAAAAGGTGGAAAGAAGGTAAGAGCAATCAGGAACTCAGAGGTCTCCAGATGAAAATGACATTTTGTACTAATTCAGTCTATAACCTTTCATTGACTCAACAGGATTTCAACTATGAGACGAGCTTCTCTAAAACATAAGATAGAATTTTAGTCATAGAAACAATATGTATGCAAGCAGTTATTTATTGCTTTCAGAGGCATCAATCCATGATTTTTCTGTGTTGAACAACTTTATTTTAGTAAAAAAAATGCACAATATTATGAAAGTATCCATTTCTAGTGTTTTGTGGTATGCGTGAGTTGTCATCAACCTGTCAGCATGAACCTGAACACTTTTCTCAAGAAACCTGAAAAATCAAAGAGATTGGACTTTACCACCACATGCTATGGGAATATGATGACTGGTTTCTAGCAAGTGTATGTCTTCAGTTGTCTTTATTTTTAACTATTTTTTATTTCCATCTCATGTTGGATGGGGCTTTGAGCAACCTGGTCTAGTGGAAGATGTCCCTGCCTGGGGCAGAGGGGTTGGAACTAGATGATCTTTAAGGCTCTTTCCAATGCAAACTATTCTGTGATTCATTCTATGATTCTATGTCAAGGACAAAATATATGAGAACACAATTTTTACTCTATGTGACTAGAATTTCTTCTAGTTGTAATAGATGCAAAAACCTAGCACCTCTAATAGAGAGTCAATAAGCAATACTCAAAGACACCCAATACGCACAACCCACATAAAGAGAAAATAGCATCTAAATCAGTATTTTCATGAAAATAGCCTTGAATTTTCTCCGATTCTATCGACTACTCTTCAAACCAAAAATGGTAGCTGTTAAGATTACTCTATAGGCCACAGCCTCTGCGTAGGAGTTGGGTCCTTTTGCAGTTTCCAGCATGAGCCTCTTTCAAATGAGAGGTCGATGTTGCACGTGACGTCCACTTACTCTTTTACATATCAATGCTCGTTGTGACACTGAATTATCCAAATGTCTGCTTATGGTTTTGTTGGTTAGAAATCAATTTACAACAGTGAACACATATTTCCATACAGTCTTGCCTATGCTTGTTATCCTCCTGAAGACCCTCAGTAGCTGCAACTTCTCCCTTCCCATCTTCGAGGAAACACGCCAGGGCGTGAGAGCTATGCATGCTGTCTTTCCACCAGCCCGTGGCAGCCTGCAGCCGCTGGTAACTTCCTCCTTCCCCCACTTTCTGTAGGGCAAATCTTTTGTCTCACTGCTGCCTTTTGATCTCCAGCTTGGAAAAAAACAACTCCTCACAGAGCAGAGCACAAGGCGTGGATTCTGCACAGCTCTAGCCTAAGCTACAAGGTCTGAGCACTTTCAGGGAAGCTCCTTACCAAGCTGTTGTGCTCCTTGCTTGCATGGTGACCCTATGCCAATCCTACTCTGAATTTATGCTGAGTAACACCAAAATGAATGTCCACATATTCACACTGTACTCATTAATATATCGTAGATTTATTTTGGATTATAAACCATGTGTGCTATGCTAGGAGACAAATTCCCAATACGGAGCACGTACACAGTCCCTAGCCCTATAAACTTATTTTTACCACGGCCTAGGAAGTATCTTACTAAGAAAATAGAGAAGCATAAAGAAAGAAGGACAACATCATGAAAAATACATCTTTATACATGAAAATATACATTGTGCATTACACTGTATATGAAATATTGATGAAAAACTGGAATAACTCCACTTCATATAGTGCTGTTCAGACAAACACAGTGGTCTAGGTACTCAGGGTCTTTAAAACACAAAAATACTCTCACGACCCTGTTCTAATGCCTGTACATGTCAGACCTGAGCAAGACAGTCCGGGCAGGCAGCTGAGATCCAGGACTGAGGGGGATACAGGGCGTTGCTGTGGAAGTGTGTGAAGAGGTAGCTGAAACTTCACATCTTACTCCATGTAACATTTCCTCTAAAATCCACCTTGCCTTCCAGCGTGGATGGGCCGGTGTGGCGGACAGTGGAATTGGGTGGGCATATCCCAACAATGAGTAGAGCCTTATAATAATGCATTTCTGCAAAGCGACTTCAAACAGGTGAAACCCTTCCCTTGACTACACGGGCTCTTTGCGCGGCCTCCTCGCTCTGCCCTCTCCGGAGCTGCTCTGTCGAGGCCTCCGGGAGCGCCGCTGGAGGCCGGGGCGCAGGCCCCCGTGCAGGCCAACATGATGGCACCTCCAGCCACCCACGGCCCCAGAGCCGCAGCTTGCCATCATCAGTCCCCAGCAAAGTACTATATCCTGCCAGGGAGGCACTGCTAGGCAGAAGTAATTTCTCACTCTGAAATTAGGCTAGAAAACTTTGCCTAATTGCACTTGCCGTGAATTGCATGTGAAGTGCATGGTATTTCAAATGCCTGACTATTTAAAATGCCTTGGGATTTGTGCTGACCAGAGGTGGCTATAAGCTCGATTTTATGTTTTTACTGATTCCTGCATTATTGTTGTTGTTCTTAATTACTTGTAGTTAGAAAACACTTCAGAATTTTGTTGTGTAAATGTGCGTGGCCTGTTGTTCCGAGGGCCTGTAGACACTGGATACCCAGCATCCCTCCATCTCTGGTGGCAAAGGATGGGGTGTCGGGGGCAGTCGTCATGCCGTCAGGAGGATTTGCCTGCTGATGCCTCGGCACCCCCTGCCCGCAGAGCTCCTTGCCTTTACCTGCGGGGTGGGATCCACCTTGCTCGATGCTGGCTGGCTCTGTCAGCCAGGCACCTAGCCCAAGCCCATCTCTCTGTGGTCAATGAAGAAAAGAAGGTCGTTCGGAGGGCAGTTTAACTCCTCTATCTTAAATGTTATCTCCAGATGACGAGGGATTCTCCGAAGGACCATTTCTTTCTCTGCTGACCACAGGGGTAGTCTAAGGGGCTACTCACTCACTCTCTGTGCCATTAGAAGGACTAAAAAAACCTGCAGGCCATCAGAGAAAGGTCTGTTGGTAAAAAAAACTAGATCTCTTACTTTGAATCAAACTGAGATCTTGCAAACTCCATTCGCACGTGAAGTCAGAGCCTGTATTCAGCCAACAGCTTTTGGATCCTTGATTAAAATACAGTAAGATTGCAAGACAGGGGCTGAAAGATAGAATTTATAATGTTAAAGGGACGTATTAGACACTGTAGAAATGTTGACGTAGTCTGGTAATATGATTTTTTATATGCTACATAATTACATAAATGGATCTTTTTGTAACTTACACCTGCTGAGAGATATGAATGTGGGGTTGTCTGTAATTTTGTTCATGTCCTTTGGTTTCCTGGTAGCTTGCATGCATTACCTTAGTAATATGCCCCATTAGACCCGTATCATACTCTGCACAGAACAAAATCATAGTCCTTTTATTTGCACAGAATAATCAGGATATAATACTTTTGTCTGAATAAATAAATAACAAATGCATGCACAGCACACCATTTTGATGAATGGGACCCTAAAGAGCTATGTTACTGGCTGTAACACTTCAATTGTAGTTTTCTTTGTTTTCCATAGCTGGAGCAGTACATGTTTAGTGTTTCGAAAAGGACACACTAATAAGAGGATACACCTCCTCCAGAGATTCCCTGAGTAAGTTCTGACACACACATTTGCACAATACCGCACATGTACATCTGAAGAATCAGAGATGCTCCCTGTGTCCAGACTAGCAAACAAACTACCGAAAAATGTGTCCTCTTAATCTTTTGCAAATCCCTACTAATCTTATTCCCACTGTTTTTGAATACGCTTTCCTTCGGATTCCTCTGTACCTTGTTAACTATTTGATCAAACAAATGTAAATCTGCCTGGTCATCACAGCTACCTCTTCATACTTCAAAGAAAAGCTTGTATATTCTTCAGGAAAATTATTTTCCACAATTTCACAGAGTACTTTATTTTTCTTAAACAAGTGGGTAAACAGAACGTTCTGTACCAGCATGTAAAACCATAGACTGCAGAGGTTTGCTTGATGTTTTAGCAAAGAATAAAAATGTTTATTAAGGGGGTTGTTTTTCATATTCTCCTGAGATAAGAATACAGATTGTCAAACTGTAGTTTCAGGTAGATTAAAAGCCAGTCTTTATCTTTTTTTTCTTTGTAAGAGTGTACAGAAATAGCACATGGCCACATCTAAAAAATTCTAGTACCTGAAACTTCCTTAAAAGTGCTAGTTCTTGTTCCTTAAAAAAAATCTGGTATTATTTTTGCTTATGACACAGTATACCTACAGATGTTTAAGAAATGGAAACTAGACTGTGTGCGATGTTTGAGAGAATGTATTCCTTCTGCACAGCACTTAGTGACAAGGAAACAAGTTGCAAACATGCCTATAGCTTCTGAATTGCCTCTTGGGTTACACAAAGAAAAAATAGTGCAAGATGAAGTATCGGTGTCTTACATTATGAGTAAGTATCAGAACATAAAGCATGTAATCTATTCTTTAAAATGGTGGCAGCAATCCAGCGGTACAGCTATGCATGTACTCAAAGTTATATATGCGAATATTCTGGTGATTTACAACAAGTGTATGCTTAAGTGTTTTTCCAGGGCCATAACCTCTGCTCATTCCTACTGCAAGAGCGTTGCTATCCCTCCCTGTCCTGTGCTTCCACGCCAGAATTTGTGCCAGGTGTTGCACATTCATGTCTTTCAAGTTCTGAAGACGAGAGGTTAACCAAAATTAAAATGTGCAATTCGAGTCAGATAGAAAGGAGAGAAAATTGTTATTTGAAGCTGACAGGCAATGTGGCTGCACTTTGGGAATGAAATGCAAGTTTAAATAGGAAGCAGCGAGAGGAGATAAGAGAACACAGCTGTGTTGTATGTCACCTAGCAATGAAAGTCCTCTGCGGAGAACAGAGAATTCATTTGGAAAGGGTGAAAATATCTAAGTGGGCATGTACTGAAGAGTAGCAAAAAAATTTGTAACTTTTCATCACAAATAATCCTGAAGTTCCTTGTGCATTCAACTGATGAAAACTGGACATCTTGGAATTGGAATCTGGCCATGACAGAATAGTTAATACAAGTCTATACAAAATAACATTGCACCTTCAGAAAGACAGAAGTTGGGGGTGAAATCCAGCTTCTACTGAAAACGGGTCTTTCAGCATTGCCTGCCTCTGGGCCAAAACCTCTCCCTGGATTTAATGCTACGTCTGAAGGACTGTAGCCATAGCCAGGCAGCAGCCCCTGACCCTGAAGGAGCACGCTGAGCAGCAGGGGATGCAGAGTAGGTCCCCGCGGCTGGCACTGTATTGGCAACCACATCCTCGTTGTTGGAGAGCCTGTCCTGGGTGGGACTACCCTAAATGAGCTTCTTTTGTCCCCTTGGACGACGCACACCTGGTACCCTGGGTGGGCTGTGCTTGCAGCAGCAGGGTAGGGTTTGTCTTGCAGGTTTCTGTTTCCTTCGGTAGCCTCCCCCCCAGGAAGCATATTAAAGAGGACTGCACTTGGAGACTCTGGGGAAGGGAACATATCAAGCTAACAAAATGGAAATGCTGTATTGCATTATCCCCAAATTTACCACCAGTAAATTCCCTTTGGCTTCTTTGGGGCATCTGGGGAGGGACAACTACAGTCTGGCTTTGAAGATTTCATTACCATGAGTGAAATGGTTCATTAATCATACCATGGAGTCTTTTTTAGCAAAGCTGAGACATGTAAAGCAGTACTGAAAAGGTCATGCTGTTTAATGTAGGATAAATAAATGTGATCTTATTTTAGTAAGAGTCAATCATATTTCGGTGTTGTTAAGCCAAAGACTGTGTCAAATGCCAGCATCTTTAGTAAGCAGGTTTGTTTATTGTTTTATGTATCTCACAGGGAGTAGAGAATGACTTTGCTTGGAAGAAAAGTACTGATAATATGTCAAAATAATATTAACATCCTTCTCAGATTTACCAGGTTTTCTTATTCCAAGTGACTGAGTTTGTAAAAAACAAAGCAAAGAAATCAATAAAAGGAAGCCTGATGTTACGAAGTCTAAGACAACAGGAAAATATTCAAAGTGCAGAAGCAGCAATACAGCTTGGAAATAAGGTAAACATATATTTACTTGCAGAGAACGGTTATGATATACACTATATTATACACTGAGCTGAAATGTGCATAGTGAGTAACAAAAAAGGAGAAATTATTAATAAATTTATGAATTCATTCCTTATTCTCTTTCAAAAATCTAACTGTATGACTGAATATTTAAGGTGGAATATTCAAGGCACATGTGGTACAAACTTTTTATAAAGTATTAAAATATTTTATTCAGAATGACCAGCCTAATTATCAGACCCGTCAGCTCAATACACCAGCTACACATTGCCTTTGATACTAAGTCGCCATACTAAACAACTCCTGAAAACCGGAACAGATGCTCTCTGGGATAAACAATCTGGGTCATTTTTGTAATTACGTATTTGCATGAGAACTAAATCACTATGTAGAATGAAATATTTTTCTGACTTTATTCTTTGTTAGTCATTAAGCCAAGTGACCCGAGTGGCTCTAATGATGGACTTTCTGGGCTTCCTGTTCTACAGTATTCACTTCAGTGAACTCCTTAATTATTCAGTTAACCTGTGAAAGATAAAAAGGGCAAACAAAGCCTATGTGGTTAGCCTGTACATAACATGAATAATGGGAATTCTTTTTAAGAAGCCAGGAAGCTTAATGCTTACCTCAACAGGCTAGAAAATGCTCATCTAAAAATTTTATGAGAGCTGTTTTCTCTCAAAATCCACCAAAGAAAAGTAAATAATACATGTGAAAAATTAAACTGTCCAAAGAGCACAAGCATATTCAAAAAAGCGTTTACTACTTTGACTGCCTTTCCTTCCACAAGCATATGAGTAACACGGTCAACTACAAATTTCCTAAGGTCTCCTATACTTAGATTAGTATATATTTATTTCCATATGTGTAAATCCCACCAGAAGACAGCTGTGTGCCTTGTACTAACCAGAAGTAAATTTACTTTCCCATAAATTACCTCTGATATTGTGATATCTAATGGGTAGTGGCAGAAAGACGGTGGAGAGAGAAAAAAGAGACAGGCAAAGAGAAAATATATAGCTTGGGGAGACATGACAAACATCTAAACCTAGTGAGGCTTGATATTCACGTGAGTTTCTCCATGTTGATTTCAATCTAAGAAAACATTTTCCAAATATTAAAATTTAGAACCATTCCTATAGTAACATATTATTTAAGTGCTAAAAGGGTGTAATGTTCTGCTGCTCTCTATCAATAACATATTATGGGCTTTTCCCTCATGAGACACACTCAGATGTTCATTCTCTTATTGAAATGCTTGCTTTCATGTTTAGTCAATATGACATTAAAAAATACACTCAAATGTTGCAGTTGTTTAGTTTGAGATAGTTTTCAAAGAGGTCAATATTCAGAAAGTGGTAAGAATATACGCTGTTCCTTCTGGAAACACTGGGAAATATGGATGCTCTAAAATTTGGCCATTTCTAGAAAAGTATGCTTCCTGAAGTGGACACTTCAATACAAAAATGTTAAACAGTTCATTTTGTAGATGTAGCAACTCAAGGGTTTGAAGAACTAAAGAATTTTAAATTCTATATATTGGATTTAAGAAAAATTTCAAAATTAACAGACTTTTACAGTCATTGCTATGAGATACCTCACTCATTTTTTCTTTCTTCCACACTCCTTGCCCTCTCTGTCACTGGAGCAAGTGAAGAAATCAAAATTAAAAGAGGAGGAGGAGAAGGAGGAAGATGTTTCCTTACATCCCACTGGAAAAATATTCTCACCAGAAAGAAGTTAACTGCTGTTTTATGTCTTTAGCATATTCTTCTTGTTAGTGACAGAAAAATATTATATTTGGAGATTTTAAATGTTGCTTTTATTTACACAAAGAGTTCTACTTTTCACTCACATTTTCAGCTGGGGAGGGGAGGTGGGGAGAATGAAGGAACATAAGTATTTGCCATTATTTCAATGTAAAAATGTCAAACATAAAAATATTTTCCCGTTTATTCTAGAAGCGGTATTTCCCTGCAGAACGCTGATATCACAATCTTTTTGAGATATTATCATTTAAGATGCCAGACCTTTCAGCCACCAGTTTCAACAAGTTTAAAGGTGTTACCTTTCATGCGTAACATTCACCAAATTACCACAGTTCAGGATTATGTCCACCAAAGACTTCAGGGGTTTGAAATGAGATTAAGATGCAAATTAAATACTTCAGAGCAGTAGCGTGGTCCTGAAAGTCCCGGACAGCTGCTGCCCAGCCCGGGGGCACCCACCACCACACCTTTTCCCCAGCAGCCTTCCGGCAAGGTGGGTGTCGCTGGGTCCGTGCCTGCAGAGCCAGCGGGTGCTGCGCGTTGGGGACCTTCCCAGGCTCAAGATGCACCAGGTTGGTTTAGTTCGTGGCTCCTGCCTGCAGGCAGGTCCACGCCGTCCTGTATTTGTGGTCAAAGACAAGGCCTGAAGTCAGATGTACCCTGAGGACCCGGGTTTGAAGTGATTTATGGTGGGGATTTAAACTGGGCTCGCACTGAAGGGGAAGTGGGGTCTCGCCCCCAGGGGAGGGCCAAAGCGGTCATGCTGGAAAGCCCTTCTCTCTCTCCTGCCTGAGCTTCAGAGGAAGCAAAAAAACTCCAAACCAAACCTGTAATCAATTAAGAGAGTCCACTCCCACTAATGTAATGACCTCTGCACGCCCAAGGCGAGCATCCTCCGCAGCAAAAGAAGTGAGCTTCATGCCCCCCCCGGCTTGAAATGCAGGCTGTCCCCGTGGGAGCCTGTGAGCCCTTACTGGGCTCTCCCCGGCTACATGGACACCCCATGCTGCAAGGAATCCCCATGCATCCCCCCGTGCCCACAGCATGGCCAGGCTGTAAGACCCGTGCAGATCAACACGTGGAGCTGTCCTGCAGACTGACTCTACAGCAAGCGGCGCTTACAGCAGGACAGCCCTAATTTGATCTCTTTTAGTAAAGCAGCTCCAGTCATCTTTCCTCTTTCTGTTTATTATTTAAGTAAATTGTCAGACTCAGTGGCAGAAGTGAGGTGTGCTAGGAAAGGAGTTTCTGTCAGATCGCTTCTTTTAGTTTAGTCCTAAACCAAATTTAAGTAATGATGTAAAAGGCCTCTGTTAGACATACAATAAAAAGTAAGAAGAACTGCCTCCACCACAAACACAAATCGGAGTGTGAAGTATTTTATGAGCTCAGTCGGTTTTAGATCTGTGTGAAAATACAGCTTTATTCTTCGTGAACTGAGCAGCATAAATAACCAAACTAATTCTTCAGGGAGAAGTCTGAAGGTGCAAGTGAAAGAAGCCTGAGAAAAGCCACACAAGTATGAGGTGTGTCTTTTTAACATCATCTGTATCTACAGTATCTAGAATACAGGAATAAATACAGTTGTGGTGCATCAGGCAAAAATCTGCTTTGAAGAAGCTTTCTGCATGAAAACATTGAAAGATTAGGGAACATATCTTAGAGGGGATATTTCAGTCTTAACTCCTATCCTTAAAGAAATTAAAAACTTCCAATAACTATCCTCAACACCTTTCCACAAATTTGATATAAACCTCCCACCTCCAGCTCGATTTAGGAGGACATTGGAGAATTTTCTCCTTGTTTCTCTAGTGCTAAAAAGTTTAATTTCCAAGATGTGCTGGAAATTAATTGCTTCCATGGATTTCCTTTCCATGTGCTGCATTTGGTACACCAAGCTAGCAGCCTGCTTCCACTGTGCAGGCCTCGAACTGTGTGCCCGCACAGCCCTGCAACAGGGCATCGCTGTTGCCAGTATCTGGCCACGGGTGTTGTGCTGCGTTTGCCAAGCCTCAGCGCCGAAGTCTGTCCGGCTTGCTCTGTCTGACCTGCCTGCAGCTTCACTTCAACTTGCTGTAGCTGTAACTGCAGTTTTTCTTCTGACCAGGTGCCTGTGGCAAAACTGTTGTATTTTGCTTATCGCTGTAAGGTACCACTGTAGTTTTCTGGCAGCACGGTAGTGATGCAGTAGGAGAAACACCTCCTCAGTGGGACATCAGAGGCTCTGGGATGTGCAGATGTGGTGTGCAGTGCAGGGGAGTCCCAGCAGTGGGTGAAAGGAGATGGGGCAAAGGTTTGGCACTGGAGACCCCACAGCTATAAACAACTCACCAGTGTCAGCTAAAAAAATGCAGACTCACAGCTGGCTTTAAGGGCAACGAGAAGAACAAAGAAACTGTATCTAGTGCACGTAAAAGGCTCTATGCTTTGCAAATTCAGGTCTGTTGTGGAGCTCAGACCAATTAAGCAAGAGGAAAGGTGTAAAAGTATGTTAGCTAGCATGTAAAAATGAACCCAAATAGATCCTAGAGTGAGGAAGAAGAAACCATCAACGTGAACATCAAATCCCTCCTGGTGAAGGACTACAGATGCCCACAACTCCCCATAACCCTGCCAACTCCAACACCTGAGCAAAAGCAGCAGCCCTCAGACCCAGAGGAGCTGGGGAAGGGGGAGCATTACACAAAGAGAAGGAGTAGAAAGTAAGAAGTGTGCATGTCACGGGTTTTAGCTATATTATTATTACTACTATGATTGAAACCTTTTCCGCATAGGCATATTCTTTCTTCTGTAATAATTGTATCGGGAGTAATAATGACTCTTGGATTAGACTGCTAAGGTTTCCATTATGCTAACAATAAATTCCTGTCTTTATATATGTCATTTCCTCTTTGCCCATAAAACAAGATATTGAGCATAACAGCTAGCTTCATTAGCTTTAAGCTAAGCCATAAAAACTTTACCTGTTAGTAGTACTGAAACAGTCTCTCTTCCTTGTTAGTTTAATATGCAAGACTAAATACTCTTAAAACTTTAACCTAAAACTGGTATCAGCTGAAGTTTCATCTGCATTTCACAAAACTGAAAGGAAATCCAGAGACTGGCTTTTCAGGTACCGTAAGCTGGCTTTGCTTTTGCTTGTGTGCAAAAAGCAGAGCCCTACTTTCAGGCTCTGATTCTGGGGCATGTGTCTTCCTTGCAAACCAGGGCTCTAGCAGGATAGTAATGCTCACCCTAAGGGCAAAATCCTGCTCCGTCTGAAGTCACTGGGAATTTTGCCACTCATTCCTACTGAGGTTTCACCCAAGGGAATTTCACCCCAAAACAAACCCTTCACCCAAAGAAGACCCAAGAGTAGGTCAGAACGGGTCACAGCCATCTGCTCAAGCCTGAGCCCACTGTTGGGACTGAGCACCACTACCGTGGCCTGGGGAATGCTGGAGGTGAAAGCATGGACACTGTCCACTAAAGTCTTGTGGCAACACACAGTAAGCTGGAGCTGTTGTCTGTGCGATTTTCCAGCTGTGATACAGAGACACATACGGGTGCATTAGATCAGATGATGCTATAAAGCATGTTATAAATAGAAAAGAAAAAAAATCCAACCAAACAACAAACCCAACCAACAAACAAAACAAACAAACAAACAAAAAAACCCAACCAAGAGGGATGTATCTCACGCAGCTGTGATTAAGGAAAATGAGTTGTGATGCTTTGAAATAGCATTGTTAGAGTTATGACTAACTGGAATGCCTGGAAGAGAAAGTATAGATAGCTTTACCACAGCAGAAAAATACCCACTAGGTATGTACGTATACCTGCACATCTCTCATTAATTTCCTTTGGATTGTGTTGATAAGCAGGAGTAACTTTTAATTAAGCTTCAAGTTGAAATGTGTATACGTGAGTACGCATATATGAGGACACTTTACGATTGTTGACCATGAACGCAATATTTCCGTTCCCGTAGAAAATGTATCGGGAAGATTGCTGGTCTATTTCATTCAAGTTACATCATGTAAAGGTGGAAGTCTATAAACCGAGAATGAAGGGAATATGGAAGACCTCCTCGAACTGCGTGCACTTCATACACCCAGAGAAAGTTCTCATGTTGTTCTGGTAACAACTGGTGATTTTGGATGCCCAAAGTACGCGGCTCCATGCAGTGCTCTCCTGACTGCTGCTCAAGCACACACGTGCTCAGCATTACTTTTGTTGCTTTGTCACGTTAGACTCTGGGTTTGTGTGTTTATGCACACAGTTTATGGACTCCATCTACCCAATCTTAGATTTTCTGAGAAATTACACATCTGAGTCTGAATTATTCACTATCGGATCATTCTACAGTCTGCTGAAAGACACAGCTATTTCCAGAGGGTAATTCCTCGCCGCTAGGTCTTTAAGACAAATCATCCCCTAGAAATGCCTGCTTCTCTTAACCTGGCTTTGAAGGTAACCAGCTCAGACTGAGATGTCTAGAAGTTTGCTTACTGAAGGCTAAGCGAGATGAATCTCTCTCAGAGTCTGTAGTGGAAGCACACAGCGTTTGTTTACCAGTTCTTGCCTGTACCTAATCAGTAGGTCGTAAAACAATATCGTGTGCTGTGTACGACAGTGAAGATTGCTGTAAATTGGAGTGTTTGGCATTCTGTATCTATTAAATTTTCAATTTCACAGACCGATTGCTGGAGTCAGATGATGATTTGGGAAATTAAAACTATTTTTTTTTTCATAGAAGACTCATGTTCTGAATGCTTTTTCATTCAAAACTTTTAATTTTCTGTGAAAGTCTTTGAATTAAAAAAAAATATTTGTGTGTTAATTATAAGAAATTAAATTCTAAACAAGGCATATGATATGTTAAATCCATTTCACACATAATATAAAAAACCCTCCAGCATCTGAGCCTTTCAGTGGAAAACAGATCCCTATGATCAATTAGAATTTTAAATGATTATTTTAATTTCCATTAAATTTTTTAAAATCACCTTTTAGTTTGTAAATGAAGATGTGAATGCTTTCATAACTCAGCCCTAGTGTGGCCCCATCTGGAGTACTCTGTCCAGTTCTGGGCTCCCCAGTTCAAGAAAGATGAGGAGCTACTGGAGAGAGTCCAGCGGAGGGCTACGAGGATGATGAGGGGGCTGGAGCATCTCTCCT
>Ga0065711_1001124_pt1 | contig 50392 bp, 27 predicted proteins | sample Hoacrofraction12_FD_59098 | JGI IMG/M metagenome (GOLD analysis project Ga0065711, IMG submission 59098) | Hoatzin crop microbial communities from Cojedes, Venezuela - Epithelial fraction 12 v2 (version 2) | ecosystem: Host-associated > Birds > Digestive system > Esophagus > Crop | place... | reverse complement strand
AGTACAAGGTGTGTTCCCCTAGTCCTGTGTGCAGATGTACAGCAGGCTTTCCATCCTCAAACCTGCTTACCTGATTTCATACCATGCTCCATGACATTCAGCACCTGCCCGCAGTTTGATGACACGCTGTTCTGCTGGGTAGTAACACAAATGTCATGTTGTTTTTGACAGTCTGAACTGAAAGGCACAGATCAAAGAATTGCAAGACTGACAGAAAGCTTGGATTCACACACTCTGTGGATGAGCCAATCCAACATAAAGCAAGCTGTCTCTGAACAACATGGATACAACCACTGTCCTCATATAGCATATGTCCCCAAAGCAGATTCATTCACTGTGCATAGCTATTTTTCTTTCTCTCATAGAATCATAGATTGGAAAAGACCTCTAAGAACACCAAGTCCAGCCATCAAGCAAACACCACCATGACTACTAAACCATATCCCAAAATGCCACATCTACACATTTTTTAAATACCTCCAGGGATGGGAACTCCACCACCTCCCTGGGCAGCCTATTCTAATGCCTGACCACTCTTTCAGTAAAGAATTTTTTCCTAATATCCAATCTAAACCTCCCCTGATGCAACTTGAGGCCATTGCCTCTCAGCCTATCAGTAGTTACTTGGGAGAAGAGCCCAACACCTGCCTCACTACAACCTCCTTTCAGGTAGTTGCAGAGAGCAAGATGGTCTCCCCTTAGCCTCCTCTTCTCCAGGCTACATAGCCCCAGCTCCCTCAGCTGCTCCTAATAAGATTTGTTCTCTAGATCCCTCACCAGCCTCATTGCCCTTCTCTGGACACACTCCAGCACCTCAATGTCTTTCTTGTAGTGAGTGGCCCAAAACTGAACACAGTACTCCAAGTGCGGCCTCACCAGTGCCGAGTACAGGGGCATGATCACTTTGCTACACCTTCTGGCCACACTATTCCCGATACAAGCCAGGATGCCGTTGGCCTTCTTGGCCACCTGGGCACACTGCTGGCTCATGTTCAGCTGGCTGCCCATCAGCACCCCAAGGTCCTTTTCCGCCAAGCAGCTTTCCAGCCACTTTTCCCCAAGCCTGTAGCATTGCATGGGGTTGTTGTGACCCAAGTGCAGGACCCAGCATTTGGCCTTGTTGAACCTCATACGGCTGACCTCAGTCTATTGACCCAGTCTGTCCAGATCCCTCTGCAGAGCCTTCCTACCCTCAAGCAGATCGACAATCCTGCCCAACTTGGTGTCACCTGTGTCACCTGTGAAGTTACTGAGGGAGCACTCAATCGCGTCATCCATATCATAGATAAAGATATTAAACAAGACCGGACCCAAAATTGAGCCCTGGGGAACACCACTCGTGACCGGCCACCAGTTGAATTTAACTCCTTTCACCACCACATATTCTCACTCCTCTATCTGGTTGCAGTTGCACAGGTTTTTTCCCCCCTTTCTTAAATACATTATCACAGAGGCACTACCACTGTCACTGATGGACTCGGCCTTGGCCAGAAGCAGCTCCGTCTTGGAGCCGGTTGGCATTGGTTCTGTTGGACATGTGGGAAGCTTCTAGCACATTCTTACAGGAGCCACCCCTGTAGCCCCACCACCACCACCAAAATCTTGCCACGCAAACCAGTACACCAGCCGCTACTCAAAATTGTTATATTGCTTATACAATTATATTTTTTGTTGGTAGTTAGGTCAGACTTAAAGTACAAGTTGGTCTCAGCTGAAATAGCAGTTATGAGTGATTTGCAGGCCAGCATGAATGTGTTCATGTAGGCATTCTCCCACACTTTCTGAATATTTCTACAAGCCAGCGGAAATGTGGCTGCTGGTGTGATCACCCTGTGTGTACTCTGCCTGCAGATCCAGATAGCGTGGACTACAAGAAAGCCTTTGGCACGCTAACCTTTGGTAACATGGCTTTCTGCTGTGCATAAATCTGCACAAGAGTGAAGCTCTCTGTAGTGGATTCAATGTCCTTTTCAGTAAGTAACAAAAACACTTGAGTTTTCCATGGGATATTTCATGTTTCTAAATTGGGAGTGTGCTTTGTCTCACTTGGCCTGAGTGTGTGTTCTTCACCCGAAGAAGGAAGAGACATTGTAATGAATGTCAGTCTGATGCACAGAGTACACAGTTTTCAGCTGTCTTCATTAAGGTCTTTTAAGGTACCCAGTGTAAGAATTAATCCGTAGTATTTAGACTTCATTGCCAAAACATTTAAACAGTCTCAATTTTTAACTAACTGTAAAAATACAAAAATCTTTGAGGGAGTGTTTATATTTTGACATTGTATGAAGATATGTAGCCAGCAAATCCTATACACATAGTCAATAATAATAAAAAAGCATAGTTTCTGTTGTTTCTGGTAAGGAGTATTATCATCGGTGTAATAACAAATCCTCATGGCCTCAAAAACTACTTAGAGGTCACTGATACAACTACTTTATATATACTTTACATGTGCAAAAATTATGACCTTGTCTGGTTTATGCATTGCCCTATCTTGTTAAAGGAGAAAACTGTAGAAGATACTTCTTGTCTTCTTGTTTAAAGGAAATGCTGAACCATTCACAACGCACATGGTCTTCATACTGAGTAAGAGAGTATATGTACATGCAGAGAGTAAGCAAAAAAAAAAAATCTCTGTTGCTCTGGAGAAAGAGATAAAGAAGTTTCTATCATATTTTTTTTAATTGGCAGCTGTGCTATAAGGAATATTAGTTCTACAAAGATGTGGAAAAAAACTCCAAGACTATATTTGGAAACTTTAGTCTAAAGCAGATAGCATAATGGACCAGTTTAAGAAATATGCCATATGGGTACTTTTCACAATACTTTTTATGGATATCAGCATTTTCCAAAGAGGGAAAATCTGTTCATGGCAAAATTTTTAAATTGTCATCATGACCATCGGATTGCAGTCAATGTAAAAGCAAGATTCTGACATTTGGTATTTCAGGACTTTTTTTTTTTTTTGAAGTAGTGTGGAAGATATAGCCACTTAGCTCTCACTGACTTTCAAATAACAGTCAAGCTCCAAGAGCTGTCTGTACCCTTAGGGATTAATAAGGGAAGAAAAAGACTGTAAAGCACAAGCTTGAACTTAGTAAAGATAAAAATATCAGTATCAAATCTTCTTCAGGTAGAAGTCCTAAACACTGAAGACAGGAAAAGCATCCTGATGGGATGATTTTTGCCATATTTGAAAATTGGTCAGTTTATGTGCTGCAAATATGTCTGACTATTCACCAGAACATCTCTCCCCTCTCTCAGCTCCTCCCATCCTTTGATCTTCACCTTTAGTGCCACAATGTTCCATTTTCTCTGGTGGAGCTTGAGCACCCAGATACTCTGTGAGAGAAAATAAAGGTAATTTCTTTTTGAACACTTTGATAATGCATCTCAAAAGAGCTGCAATGATAGTCAGTGGAGAGAATACACTTCACTTGTGGAGGGTTCTTCAAGTAGGGAGGATTTTAGACTCAGCACTAAATAATTGGATAATGCCCAATACACAGACTTCCACGAAAATGCAGACACCTGCAGTGTTTCCATCATAGTAATTTCTACTATCAATGTTCCTGTAAAGAAAAACCACTATAAAAGATGCAATTTAATTCACATGTGCTGTAAGTCTGATTTGCATATTTTACAAGCTGTTCAAGATTTTATCCTTGGCAGTAATAACAGGAAGCTCTAACATAAGTCACAATGACTTCTTTGGACTAAAACTGGGTATAAAGAGATCAGAGCTGGTATGTTCATACAATGAGGCTGAAAGTTTCAGTTTCAGTTTAAAGGCTGCCATTTTAAATTCTGCTACTGCTGAGTGTTTTATTCATTTAAACAAATGCTGACCATTACTTATACTGTTGCCTTCACCCAGCTATTCTGCATAAATTACATGTGCCAGACCATATGTATCTAGCACAAATAAAATTTCTCTTGTGCACTATGGAAATTTGTTAAAATTTGATGTAATGTTGAAGGAGCTGATCCACCTATAGGACTGACCAGGGCAGGAGAAAAGGACCTTTGGTCAGCCAAGATGAAAAGCAACAAGTAACAAACATAATGCATGAAGTAATCTGCTGCACTGAGATTTACAATCTCATTTTATTTAAAGTGCACTCTTTGTTGCAAGCTGATTTAATTTCCTGCACAACATTGAAGCCGTTTCTCCAAGACACAGGACAATGTGTTGAACAAGCGATCTGTCTATATTTTAATATTAATGGTCTACTCTTTAGACTTCATTGCACATTTAACTTTTGTAGTTCTTTTATAGTCATCCAACCTGTCTGTCCTGAGAAAACATGTCTTTAGATTTAATTGGCTGCTCTGAGATTTTGCAATGCATGCATAGAGTTTCCTAATAGAAAAGGACCTGTATTTACTCTCAGCCAAGAAAATTGTTCTGAAATTTATATAAAAAACAAGCTATTTTTTCTTCTCCTATCAGATCATATTCTTTAAACAAGTTTTTTTATGATTAAGAGATCAGCTCTTTTGAATTACATTTTTTCCTTCCATAAACTATAAATATTTAACAACAAAATTAATATTCCTTCACAAAATCACAAGATAACCCTGAATAACAATAACAATAACAATAATGATAATAACAAAAACCCCTCTCAGATAAGATGACAGCCAGCTGGGATCCCAGGAGCTTCATGGGGCCATTGAGTAGGTTGGAGTATCTCGTTTCCATACTTTCCCACAACTGTCCAATACCTTACCCCCAAGATGTGCAAAAAATGGTGATCCTCTAGGACTCTTTTCTTGTCAGTGCTGAAGGCAGTAAACCCTACAGCAGGCAGAATCATCAATTATAGATTACTATGCACAGTCTCCCTACAGGAGTGAATGGAGCAGTAAAGGAGTCACCAAGGAGTGGTCAAAAATTGCTGATGGAAACTTGAGTTTTGCTGTGATGCATCACAGGTGGCATGAGTCTAGGTTCTCGACTTTGTCTCAGAAGGACAGTTGTGTGATGTACCTTTACTCTCTTTCCCAGAGAGATCACCATGGAGTTTCTCAGCCAGTTGTTTTTGTGCTTGTGCAGAATTATTTCATTTTTCCACTCAAAGAAATGGAAACTTTCTATGAGAAAATGTATTTGCACAGCTTTCTTTTTGGACAGCATTTTAGACAAACAGTTTGTCATTACATGTGTTGCAATTTTATTCTTCCACTTTGATAGAACTTTTCTGTGTAATGATTCCCTTTCTATCTCCAGGGACTTTTGGGAAATCAATAATCTTGTCTTCGGATTTTACATACTACAAAAATAATTTCAAAGCAATGATTGGTAGTTAATGGTTTCACACTTGAAATCAGTAACCTGTCTTATAAATCATTGCACTGAACTGCACTGAACATTTTCTGGAATTATTTATATATTGTCAAAGAACACATCAGGACTAAAAACTATCTGGTTACATATTTCTCTGCTCAAAAGTTGGGATTCATCAAGTCATTATGAGCTGTATATTTGTTCTGGTGTGATTTTTTCTTTCCAAATTATTACTATGCATTTACATGGATTTCAGTGCCTGAAATTCAATTACGCAGTTCCAGGACATATACAGAAATCTGTCAGTGCCCTAAAAAATGTTTAGTGCTTCAGACTTTTCCTTCATTACTTCTTATTTAATACTTTTACCTAAATCAATCATTAAGTCTTCCTCATCACAGGAGCTAAAAGAGACAGGAGAACATGTCTTAACTATTTTAACTGTAAAGGTGTGTGATTAAAAACACTCAGTTTACTTCTCTAGACACGCCTAAAACCAGTGTGATTCTGCTGTTAAAAATTCAAGTATTTCATTACATGTATAGATAGAACATGGGAGAAAGCCACAGACATCAGGACTCACAAGTCATACATCCACAGTACTGTTTTCTTACCTCTACATTTATGACTTCCAGAATAAGTGCAAACATCTTGTCATAAATGCATGTTTCTGCTGTGCAGTGTGATGGGTACCTTCAGCTGCTGTTGAAATACCATCCAGGTCTTTTAAAAATCTCTCATTACTTCATATACCTCCATTATCATCAACTTCTTGAGTAGTCAAATGTGGCAGTGTTCAGCATTTTTTGGCTCACAGTGTTTGTGTATTATTGGCTAAAAGATACAGCATGACTGTATTATAATAGATAATCACAGTGTAGTTTAACGCTTTGTTGTATTTGTTATTCTGCCTGTAGGGTTATACAGTTTACTAAGTCACAACAATCACTTAATGAGAAATGTTATTTTGCTTTTATATCCACTATTTCATTTAATTTCATTTTCTCTGTTTGTTGCCGTATGTTATTTCATAACAATTAAATTCTTCCCTGTTTAGGAATTTTATTTTTACCCTTAAAGTGTTTATCAATAACTTTTTATCTGTTGGTTTCTATTCTCTTCTCAAATTACACAATGACAAAACACAATTCATTTCAATAGACAACATGAGCTTCAGATCTAAGTTAAAAAATTGCGGAGCAATGTCTTTGCTCTCATCATTTGGATAGTGACAAGTTATAGTATTGATAAATTAAATGTAAAAGTGTGAAAAATAGACTAAAGGAGCTGGCACTTCCTTAGAGAAAAATAAAGGGAAGGACAAAAGTACAAATTATGCCTGAGATTAAAAAAATTAAGAAATCAGTAAGATAACAATTGGACTTGCACATAAGATCTTCATGTCCCTTCAGCACAAGAAGCAAACACACAGACAGTGGGAACAAGATGAAATTGTCAACAAATACAAAAAAAAGCCCCAGCAATGCAGAGTGTGTATCAGAAAAGCCAAGGCAAAAGACTGAATGAGAGTAACACCATGAGAGTATCAGCACATAATTTCTGAGCTCCTCAGTAGCAGAGTGATGGAAGTGTTGGTCTGCAGTCACACTGAAAGGGAAAACTGCCAGCCAACCTGATGCATTTTGTAATCCTATTCAACAATGCTCCCTGGGTAGGTCAGAGTCGTTGCTATCAAAATTAACTCTAGTCACAAAGAGCAAAGGTCTTTGTCTAGAGTAGAATGAAAAGATACTTTGAGAGTTGAATGTCTTCAGATTGATTGGACCTGATTAATTTCATTCTAGGAGATAAAAGAAACTGACTTGAAGAATTTTTGGAGAAGGGTGAAGTACTGGAACATTGTGAGAAGAGTTCCTAAAAAGGGAGAAAACAGAAAATGTGAATTGTCAGTCATATTGATTGGATAGAATTCAGTTCAAATCTGGAAAATTACTTCAGTCCTGGAGAAGTTCTGGAGGAAGCAATCTTTCAGCACGTAGTGAATAACAAAAGAATCATAAATGAGAGCATGGTCAATTACAACTCATTAAAAAATGTATTTTTCTTATACGTAACAGAATTAGTGGATACAAGGAGAGGGCCACATTAAAAATAATATTGCCTCCAGCCTTTTATAGGTTCTCTAAATGTTCCTAAAACAATTAGTCTGTGTTACATTTATAGTAAAAAAAATAGTAAGATGGTGTAATACGTAGGAAAAGTTTTCACTGACATATTTTTGAAATAATCTGCACTGATTCAGTCTCAGACTTACTTTAAAAATTAGTTATTATACGGGCAGCTTAAGTGCCATGTGAAAATATGTTCATTTTGTCAAAGGCTAGTCTTAGCATGCACCTTTTAGATCATGCACATCCCTAGTACAGGCCAAATATTTTATTCTAAAACAAAAGCTCATCCAAATGTTATATTTATCGAAGCATCTATTAGTTTACAGAAGCAGGTTGTAAACTTCATGAAGTAGAATATTTCTTACATGTTTTCTGGCACTTTTACTTCTATTCTCAGCTGGGAAAAAGCTAGAAAGAGCACCTTATGGTAGTCAAGTATTTCCTTTTTTGGCACTAATCCAAAATTCAGAGGTGAAGAAGAAAAATTCGAGCTTCAAAAATGCTGAAGAGCTTTCAGTTTAAGTTTGTCACAGAAAACAGAGAATGAGCTCTTAATGTTTTTCTGGCATTCTGGAACAGAAGCTGATGGGCAGGACGATGATGGTGGGCAGGAGGGAATCATATTCCGTGCTGTGAAGGAGAACATTCTTCCATATGGAGAGGTCAGCTGGGCATTGGTGGTGGACATTTCTGCCAGGTAAGTCTCATTTTTTTTATTTTAGGCTTTTCAAAGGAGGTCACTCTGTTAGAGGTAAGCTCTCTTTATATGAATTCTGTTAATTATTTTGTAACAAGCTGAAGTTGGGACAGTCCCCTTCCATAGCCAAGGATCCTGGTGTTTTTTCAGTCACTCTCTCCACACAGCTGTTACTCAGGCATTCAGCAATTCAGCATTGGCACAGATGTGGTCAAGCAAAGCTGAAACAAATTATTATACAAACAGTATCTTTGTTGCATTTAGGTGTTGCAGAAGATTTATAGCTTCACATAATCCCATAAATCATGCAAAGAGCCTGGAGTTTCTCAAATGCGAGGAAGAGATTTCAGCTGCAGCACTTGCAAAGCCAGAAGAGACTCAGTGAATAAGGCAGCAGATGAATACTTCAGCAAAGTCTTCCCTTCAGCCTCCAGTGATCAGCTGCTTTCTCACACTGGGCCATGTAACTTTGGAGGTACCAACCCAAAGGCTGGACCAGCAATGTCTTCCAGAGTGTTCAGCTTGCTGGCCCAGCACCCAGCAGCCCTGCATCCAGCTCAGAACACAGGTTATGTGTTAGGTCTCTCCCAGGGCAAGAAGGAAACCAGTCTGAGTCCTGCTGGTCCAAACTAGGTCCTTCTTCCCACATAGAGGCCATCATGGTAACTTCTCATCCCAGAACCAGGAGCTGCACTTCTAGGCATTGCAACATCAAGTACAATAACATTTTGTCCCGTTTTGGCTACCAGTGTATTTCTCAAAGCGCTTGACAATTCATTGCATGAGGAGGAGGGAAAAATTTTAAAAGCCAATCTTCAGTTTGCAGAATAAAGTTTAAGTGATATGCTCCCAGCTCATGCTGTTGAGGAGGGTTGGACTAGATGACCCACAGAGGTCCCTTCCAACCCCTACCATTCTGTGATTCTGTGATTCTGTGAAATCAAGAAAGCAAAGAAATATATATGTAACTTGAGTTTCATTGCTACTAATTTGCACATTGTCTAGTTCATGTGGGGCCCATCAAGCTAAATTTTGTTAACTGAAACTGTAATGATTACAAAGAAAGCACAGAGTGCACTAAGGATGTAGAAAATACTTTGAGACAAAGTTGACTGCCTGCTAGAAAAGAACTAGAAATCTCAGGTGATCCATTTTAATAGTGAGAGTAATAGCTGTGTCTCATTAATTCCATAAAGGAGTGTGTTGAGATATAAAAAGCTTCATGAGTCATTTGTCCTACTGCTGCAGATACTTCACATACCTTGTGATCTCCTGTTTCCATGTATTTGTAGTCACATCAGCTCATCTATGCATTACAGATTTGATCTTCACATTTCAAAGGATCAATACCAATGAAGCTGAAATGGTGTTTAATGGAAGGAGAGAAATGTATTCAGAGGAATAACAAATACAGTAAACCAAAACCTGTTATTTCATTTTGATTAATCCTCTATATAAACCCTTATCAAGCTCACACAATAATTTTTATTAAAAATTGAGAAAATATTTCTTTCATCATTTTCAGATTTTTTCAGTTTCTGTTTTAAAATTACATTTTAGAATGAAAAACTTTATTAAATAACAGTGGAAAATAATGGGGGTTTTATGAAATATTTTTACATGAATATGGACATGTTATTTTTAATTTTTAATTCGACAAAGAAAATAAAAAAAGCTCCATTTTATATTGGTTCTTTCCTCAATAATTTTTCAGCACAACTTATTAACCAGAAGTTAATCATTAGCACAACCTTAACTGCATTTTCATAGTACCACGTGAAAAGTCACTCCGTTGCACAAACTGATAAAGGACTTCACTGCTATAATAATATACTGTAATGATTATTTATCCAGTGGTTATTGGGGAAAAAAAAAATGACGTTACGTTATAATATGACTGCAAGTACAGTTTTATGAATTGTTGTCGCTCAGTCATTTAGTCACTCATTCATTGGTGGTCTCATCAGAGTTTAATTAGACACTTTACCTACAGAATTAGCAAATTTCTGGATACAGAACTGTATAAACACACTTTAAGTACATTGGCCTCAGCTCAGCACCAGAGGTTTCAGAGGTCCTTTACAACCTCTCAAAGTTTTCAAGGTTGGCAAAGATAATGGTATTCCATTATCATTTCACTAAAGGACAGAATAGTTTTTCACTTGAAATGATCTGCAAAAAATATTTAACTAATGATTAATAAAATAACATGGTTGAATTTTCCACAAGCCTTAATAAATCAAGATTTGTAGTACAAAATGTATGCCTGGGTTGAAAATTTCAAAGTTACAAGGGTAGATAAATATCTTAATCTTTCATACGATAATATTTTTACAAATAGTATCACATTCCCCATATATTAGTAGAAAGGAAATAAATTTTTCCCCATTTAAAGAGGTAATAAAAGTATTTACCTTTTTCCAAGTACCACCGAAAGGGAATGATCTAAAGACATTGCAATACACATTTGCATAACTGGCATTATCTGTCAGCCTTTTCTAAAACATTAACAATGTAACTCAGAAATCTCTCTGCCAGCTGAAGTTTGCCAATATCACTGAACCCTTGGTCAACAACCACATTGTAATAAGTGTTCACTTATGGAAAATGGTACTTGAGCAGAATTTAGGCCCCTATATGCACTTACAATTCTTAATCCCATCCTAAATTCCTGCCAGGTATTGAAGCCTGCTAAACTGCACAGTAATTTTTGACTTTACAAACTGAAAATTCCCCCAGCATATTAAATTCTGAGTAGGTAAAAAGATGCCTCATTCTTGGCAAGGTAACTGGCACACAGCTGACTCTGCCTGCGATACAGGAATACCACTTTCCTTTTAAACCCCCAAAAGGTCAAACACTTGTGAGATGATGTGACACATCAGGCTGAATTCCTCAAAAAATACCCTGGCAACTTCAGCTTTTGCTTAGCAACAGACATCAGCAGCAAATCAAGAGACGTGATTCTTCCCTGCTCAGCGCTGGTGAGACACATCTGAAGTGTTCTCCCCAGTACAAGAGAAACATGAATGTACTGGAGACAGTCCAGTGAAGGGCAATGAAGATGATTAAGAGATTGGAGCACGTCATATGAGGAAAGGCTGAGGGAGCTGGATCTGTTCAGCCTGGAGAAGAGAAGGCTTCCTACTAAGCAGGCAGATTGCTCCTGTTTACTCTGGGTGGCTTACACTGACAACCTGAGAAAAAAAGACATGTAAATTTAGAGAGAGTTTCAGATGTCTCAAGGTGTCACACACTGTTCTGTGTGATATTACCAGGGTTGCCAGTCCATTGTAAACTGCTGCATAACTTTATAGATGGTGAAAGCATTCATTTAATCTTTGCATCAGACAAAGGCATTGCTAGTCTTTAACAAGTCTAGCGAAACAGCAAGCTTTTTACCTTTTTCCTGACTATTGCCCATAATTCAGTCACATTTCACAAGCTCACCAACTCAGAATCTCCTGCTTAATTTTTGATCTCTGTCACCTACATTATAGTAATATTCAGATGTACCAACTGTAACTCTATATACAAATGAGGTCAGAAGCTTTTTACTCTGATATTCTTTTACAATGATCTCCAGACAGCCTGTTGCATACAAGGGAGCTCTGTGCTTTCTCAAAAATCAAATAACTTACATATAATTTCCTTAGAAAGCTATGTGCAGGGCTACCATTTCTTGGAGTGCATCTCTGAAAGCATACTCAGAGAGGTAATAGTTTGTATCTGGCAGATCACCGACAGATACATGCATCAGAGCCGTGCAAACACAGCATGCTGGGGCTGGGTTTAGACAGCCCATTTTTCCTCCCCATTAGAGCTTTCTTATGGTCTCAAGACAAAATCTGTTAATATTTTCTTTAAACATGAATATACATCAGTAACATATGGAAAGTACCTCTTCTCTTGCAATTTTCCAAAGAAATGTTACAACTAAGCTAGTCAAAGGAAATTACTTAATGGAGGAGAGAGGGGGGGGTTAGGGGGAAAAATCTAGAAATTGTGTGGAAATCTAGATACGTCAGTGTAGATGTAAAAGGGCTTCAGAAGGTTAAGGGAATTTTTCTGTGGAACCGAGAGAACTTGGCTTACTCAGTTTTGCAGGGTGCTGATAACTTTCACACAGTGAGATACCCCTTAAAGCATGAGGCCAAATAGCTTCCTAGGCTGGAGGCTGGCTGAAACCCAGGAAAAGGCTTACCCATCTGACATTACGCTTAAATGGAATTTAGCTTCATAAATCCTAACCTGTGACCAAGAAAACTCCGTTTCAACAGTCAAATCACGTAAGCTAAATGCATGCAGATTCCATAGGTAATTTACACTTTTATTTGATGTTCTCCAGATTTCGGGGTTTATATTCCCAGAAATACTTCAGAGATGAGTAAACTGACACCTACCTTATTATTCATTTTAAATCCACATGTTCATCTGCCTAAACTGCCTGACTGATCTGATCTGTTAGGTCTGAGAAGTATGAATGTATTTTGGCTAGAACATGTGAAGGCAGAATGGTGACATTTTTTCTTTTAAAAACTGTAGAAGGAGGCAAGGAAGTCTATGACAGTGGCAGTCATCTTTTACCTAGCAACCTGCCCTCATCAAGGAAAGAAAAGACCTGGATTTCATCTCAGTCTCAAGAGCTTTATGTCAGAATCTATCTACTATGGGACTCGCTGTGTTACAGTGAAGTACTCGGCACCTCTCCTTTTGAAAATTTACCACTGCAGAGTAAAGCACACAAGGTACTGGAAGGAGCAGAAGCAAGAGAAAATAATCTGGGTTGGTCAATGGGAGGAACATCCCACTGGGAGAGGGGAGTCCTGTACACAGGTCCCTGCTATCAAAAGAATTTTATACATTTTTCATAGATATTCAACAAAGCTTGGACAAAACAAAGCAGTGATTCTAGAAGGTCTTCCTTCCCCAGTTGAATGTGGTGCTAATCTACATGGCCTCGCTCCTCCTCAAACTCATCATCCAGCACAGAGTCTTCTTAAGCCTTTGCTGCCAAATACGAAGATTTAAAAAGGGAGGGGGATGATGTATCATGAGTCATTACACAGAATAATCTGTACTCTGGTGCTGAAGACCTCTGTTTAGAAAAGTAAGCATTTGTATGATCTGCCCTGCAGCGGTTACCCCTGGAAGCACTGTAGCACAAGGCCAGATGTATGCCTGCCAGAAAGCTAACGAGTGCTCTCTAAGGCATTGGACTTGAACTCAGAAAATGTCTGTTCTTGGACTCAGTCCAGTGTGTTAATTTATGAACTGCAAAGGGTCTGGGAATCTGCTGCATAAATCCCAAGCTAGCAGTAGAACATGCATTTGTAAAAGTTACACACATAATGAACTTCAAAAATTAAATACATGAAAACCAGTTTCTTTCATACACAAACTTCAGATAGCATGATAATTTCATTAATCCCATGTGGTGTTCTCAAAGCCAGCCACAGGGATTTCCCCTTTACTGGTGTTGAATTCAGTGGTAGGAATGTGCCCTTGCTGCTTTCCCATTCTTCAGCAGCCTACCTGGCTCCGCTGCAACAGATGTGATTATGTTGCCGAAAAGCTAAGCAGCACCTCTTCCACATACATTAAAGTAGGGAGGTGTGTCCCTTCCTTGGCCCCATGTCCCCAAAAGTAGTTGCTGTACTCAGTGTAGATAATTTTCCTAAGCATTATGACTGACTTGTAAGGCATTTTGTAAGGCAGAGATGCCAGGGACAAACATCCTCTGTTTCCCTGCCAACATCTTGTCATCTTGCTTCTTTCAGCATGTTATCCAGCCTCTAGGAGATGTCAGATCACCTCACAACACCCCAGAACTTTATTGGTTTTACAAATCTATGACACAGACTATTCTATGCTAATCTATTAGCATAGACTAATCTGATCTATGAACATCCTTAAGAATTTTTAAGAAATAATAAAATTAGATAATTAGGTGTCAGAAACAAGAAAACAGACTGCGCTGCCATTGCTTAACTGCTGCAACACTGCAGCAGAATGGGAGATCAGCAGAACTCTGATACTAACTTCAGCTTGAGTTGAACATGACATAGAATGACAATTCCCTTCTGCCAGCAGCCTGGTCTGTTGATGCAGTACCTGAACATTTAGAGGTTTTAAATTATTACTTCTAAAAGTGTATATAAAATGGATTCTTCTCTGCATAGAGTGTAAAAAGACTCAGAAAGATCAATGTCATAGGCCTTCTGGAGAAGAAAGATGAGTGCACCTGAAACAGTGTCCAGCAAAAACAAGAAGAGCAACAGAAAGCAGTAAGCTGGTATCTGTGTAGGATTTAAGAAATACTATGGATCATTTTTAGTGAGTGTTGGAGAAGTCGATCACAAAAAGCAAAAACCAGTTGCAGAAGAAAATGAAGAAGCCCTGGAGATTTAATGGTGTGTTTGCTGATAGCTATTTTTGTAAAAAAATTATATGAAATATCAGTGTAATGTGTGGTTACAGTTAAAGGAAAATAAGCTACTGGAATATATCAACTAAAGGACAGAAAAATGCAATGAAACATTATATTTGCTGTGCAAAGAAAAACCTGATTGCAGGCTGTATTTGGGTTAATCTGTGGACTTTTGTTTTCTGTTGGAAGACTTGCATTGCTTTGGGGACAGCATACCAAGAGGAAGTCAGAGCCTAGAATTTAAAGTTACATACAATAAAGGCAGGCTAAGAAATGTTCAACTGAATTTTTACTAGAAAAGTGTTCCTAGTATCCTTATAGCAGTAAATTAAAAAAAAAAATATCCCCCTATGAAGATAGAACTTCTAGAAGACTTACACTGTGCAAGTTTCTGGGAGGAATTACATTCCATAAGATCATTCTTCATAAGGTTATGGAGTAAATGGAGAAATCATGAAGAATTATTTCGCTATGACAACAGCAAGTGGATGGAACCAGCAGGACTATCAAAAGAGACAGCTTATATTAAGCAGAAACATGGTAAGGCTTGTGGCCTTGGATACTGAATCATATTCAGGTTTTATGTTTTGATTGGGTTTATATTTAAGAGTAGTGTATTTGCTTCTCAAAACCTATTTATAGAACTATTTCAAACTATGTCTATTGGGATTAAAAATGGCCTGTGGGACCCACAATTGTGGCTATTTGGATACAAGTCAGTGGGTCAAGCAGAACTGCACCAGTGTCTTGCTGCACCCCAGCTGACATGCCAGGCTGAGACACCTCTCCGATCGGAGGCAGGGTATGTCTGCGCAGCCACAGCCCTCTGTGCCATACAGGTTTCAGAGCAGGGATGGCTTTCATTTTGCCAATTCAGAGTATCCTGCCTTTACTTGCATCTGCAGGCAATCTGCCCTCAGCACCCAGAGAAGCAGCCAGGCATGCACGGGGATTTGGAGAGCGCCAAGACACCATGCTGCTGACGGACAGAGATTAGGTGAAAGGCACTCTGGAAAATGCCACTATATGATTATCTGCAAGTTCGAGTGTCTAAAAATCCTAGCAATCTGGGTCTTTGGAGTGTATTCAGAGGGGCTGACTTTGGTGCCCTTCAGAAAGTGGTGGTGAATGAGTAAGAGAGGCTTTCGCTCCAAGGCATCCCTGTGGGGAGACTGTCTCCCTGCTCTCGGACAAGGGATGCAGCAGGACAAGAGGATCAAACGCCTGGAACACTTTCTTTGGGTCTGGTTTCCATTTCATCCTCCACTCCAAACTCATGAAAAGCATGTTGATGCTTTCCCTAATGACAATGATATCTGTTGTATTTGCATCATCTTTGGAGTCATAGTCATTAAATAGCACTGTTTGCCCGAATTTTTATGATTTATAGGCTGAAATTCCCCTCCAAATTTGCATCATCTTACACCTTTGTGTATGAGTGTACTTCTGGAGATAGTAGCAGATACCCACACATGGAAGTGATCCCACTCAGCTTTATTTTTAAATATTTTGAGGTTTCTGGCCTCCTGTGTGCTGTCATTGGGCTATTACCTGTCTTGCCTTTTATTTTGCTGAGGATAGTCTGTGAGCTTCTGCAGCTGATCATTCAGAATCTGTATTTGAGAACCTTTCCTTCTTGAATTGCTTACACAGTGCATTGTAAATCTGAGAAAATTTTCAGAAAGGGGAGTGTCCTGCTATTTTTAGGGGTGGCTGTGTACTAGTCAATGAGCTTATATTCAATTTTTATGTTGTTTCCAATGACCACCACACTTTCTCTCTTCAACGCAGTGTAAGTAATGTTCTGCCTTTCTACCTGCTGGAGCTTATTGTACAGGATACTTCCAGACTTCTGGTGCAGGAGTTTTCCAACTCCATTTTTTATACCTTGAAAAATTCTGAAATTTCACCTTTTTGCTAGAACATAGCCCTGTGAAGCTTTTGTCGATGTTCAGTGTCATTTACAGTCAGGAAGTTGAAGGATAAAATATCTCATTTGTGGTTATGCAAAGTCAAAATTGGCCTTTAACAACAGAAAAATTTGCCAAGCCTAAGAAAAACAGTAAAGTCATAGGGTTTGGCTTGCCAGCAAAGGTCCTGCCAACCCTTCAGCATGCAAGTAACCCTTTTTTAGTCCAGGAATATCACTGAGTTGAACAAACAAACAAGTTAGCCACTCCTGATAGGAGTTTATGAGAGGTATAAAGAATTTAGTTTCACAACACCATGATTAATTAGCTCTCAGTCAATGAGCTAATTTCTTGTGCTGATACACCTTCTTCCATCACAGTAAAAAAATAAAAACACATCTGTAGATATCTTTCATTTACTGTTTTTTTCTCAGCAAGATGGATTATCCCTTGATTTAATTTCAGCCCTGTGGGAAAAAGTGAACTTATGTTCAAAGATGTTACTTTGGCCTTGGAATTCTTCTTTCCTGTTTTGTATGAATAAATAATTGAAGGGAAAAAAAAAACAATGCTTCAACATGTAATGTATCCAGCAAAGGCTCTGTCAGCAGAGGGCAATTTTTTTCCTGAAGACAATAGTAGATATAGCCTGAGAAGATATAATCAGGAAAGCCTTGGAAAACAAAGACATCAAACAGCACATTCAAAGAGAGAAAGAACAAGTAAGTTTAGCACAAACATGCACTGTGTAATTTTGATAGCAGAAAGAAAAATTTTCCTTCACAGTACAGGGAAAAAGCCCAGATTTCCCATAATTAGTAGCAATTTACAGACAACACCCATGAAAAATACATTTTAAAAAGCCTCAGTAGATAAAAGACACCATAAATGCAAGAGTATTGGTCTGTAGAATTTAAGATTGTCTTTTTGAGAGGGAGTACGCAGAATCAATCTAACAGTCATGTTTATCATGGGATGAGTTAAAGTAATTTAAAATACCTATTGTCTTCTCCATAACGTAGTTCTAAAAGGAATACACCACTCATTGTCTATGCATACTTAAAAATTGCAAAGAACATAATATTCAGCAGATGTTAATGCATTTTGAATCAAAAAGGAAGATATTTTTACTTGATTGGTAAACTAACAAGTACTCAGCTGTGAACTATTTAACTAGATGCTGGTCCCCAGCTTGTGGGGTTCCTGAAGAACTTCTGCATTTGTAATTTTTCATGCTTATCAGTTGAAGACAGTAAGATTAGAGCTAAGAAAATGTGCAAACTGAATGAATATTTAAAAGGAAAACTGAACTGAACTGAAAGGTATTGGTAGACATCAAGAGCAGCAATTGCTATTGAAGCAAGTAAACTTCTTTTTTTAATGAAAGTAGGGTATTTTTAGTCAGGTTTGGATGTGAAACTGTACTGACAAGCCTTGAAATTGATGGAAAGAATAGAATGATGTTCATATTAACACTAAATCACTAAGAAAAATCTAACTGATCTGGGAACTGACTATACCAACAGAATGACATCTTACATGCTGAATGAAAGATACAAAAAATGCTGAATGCTTACTTTCTATAACCATAATTTCTTCCCACTTTTAGACCATGGGCAGAATAATGGGTTCGGCTCAAGGTCGCCCCCAGGGGCAGCAACCAAGCATGGAGCTTCCCAGCAGGTACCCCACAACAAACTGAGCCACTCAATTTGCACACCTGGTCTTACCTTTTTCCCATTTTGTGATTCTCCTTTTGGCCATCCCTCTACCTCTCTTTGTCCATCTCAGTCTTATCCCAAATCAAAAAACTGCTCCAATTAATTATTCTATGTTGGCTGCAGTTTTTCTACTTCTGTACCCAAAATCAGTGTTTCTGATACTATTACCTATATCATTTCAGCCTTCTATGTTACTGTGGAAAGTACCACCTAGGTGTTACTGGCCTTGCAAAACTGTACTCCACAGAAGGTCCCCAATGTCGCCCTCCAATAATCTGTGGAGTTTGCTTGTTTCTCACATAACTCCCCTCTAACCACTTGTGATACCTACTTATCCTCCATGGTGCTATCTGTAACTTTTGTTAACTTCTCACACTGTTATTTGTTGTATTAGGCAACTTCTCATGTCGTGCCCAGTACTTCTTCCCAGCCCACTCAGTTTGCTTAACCAGGACCTAGTCAGTAGTCCAGTCATTTGCCTGCAGCTCTCACACAATGTTTCACACTTGCAAACTTCACCTGTATTGTTCCGTTGTATATTAGGTTATAAAATGGATATGTGAAAGAAAAATTCGTTATAAAGACATTTTGTTGGCAAAAATTCCTCTTTCCTTTGGAGAGTCTTTGCTTGCACACCTCACAAGTCAAATGTCTTTTCAACTAATCTGTGCTTTGCTTTAAAATATTCCTGAGGAAAAATAGAAGGAGAGAACATTTATATTAGATGCAGGACAGAGTTATACACAGTATGGATAGCAGTATAGCATCTTCCATTCATGCTTATCAGTTATGGATCTGGATTTAAGATCTTCTTTGTGAGGAAGGGCTTTATGTTCCTGCTAGAGAGAGGACAAAGATGTACAAATGCATTAAAAAATAACAAAACAAAGCAAAAAAAGCAAAAAAAACCAAAACCCAACAGTTTTAACTGATGTCAATGAAAATAACGCCCCTAAACTGAAGGTGGTTTGGAACTAAATAATATTGGGACGGACTCAGATAATTTTAAGTACCTGGAAGTTAGGTGTCTGAGTTAAGCTTGTCATGTTATCTCCCTTAATCATCAGTCACTCTCATAATGCAACACATCAAAACCAAGAAGAAAAATTTAAGAGAAGTAAGATAGATTGCCATCCAAAAACAGTTTACCTCTCTTCGTAAACTGTGTTGAAATCCAGCTTGATTTGCTTCAACTAGATGCCTAACTTTTACATAGCAGGATAAACTAATTCAGACCTATCTAATGTACTTAAGGTTTTACCAAAACTCTGGACTATAGTCCTTGACTTCAAATCTTTGTTGCAAGAGCAACCTTGCTTTCAAACACAAAGCTGAAGAAGTCTGAACACTTAGTATGTGCTCATGATTTTAAATTATGATATTGTGCATAGGAGTTGCACATTAGAAAAAAGTGCCATATTACAAAATGTGAAATTTAAAATTAAAACAAATATTTTCATTTACTTTAAAAAAATTAAGAAATTGTTAGGCAGTTATGTGAACACAGAAGTACAGGTGATGCTGTAACATTTTGGGGAGATAAATGAACAAGTGAGAAAACACATCCTCAAATGAAAAATGTTGGGCTCATTCACAATGCAACAGTAGAAATTGGCACAGCACTGTTATTTCTGTGATAGTTTTATGTAAAAGGCAATAAAAATTGCTGCCCAGAAGTCTCCGTATTTTGTGGTAAGCACCTTCAACAAATCCTGATCACTGTCAAGAGAGGATACTGTTGAAATGTAGACACTGAGAAAACAGAAGGAAAGCATTATCAGGTTCACAGCACCTGGGAACAAAAGCTATCTATAATAGAAGTTTCAAATGAGTTTGTTTTCATTTACTTTTAGGTAAACAGGTTACTGTAGCTTCAAACATTTCAGAGGCTCACCTTTTCTTATCTGTCATCTGTAACCATGAAACAATGCTGCCTTCTCACCCCCTCATACAGCCCTCAGTCATTACTCCTTTTTTCTTACTGTAATCTACATGGTGAAGTTTCGCTTAGCTCTGTAATCATGGCATGGAAACTCTTTTCTGATTTCATTTGCAGAAAGTTTTTTAGATATAATTACATAGTACCATATGCAGTTCCCCATTCACAATGAGAATTAGCTGAATAAAGGTTTCTCCTGAATTCTACGCAATAGCATTAGACTACTCCATGCTGGGTAATATCTGTAAACATATTCCATTAGAAAGATATTTCCTCCAGTTGAAATTGCTGGTTTGCCATAGATAAATAAAACCATATGCCTAAGAAATGAGGACAACTTCCCTCCCCAGACCTCTAATGAAAGGGCAAAACAGAACATGAAGAGCGCCCTATAAATCACTACGTTGTGCTACCATATTTGCCATTATGCTTTTCTACGACTCTGAAATAATTCTCCTCTCTCATGGCTGATGGTAAAGGAAAGTGAATATGTATGATATTGTTTGGCTTTAAGGCTTTTGACACTGTTGCAGTGAAATCCTCATATGCAAGCTGAGGAAACAAGGGATAGAGGAAATCATTACAAGGTGTAGACATATTTGAAAAGTGATTCTCAAAGCCATTAGCAATGATTTGTTCCTGAAGTGTTCAGAATATTTCTATTAGGATCTCATAAATACCTGTGCTGCATTTCGTTAATAACTTCAAGAAATACTAGGAACAGAATAAAACATATATCTATAAAGTTGGTGGATTACACAAAACTGGAAGGCTGGCAAACACAGTGAAGCAATTCAATACAGGGATAGGCAGCAAAATGTCAGAAAAATAAATGAAAAATAAATATGATTTTGATATTAAAAAAAGGGAGACATAATTCTGTGATTCATTAAAAAGCACGGAGTAGTGACACATGCAGGATAATTATTCTTTTTTAATTGGCATGTGAAAGGCTTCAGCTGAAATACTGTGCCTTGCTTTTGACAGGAGGTTTTTAAGAAATGTAAAGGCAAACTGGAAAATCTGAGGGAAAACAGCAAGAATGACAATAAAAAAAACAAATGTATGAGAAAATTAAAAGGGAATTAGGTTTGTTCTCTGCAGAGAAGAGGACAAGCTAAGGAGCATCTGGAAGGGGAAGGAGAAAGAGAAAGACGTGATAACAGTACGGTAAAGTTGTTGACAACCAGTTCTAAAGGCAGCTGGGGCCACAGGCTGGATTTAGGAAACGACTTTGTAATCCTCAGGGAGGTGAAGCCTGGTAACAGACTATTTGCAGAGATCGTAGAATCCATTTCAGTCCAGGAGGTAACAAAGATCTACCTGGGCTTTCCTTAGCACGACAGGCTGACCTGAGACACATTTATTTACATTTTTTTTTGAACCTTGTACCCTAAAAGCAAAAGATATGAGATAAATATCCTAATAACACACTCTAAAAAACATATGCCTTGGATGTGCCAAGAGAGCTCTTTAATGTATGTGAATGTCATTGTTCTAAAACCCCTGGAACATATATGGTTACTGTAACATCAGACTTTCTGTCCATGCTCACCTGTCAAAGACTGGGGATTATGCTGCTATGTCAGCCATATCAGTAGCATACAAACTTCTGGTGCTCATACTCTTCCCCTCAGTATTCTTCTTCAACACCTTTCTACTGGGTGCATCTTTACGTGCAAGACTTTCTGATGACAAAAACGTCAGAGAAAAGGCAAAGTAGCCGAGGGCTAAAGTTATGCCACGGGGACCACAATAGCCTGTCATACGACATGAAGTCAGTGTCAGAGAATGTAGTTTAAGCTGAGTTGTGAAACTGCCTTCTGACTTTCCGTTCCTTTTGAGTGTAACCACAGAGTCGATCATTCAGCACCAGGACTCTGTTGATAGGGAAGTGATGCTGCAGTTCTACACCAGTCCTGTTCACCTCCCTGCACTGTGTGCAGCTGCTAATGGCTTTTGCCATGATGCCAGTTTTCTAGTTTATTTCATTTCATTTAGTTGTCTTCAATGGCTTTTCTTCTTGTTTGAATCTTTAAACACAGACAACAGAAAATCTTTTTTCAGTGTCAGTGTTGACCTTTGCCTGTGTTGAAACTTGATGAGAATTTTCCATTTGTAGCCTAATGAGTTATTAATATCAGTGAGGAAAATATTGAGTTACTTCATTTCTATTTTGTATTGTGAAAGTAATGTATACAACATTATTTAGATATATGTGCTCTCAATGCATGTCCCTAGTGCTTTTTACTTAGTAGCTTTATACAAAAAATAATTACTGAGATATTGATTTAATTGGATGTTAAATGCAGAAGTGCTATTTTTCTAGTACTGCTGCCATAGTATAGTCAACCCTGGAAGACAGAAATCTCCTTTGATTTCCAGACTGCTTATTAAAAGCTGCATTTCATCCAAGATCAGAAATAGCTGGGATTCAGTACTGTAATTACACAAAGGTGCAAAGGTACTATACTCTGGAGAAGAACCACAGGAAAGAGTACTCAATCCCCACATTTCAGAGCAAGACTATTTATTTTTCTTTGTAAGACCAACCAAAGATTGATTTTCCTTTCTCTCAATTGATTTTGGTTTTTATTTTTCTGCTCACTCCGAGCGCAGTCTCACAAACTGTAGAATCAATATTCAGCCCTAGAGACATTAACATCTGGAGAGGAGAGTGGAAATGAACTGCCAAGAAGGAAGAGAGATTTCCTTCCCCTGCTGAAGAAAATTCCCTTTTCAGAAGTGCCTGAAGGAGGTTGACATTTACATACATTCCTGCCTACACTCTCCCAGACTATGCCTGTTAATGAACTGTTTATGTCCCTGTCTTCCAAGTGTCGGGGCAGAAACCTCCTCCTGAGGTGTGTGAAAAAGGGGCAAATGGCTGGAAACTCAAAAGGAGGAAGCTGAATCAGCAAAATAACCATCTAAAATGGCAATAAGCAGGTAAAGTGTTTATCAATAATCAATAAACAAATTTTCATGTACCAACTCATATTCATCAGTTTATTTAGGTGGCCTATCATGAAGTAGTGATGCGTATTGATAAAGATCTTTGAAGAAGTGATTTCCTGTTCTCTTTAACACATGCTTCAATCACTGGGCTCATCCAGTACTGTGAGGCTGTGAGAAACTTCTATGGAAGCAAGGTAGCAGAAACGATAGGTATATACCAATAACCTTGTTTCCCCACAAAAAGTATTTCTTATAGTTTATACAAGCAGTATTACTCTAAGGATAAGGATGCCTTTCTTTGCACTCTGTGTGCAGATGACGATGTGGCATGCACAAATATAGCCTGTTGCCAGGGATTTTTGTGCAATCAGTCCACTGGGATGCGAGTTTATGCAGAAACCTGTGTTGCCATATTTTTCCTGGGCTTGTTGGATTAAAGCTAGTGAAAATTGCAACCACATCTTTACTTGCTGCGTACGTATGACCTTCAGAGCAGATTCATATGGTCTAATTTTGGTCCTGTAATAAATAGATACCTACTGTAAAATAAGTATAGCCTGGTGTTAACTTTACAGGTGATAAAATCTCCTGAAGTTCAGAATAGGCAGAATCTGTCTTCGAGACAGAATAACACCAGGCAATAATGCTGGGTCCAGCCGCTTGAAAAGTAGCTCTGAAGAAAAGAGAGGGGAAAAAAAAATAAAATCTCTCTTCTCAAGAGAGAAAAAGAAATTATGTGAAACTTCAGAGAAGGCAGGCTGGTCTACATTTCTGAACAGGTAGAGTTTGTTGGGGGTTTATGAAGTGCTGATTTCAAAAGTCAGTTGAATCATCTGTGATGCTGATTTGTTCTAAGGAGAATTATAACTTAAAATTAATTTGTACAGTAATGTTTTCACTCTACCACCCCACTGAAAAGTAACCATATATAAATAATTGGTTACATCATTAAACTGGCATAAACCTGTGCTGCCTCATTTACTCCTGACTTTCTCTTCAGAGAAGCATTACACAATGGGTGAGCAGCCCTCGGTAGTTCACAGGTGGGGCAGGGCAGTCTGATTATTTTTCTTCTAGTAACTTATGCTAAAGTAAATCTGTATTAATAAATGGTGCATAATAAAAAATCTGTAGTTTTGAAAAATATTTTAAAGTAGTTGTTTCTAATGGGATTGAAAAAGATATCTGAATAATTTAGTTTTTACCAGGGCACATGATCTGTTCTGAACATTTTAATAAGGACTTTGCTTTGTTTGATTTAGATTAAGTTATTAATGTAAATCAAGTGCACTTTAATGCAAATGAAATGTACATTAATTCAATAATGACATGAAGTCATTATTTCTATGGTACTGTTTTCTCAAAAGTTGCTGATACAGCTCCAAGGTACCCAACTGAAAGTTTAGGACAAAACAATCAAGCCCAGTAAATAAACAAGATATGAGAAAAAAGGGATGAATGAAGAATATTACTCACTTGTCCTTATGTAAAAGTGTCATTAATTTGAAGAGGAAGCCAGAGAATTTGAGACCAAATTCTCAGATATTCATTCCCCGCCCTCTGCAACTATGCTGTACCTTAGAATACAGAAATGGGAAGGAGAAGAAAGAACATCCCTCTCTCAACTTAACCACAGGCAGGTCTGAGCTTGCAGAATTAAATGGCTTCTTTCCTGTTCATCTCTTGGGGATCTTGGAGATGTTTTATGGCCAAATACCTGACTTAAGGCTGTGCCTAACAGATATGTATTTGCCTTGAACTATTAAAGAAGAATGTTTTCCATTTAGTAGCTCCAGACTATTGCTCTGGCCATCTGGCAAATATTTCTGTACATATTTAACATTCTATTTCCCTGATTTAATGAAAGGAACTATTTGCATAGTCGATTTTAAATACACAGTACATCAGTAATATAGCTTAATGTGCAAATAGTATTTGAAAAGCTCATGAACAGATAAAAATGCCCAGTGAAGTGTTCAATGTGTTAGAATTTACAGACAGTATTTTTTTAAATCTCATATTTAGTTCTATGGCCTACAGTAACACCAAGATCTTTACGATGATGAAGACTTCATAGATTTCAAATACAAAGTACATCAGTAATAAAGCAGAACACATATTTTAATGTGCCAATAGTATTTCAAAGGCTCATGCGTAGATAAAACCACCCAGTCAAGTGTTTGTTGTACTAAAATTTACAGACATATTGTTTTAATCTCATATTTATTCACATGGACTACAATAACATCAAGATCTTCAAAATTATTAAGACCTCATTATGGCAAATACTGAAAAAGCTGCTCAGATATTGCCACAGAAATCAGACAATTGGAAATGAAGTGATATAGCATAGGACCGTAGAGATGTTGCCTGGAAGAGTTCTCTAGATGTGACACAATCCAGCCTCCTGCTCAAAGCGGGATTATAGCCACCACCTGGGCAGGTCAGTCTGGGTTTTGAAAAAATTCTTGAAAATCCCCAAGAATAGACATGTTACATCTCTCCTGCAGTGAAAAGGTTTTCCTTATGTCTAATCTGAACTTCATGTGCCAAAACTTGTCACCATCGTCCCTCATTCAAGATATTAAATAGTCATTGTTATTACTGCAAAATAAGCTTCACAGCCTCCTATCTGCTTATGGAGCAAACTTCCGTCACTGCCTGAGTGCTGCCTGCAACATGGCAAACATCATGTTTTCTTGAAATTAGGTTTCTACTGGAGGATATTTGGTGTCTCACTGGAGGAGCTCAAAACTTCTACAGTTGAGGGCTGAAGCTGAAGGTTGAAATACAGAGATGGCTCTGCCTGTGAATGTCCATCTGCTTCTTGTTAAAGGGTTTGAGATTTTGCTTTTTCAGGACAGCAAAGTACGTACCAGGGCTAGCCTTCCAGTGCCCACACAACATCAGGAAACTGAAGCCAGGAGTAGCAAATCTACAAACACAGCAAGCCTCCTTTACTCATAGTTTTCCCTGTCATAGCACACTTAAAAGGGTACAGCTCCAGCCCACTAACACTGCCAAGACTGAAGGGCTGCCAGTCAAAGGATGCTTCACCTTTAGATTCAGATTATAGCAGTAAGTGTGGGTCTCTAAACTACAGGTGTGAGATTCAGCCTCCGCTTCATTTAAATGTAGTTGCTTTGTTGAGGTTGTCTGTCTGTGAGAAGGTGTACAAGCTTGCAGTGTAGTCAGTGGAGACCGCTGGCGGATTCGATTCAGTCATTGAAACACGGATGCCCAGGCCATGTCAGATGTCGGTGTAACCACCAAGCACCTTCAGACAGCCATTCCTTTCACATCCTAAAAGGCCAGAACCCGAGGACAATTTCACTCGGCAGCAGTGCCTGCTTTATCACCCCCAGCTTCTCCCTTTCCTCCCCCAGCCCTCATGTCTCGCCCCATGGCTGCTCCAGTGTTGCTGCTGCTGTTTATGCAGCTGCTCAGTGACTCAAACTGCGAAACTGACCCAGGTTAAAAGTAACAACTTTGGGTTTCGTCAGATGATTCTTAACCCAGTCCTTGAGGTTGTATGGACGGTGATAACTGGACCCCATTCCCACATTATGGACACAGCCCCTGGTAGTTTTCAACTCATGTAAGACATTGCTCTTTTAGTTCCTTTAGTAAACTGCTGTCACAGAATCACAGAATCACAGAATGTTCGGGGTTGGAAGGGACCTCTGTGGGTCATCTAGTCCAACCCCCTGCGGAAGCAGGGTCACCTACAGCAGGCTGCACAGGACCTAATATCATCTCGAATCTGATTTATCCTCTTTCTTCTCACAGACAGTGCCATGACTGCCAGCTTTGTTTCTGCCACTTGCATATCTCAACTAACCCCTCAGAAACATTCATTACTCTGAGCTCTGATTGCCTCATGAAATCTCAAAGCATATGAGAAAATTTCCCAAGAGAAGGAGCAGAAAGTGAAAGTAGAACCCAACTTGTGAACATACTGAACTGAAAAGCACATGGTAAATTTACAACCAACTTCGTGCTAAACTGGAAAGCTTATCATGACATGGGCAAAAAAGAAAAGAAAAAGGAACAAATTCTTCACATTATCTTGAAGTGTGGCATTCCTCATAAGAGTAGAAAGGAACATTTATAAGTCAAATCTCTACTTGTTTCACCAAGACAGTTCATTCTTTTTAGATTTTATTTTATTTCAAAACTTAAAAATGTGTCTCCCCAAAACCAGCATGATTTTCAAAGCTATTTTCATAGTTTGTGCAAGCCTGCAGCTCCTCGGAGCTCTGATAATTCTCTAATTGTTATTAGGCATGTTCCAGCACCTGGCTTTTGTAAGACCTTTAAGAAAGAAAGATGTAAACAATTATTCAGGAAAAGATTTAACAAAAGGTTTACAATGGCCAGAAAGGTTTCTAAAATACCAATTTTCTCACTGGTGGATGATTCCAGTTTACAGAAATAGTATTTGAACTTGGATACCACAGAGCAATGCAAACCTGCACAGTAATCTGAGGAAGTTTTGGAGTCAGAAAGCTATTAATTCTTTCTGTCAAAGGATTTATCTGCTGAGCGGAGGATGGAACGCAACAGGGATGTAACTGATAGGTTAGGGGAAACATGCTAAAGCAAGGCTGAAGTCTCAAGGGTGGGTGTCAGGAGGATGGGGCCAAACTCTTTTCAGTGGTGCCCAGTGGCAGGACAGGGGGCAATGGGCAAAAACTGAAGCATAGGAAGTTCTGTCTGAACATGAGGAAGAACTTCTTCCCTCTGAGGGTGATGGAGCACTGGAACAGGCTGCCCAGGGAGGTTGTGGAGTCTCCCTCTCTGGAGATATTCAAGACCTGTCTGAACAAGGTCCTGTGCAGCCTGCTGTAGGCGACCCTGCTTTAGGCAGGAGGGTTGGACTAGATGACCCACAGAGGTCCCTTCCAACCCCGAACATTCTGTGATTCTGTGATTCTGTGAAGTCAGCCTCGTGGGTCAGTGCTGCAGCAGCGTTGTTCAGCACCTTTCAGAAAGCTGTAGATTGTCACCCTGCAATGAGGCAGTTCTTGCCCCCTTCTCTTCATGCTAGAAGGCTTTCACAGAACCTCCTTCTTCTGGAGGCAAAAACCCTGCTTCTGTTCTCCATCCTGTCTTCATTCATAGCCAGACCATCCCCAGCGCTTCTTACACTGACGTGGTTCATTCAGCTTGTACAGTCCTTCCCCATCTTAGATTATCTGAAGAGTGATCCTGTCCCATTCGTGTCTTCATTCTCACAGACTGTAGGTCAAGTTTTTTCTGTCTACTCCCTGCACAGGCTGTCCATGCCTCTAGTGACACTAAATAGCCCCATGCTGAACCATCATAATTTGACCTCATTTGCTTTGGAAGTCATTAATCAGAACTGAACAGCAGACATGAAATGTGCCCTTCTCAGTGCTTCACAGTGCATGACATCAATAATCTGCTCCAAGCATCTTATGTGATACATGGCTAAGTCGCAAGGTGCATATTACTCGTGTACATTTGAGCCTTTTACTCAAGTAACTATGGGAGTAACTATGACTCTCTTAAGACGGGACCATAGTTGCTTGCTGGGCTGAGCTGCAGAGGTCACACCTCCCCGTGGTCCCGCCGGATGCCCTCTTGGGTAACCGAGTTGACCTCTGCCCCAGTGTGACGGAATCGTAGTTGCTTCCTCCCTATCGAACGGCCTCACCAACCGATCGATAGTAACTAAAACTGGTGAAACAAAATCCTGGCATCGACCGTGTTCGTTGCCTAGAGCCTCTGCCCACGAGTGGTTAGTTGGGCGCAACCAAATTCTGCTGGAGGGTGGTGGCATTTGGTGATGACTATATCCTCAAACTATTGTGACGAAATGGGCCGACCGTTGCGAGTCAACTATATATCGGTGGCTGTTATTTCAATATTGTATTTTAACTTTTATTAATAAAAGTGGAAAACACCCCCACTGTACTACACCTCTGGTCTCTATAGTATGTAGGGACCATACTGGGACTCGTGATTATCATGACGCGTTATATACCAAATTATGACAAAATTTACCAATTTTGACACCAGGTGGACGGGCCACCTTTACTTAACTCGGAAAAGGAACATGTATAATTTATATATGTTCGATAACTGTGCTGTGGTAAGTGTAGAGCTCCCACACGAGAAATTCTTGTTATTAGTTCCTGTGCATGTGAACTTTCATTTTAGCCATGGTTTGTTTCCAGATGGTGCAGTTTCAACATGCGCCCAATGAATTCTTGTATCAGGGATATGCCTCCTGCGTATCAGTGTGTTCTAACATTTATTTCCTAATGGAAATATTGAAATTGTTTCAAAGGCTAGCCATGAGAAACAGAACTTAAAATCTCCTCCCAGCTAAAACGATTTTATCTTCTCTTCAGCCAGCTCCTCACCTACCTCATAATTGTTGTGCTTATCACCTTCACCTCCACCTACTTAATACTTTCTCAAGCAACACCCTATCAAATATGCTGAAGAACCCCAGAGACAGAAGACCTATTATATTTTCTTGACTAGAAAATAAGCTCTCATATCAGAGAAAGTTTTCAGATTAGTCTGGTACATACAACTCCTGTAAAACTGTATTGCTCTTTACAACAGTTTCCTTCAACTTTCATGTTTTAATCATTCTCCCTTTCAAAAGATTTCCTAAATCCTTCCACACTGCTTACAACACAGAACTTGTGAAAGCAAACAGAATTGCCTGCATCAATTCCATATCTTTTTTTAATGTATAAGTATTACTAGTTCTTTAAAATCTAACACGGTACACTCTACCCCTAGATCTGCTGTATGTACCTGCAGCCACACTAAAATTTAATATGCACCTTCAGTGAGAATCCTGGAGCTGACATTCCTCAGGGAAATGAATGTGGTGGGTTTCAGTACTGTCTGCTTCCATGTCCTTTTTCCCATCAGTTTTCATGCCTGCCACATCTTCCTTCCCCACTCCCCAACCCCCAGTCAACGTTATCCTCCCTGTGGAAAACGGAGTCAAATATTCAGCTAATCTGGAGGTCATGATGAAGTTACTTTACTACCTATCACCTTCACTGTGTGAGATGAGGGAGTCATTGCTTTTGTGGTAAGGTGACCTCATGAACTCTGTTTTAATAGTTTTATGAAGTCTAATTGGCTTTTTGCACTTCTCAATTTATGTTCACACATCCTGACCTCAAAGTGGTCAAACTCATATCTTCATTTCTTGTACATTTTCTGCTTTTTCTTGATACCCTTCTTGGCAAGATTAGCTGTCCAGTTAGGTTTTCTTGCCAGATTTCCTCCTTGCTCAGTCCTCCTCTAAAATAAAACACATTAGCTTTTTAAGACCAGGTGGCACTATTAACTCGTTCTTCCTGGTCTGCTGTTTTGAAATCCAGAGCCTTATTCTCAGGCCTGCCATTTAATTGAAGCTGAATAAATTCACAACTGCCTGATCCAACTCTTTTTTTTCTTCAAGCATCTGGTGTAATTACCAAATCAAAATCTAATTAGTATCATAGTTACGTATCTTAGTTCTGCAATAAGCTGGTTTGTCAAGGAATAATGGTGTTAATAAATTCAAGTTAATGACAAATAAACTCAAAGTTTAAAATCCGGAACTTTCCAAAGTCAGCCATCTCATCGCCTTTATGATAACCCTAAATCACTGGGGATTTTCTGTGTTCAGCTATAACCTAAATCCTTGTTGTGAGAAGGTGTGGGCAAATGTTCATTCATGAGATTAGATAACTTGCTTTTACTTCAGATCTGATTACTACTCTACATTTGACCTAAGACACCAGCATATAGTTTAAGAAGCCACAGGCTTGTCTGAACTGACAATCCTTACTGCTAAACGAGAGCAAATACCAGTTACCTGCTGTAGCTTCAGAGTAAAGTTTGAATAGTAGAGGAAAAAGTGTTTCCTTCATTCACTTACAAACTGGATTTCATATTAAAACAATATTAGTGAAGTATGTCTTCAGTTCCTTTTCTTTAGTTCAGAAATATGTGTTTATAGCTACTTGTGAGGAAAAGCTTTTCAGATGCATAAGAAACTTTAAGTACATTTCAGACATCATACAGACCTTTCTTTCTACTTCACAAATAACAAGATTGCAGTAAAAATTGACTTCCACTGAAAGAACTGAAAAAAATGTAACCATTAACGTTTGATTTAAAGACAAAGATCTGTTTTTTGGAAACAGCATTTAGTTCTTGCAGGATGCCCACTACCAGCTAGGCCTGTATTTCCCTCAAGAGGAATTATGAGGTTCAAAAAAATTTGAGAGACATGGCTACTATAATTTTTCCCCATGTGATGGCTTTCTGCACTGTTGCTTGAACAACACACCTGAGAAAACATTTTATTGCTGAAATGAGCAATAATACTGTGCTTCCATGTTGAAGTAAAAGATATACAAAATGTTGCTTGACTAGTCACAGCTGTTTTGTTGTAATCAATTTAGCAGACATTAAAGCTTTTCTAACAGTGCCATTTTTAAAAAAACTTACCACAGGCACTGGTTTGGTGAATAGAACCAGAATATTATGAGTGTTTTATTTGTCTAACTAAGGTAACATTTTAATTGTGTTTATTTCATGCACTTATGTTTATTTTTTTCTCCCATTTCCAAAAAGGAAAAAGCATTCCCACATACATCTCTTTTGCTAAGCAAAGTGATATTTGACTTTTTGTATGCTATTTTTTTCATGTAAATGAGAAGAAAATATATGGGAACATTTTTATAAAAAGTACAGTTTTGCTTTTTCCCAATTCAGCTTTCTTCTCTAAAACCTGTTTCAGTGAACCAAGGTAATTTTTTCATTTAATAACTCAAAAGAAGTAATATGTTCAAAATTAATTAAATTAATTTCCTAGATTTATGGGAGTAAGAATGGGGACCAAAAGTCTGCAGGAATATGGATCAGACCTTATGAAGTCTGAGAACACTGATGCCTGCCTATTGCTGCAGCTGCTATATACATCTTGCAGTAGATACAGCTGAGCCAGTGAGACAGGGCCCTACTGCCTGCAGCAGCTGGTATTTTAACTGTACGGAAGGTTCCTACAATGTGAAGTTTATGAATGTCAGTTTGAAATCCCACTCGAAATCATGCGTGTTTCTCAGCTGCTTCTGAAAGTTATCAGTGAAATAAGGTAAGGGACAGAAGAGAGAGGAGATAGCCCTGACTTCAGTATCAGATTCACTATCTTTTGAGGAAGTCATGGAGAATCTAGGCATGTCCAGGCACCCATTTCTGTGGTATCATTCAACCACCTGTAATTCATCAGGGAAGCCACTTCTTCCCTGCATGTTGTCAGTCTTTACGATTTACATTCGTCCTTACCCCAGCAACCCTTTCTTCTCCTGACTACAAGACACCACTTTAGTCTGTAATTGCTGCTGTGCTTGTAAAACCATGGCACACACTTTCAGCCACTTCACTGACTGATAAAGAGCTTAGGGCCTATATTTTGACAGAGATTATCATACTGTCATGTGTTAAACAAAGTTAAACTGTCGTGAGGTACACGAGCAGACCACGTTTCTGCAGATCAGATTCTCAAAAGCAGACACAACATAAAAAGACATTATTCCAAAGAATAATTTTCTGGAATAGAGTTTATATTACAAAGCCTTTAAAAGCAGGAGCACTGTTGGTTTGGCTCTAAATATCCGCCCACACATCACCGTTTGTAAAATTCAAATAGTAATAAAGCGTCTTTGATGTGCAGATGGTATTTTTAATCATTAAAGCAAACAAATAAAATGTATGGCTAAAACCTACTCCTACTGTACGTGGGTGATCACTGCCGACAAGTCACTGGACATGTCATGGATTAGAATACTAATGTATAGTCCCGCTGTGCCCTAGAAAGAGTTCTTCCCAGCCAGCATTTAGATACTACATGGGAAGTATGCGCTTATGTTTTCCATTTATGTTTCGCTTCTCATGAAAACACAAGTCTCCAGACGAATCAACTATTTTTTCTAAGTGGAATAATGATTTTTCACAGATCTCCACGTGTGCACGCACATGTGTTTATCTCTGTGAGTATATAGCCATATATATGTCCAAAAAATGAGAGTTCTATGTGCCTCAATATACTGATAATTAGTCATTTATTACTCTCCTGAACCTATCATATTTTAAAACATTGATCTGAAAGCAAGTTAGCAAAACTGGTCATTTAAGAAAACAATATGTATCACACTGCTGTGATCTCACATGCATAGTGTTAGGTTTCAGCCTTCTGCGTGTTGCAATGTGGGGGGTGAGCAGTCAGGCCTGATGGTGAGACCTTGGACAGTGATCCAAGGTGTTATAGTCAGGAGGTATGCTCTGACCAGGAGGCATGCTCTACAACAAAGCTTTGTTGTGACTCAGTCATGAAGATGTGAAAACATCCCTCTACCCAAATGGGCGTTTTGAGAGTCAGAGACATGGTCAATAAACAGAGTATTTTTGTACAACTTCATATCCTGAGACAAAGCATGGTCAGAAAGCAAGATGAAAATGCAGAAACCAAAGAAACAGCACAGCAAGAAAGGGACTGGGATATGGAGCAGGAGGGTACTAGACTTTGTTCGGAGCAGGAACAATACTGAAGGCAAAAAACATACAGGGTTGGGACCTCAGACAACGTAAGAATTAGATTTCCATTAAGTTCAAACAGGGTGAGGGAAATCTATGGGATGTCAAGAACCATGTTGCAGAGACATCCCCTTGTCACTGTTGGCTGGTTACAGAACTGTGTGCTGGAGTCACTTTTCTGGGTACATAACAGCCACTGAGTCAACAGATGACTCAACACTATCTAGGCAGCAACTTCTTCAGTGCAGACCACCATTCCATCTTGCATATGGCACCCTCCATATTTTTTTGTTATTGACAAAGATCATGAAATGAGGAAAGTGTTTACTGAATTCACAAGTATAAAACTAATGAAGCATAAGCAATACTACCAGTATTCCAGAGAACAGGGTTAGAATTTGAAATGATGTTCATAAATTGGCAACACCGTCAGAAAAAATCAATTGAAATTCAATAGTAACAAATGCACTTTGGGAATGAAGACTCAAACACATGAATTATACATTGGGGAACACCTTCTTTGTACAAATTCTTCCAAAAAGGACGAGGAGAGGGAGGATTCAACTATCAAAGCTGAAACTAAGTCAGCACCCATGTTGCTACAAAAAGACATCATGTCTTATATTATATAAATAGAGGTAAAATCTGAAATAGATGTGCTGAGGAATCTTTTTATGCAAGGCAGAAAGAATATTACACTTGAGATAAAGCACAGTTGGGAGTAGCAGATTGGAGAAAACGTAAATTAATTGCAGCAAGTAACTGCGGAAAGTTCAGTAGAGAGCAGAGAAACTGATCTGAAAAAAACAGCTGGTGAGGAAAGACTGAAGAATTACAATTGTTTAAACCAGAAGAAAGTGAGAGGAGACAGGAAAATACTGCTGAAATACATACATGGTTGATTTGAAACGACAAAGAATAAAATGTTTTTACATTACTATGACAGATACAATAATTAATGGGTTTAAATCATGAGACTGAGACTGAACACTAGGAAAAATTTACTAACATGAGTAATAATATGAGTATCAGGTACTGAAATAGACTGTGGTAGAAGCTTTCCATCTACTGGAGATCTTTCAGAAAAAAGTTAGGAAAACATATGTCATGAGTGATACTCAAGAGCTGATCTTGAGCTGCAGTATGTACAAAAGAACCCCCATAAGGACCATTCTCTCAGACTAGTCTTGATTTTATGGTAGTACCTCCAGTTTTAATTTCTTTCTAGAAATGAGTCATTGGCATAAGGCTGAGATCACTGAGAAAGAGGATCACTGAGTGCTGTTTCTGGCCATTTCTGTTTTGTTTTTGTTTACTGCATTGTCAGACTACATGATGTGTTTTTTGTCCCCAAAGGAGATATGACTTATCGTGACCTTATTTCTGCTATGACTTGCCTCGGAGACCAAAAAATTAACTATATTAGCAGAAATGGAATAAGAGCTACATATTTGCTCTGTGACTCTTTCCAGATGCACGAAATTGAAGTAATTCATCAATCCAAGGTTATTTTCATCTTGTCATTCAAATAATTTATCTAAATCTAAATAATCTAAATAATATTCCTGGACTTGGTCAGACAAGAAGATTCCTAAAAGAAAACAAGATAAGTATCTGAAACTAGATTCTAAAGCTGCAAATATTGCAAATGCAATGGTAGGGGTTTTTTAATACCATTTTATTTACATCTAATCTTTCTATAAAAATATGATAAAAATCAGCTTTTGCTTTCAAATCTGGTAAGAATAGATAGTTTTTTAAAACATTGCCTTTTAGCACATGTGAGTTTCAACAATATTCATCACAAGAAACACAAGAACACCTTTAGGAATGGATTTGCCTTTGCATTGTTAAAGATCCTTTGATCATTTCTCAGAGTGAATAGTGAGAGCCATTACTGGAATCTGCTGGAATCAATGTCCAAATTGGTTAAAATTTTATAAAGCACGTGTTTCTCAGATTCATTCAGCATTTACAGCAAAGAACTGGGAAGGAAAGGAGAGAGGGAGAAAGGGAGGAGAGGAGGAAGGGAGAGAAAAAGGCATATGAAGAATAGCCTTCCAATTCCCATAGGTACCTTTTGAAAATGTGTATTACCTCTGAAATTTATTTGGAATTTAACTTACATATGGCTTTTTATTGATAGAATTCAAAAAGAGAAGAAGATCAGAGAAAGGTTTACTACGGTTTCTCCATTTAAAACATGGTAAATCTGAAACTTAAATAGCTGAAATTATGGCCAGGAGAACAGAGGCAAAGCAAAGGAAAGAAACCTTGGCTTGTATTTATAGTCAACACATGAATTTTACTATGCTGACAGTTTCAATAGATCTATGAGATTTAGTCTTACCTTTAGCCACTTCATGTACCTCTGAACTAAGCAACGTTTTGGAAGGCTCACTTTCACTATTTACAGATTTCTTTTGCAATAGTGTAAACGGTAGCAAAAAGACATCAAAATGAGGCATAAAGTGTTGCTGAGCCAGCCATCTCTTCTACCTGGTAGAAACTGGGTCTAATGAGTAGCCTTCATGGGAAAGGAAGTCTCTCTCTTTGTATTTCTGCATTTCTATGCATTTATCTTACTCCTGTGGAAGAGGCCTGCACAGACAATATTTAATAATACATTTATATAACTCTCTTATCTTTAACATCCTCTTCTTTTTTCTCTGAAACCAATATTACTTCATCTGTCAAATAAGGCAAAACTCCTTGTCTCTAGGGACTTGCAGAATATATTACACAGAATCAAGGCCATGTTCAACACTACATAAATCCTGCAATTTGGGAATTAATATGTTATAGCCTTGTTCAGACAAGAAAGACAAGCTGACGTGGACACATAGGTTTTGAGCATGAAATTCCATAGGATTTAAAGTCTATCCCTAAGTCTTACATCTAGTCTGTCCTGCTGTGAAACTACACTGGCATGTGTGTAACCGCTCAGTGGAGCTGAATCAGTAAGCTAATCCAGCTGAAAACAGTCCATTTCTATTTAAGCTGATCTCCAGCTTCCTGAGCTCACTTATCACTTAGTCTGCTAAACTGCAGTGCCAGTGCCTGGGAAGAGGAGGGAATGAATGACTACAGGCAGGGGAAGGAGGGGCAAAGCAACAGCCTGCGATCACACCACCCTGCTCCATCCTATGGCTATGCTATGCATTCATGGCTTCAGACTGAGCAACAGGCTTGAGCAATTTTTGCCTGCATAGCACATTTCTGCCTTTGCACGTGTCTCAGAGCTATATGAGCAGAGCTGGGTAAGGAACCATAATTTGAACTGGACTGAGGAATTTATCTAGCTGGGAAGAAAAATTGTTTTGTCTTCAGCTGGATCAGCTTCCAAATTCACTTTAGAAAACGGCTCTGCAAACACTTATTCTGAGGTTGTTCAGGGTGTGGGGAGAGAGGAAAGAAATTGCTTAATCAGGCATGGTCATTGAAGAAACTCACATGGAAACACAGCCTTTTTAGAATAAATTAAACAAAAACAAAACAAGACATCCACTACACATATAAAATACTCTAGCGCACACAAAGCTCTCCAAATACCTTATGAAATGTCATGAGTAACATTTAAGTCCTCCCACAGTGTGAATCTACTGGGAATTCTCACAGCTGCTTCTTTTCACTCCTGCCCTTGTAGACATTTTGCTAATAAACGAGAACAAAAGGGTTATTCTTCTGTACTTTAATATATATAAGTCTAATATTTATCTTTAGCAATGATTTCTTCGACATTAATCAGCATCCAGGATATAGAGGCTATGCCACCTGACTCTTCACAGCACACAGCGATCGGGTAGTGTCTCAGGGATTTTCCGAGTACTTGAAAGCCATTAAGCAAACAAGCAAGTGGAGGAGGGGGTCTCCATAGACCCAGTACATGAATTAATAAATTACTGCTTTCCTGTTACTACTGAGAGAAAAATCTGTTCTTCATAACTGGAAGGGTACAAATAATCTGTCTGGCTTGTCTTGACCCATCAAAACTTCATCTGTGTGTTTGCTACATTAGTAATGTCACCCCTTCCTTCTCTGTCTTTACTCCTGATCCATCATCATTACTCAAGAGTGTGGCCACTGCAATCTGCAACATAACTTGCATAGTAGGAGAGAACTGCTGAATATGACTACTGTCAACCACATCCTATTTTTGGATATTTCTCTTCCTTCTGTTTCAGTTGCCCTTCTCTGTGAGTACATAACGTGACAAAGAGTATTCCAGCTAATACCTCCATTTCCTTCATGCTGATCCTGCTCTTCTTTGGGACAAGCATTAAAATGCTTTGCTCTAAAGCATGTGGGTTAACCTGCATCAGCCCTGTTGTCTAAGGCAGAAAGTGTAAGGTAACAGAAGCCCTGCGTATTTAGAAAATATGTCCCCTGATACATATTTCTATAGCATCTGGTTTTATAATCTATGCTGGTAGAACCCACAGCTTATGCAATTAAATCCCTTCATGAGCCCATCAAGGCTTCAGAGGAGACAGGTGTGGAGGTGAAGGCAGGACACGACATTAAAGAGTCAAACATTTACTGCCGTGTGTATGAATGGCAAATCTCTGTGTGCTTATGGAAAAAGAAATTCGAGTTTGAGTATGCTGGTAAGTAACAAGCATAAAATATAACCTGAGCTACTGCATGAATCCTGTTCTAGTATGCCATATTGCTCCATGAGATACTATGACTGTGTCCATGCTCACTACAAGAACAGATATTGGGGCCTTGAAAGCAACACACAGCCCCCCACTCTAGAAAGGGCTGTGACACTGAAGGCAGAGAGCAAACACCTCTCAGGGACATGAAATCTTCTGCCTCCTTCATAGTCTCGATTGTGTTCCTGTTTGTGAATTATCAGAGAGACTCCTGAACCCTTTCCCAAGTGTACGTGTGCAGTTTTTTAAGGAAAATAAGCTGTTTTTCATGAACAGTGAAATACTTGTGGTTGCACTTTTCTGCCAACATTAAGCTTGCTTTTAGTCTAACATCTAAATTGGACTCTAAATCAAAGTGTGGACAGGCATGTTTTGAGGAGTTCTGTAGAGGAGGGCTTTTCTGGACATATTTACAAAACTCTAAGATAAATAACAGTACCCTCAGGAAAGCTGGACACAGACTTCTACTTCCTGGCTGACCTGGAGGAGCAGTAATGATTTTTGTTCAAGTTAACTTAAAGAACACACATTTAGTGGAAGAGTGAGGTGACATGCAACAGCTTGTCAAAGGAAGCTAGAAAGTTGCTGATTTGGGATTTCTGCTACTTGAAGTATATTTCATGTCATAACATTTGCAATACTCCAAATAAATAGACAAAGCAACTGAAGAGACACAGACAAGTCATGCCTTCAGTGCATAAACATGTTTCATGACATGATTGATAGTGATACACCAGTGAAACCATAATCTGTACCTAGCTCCAGGTGAATTCAGCATGTCCTGTTTATTGTCTATACTCTGGGGGCTTTTATAAGCTTGAAGAAGTTTCCATTTAGGTCATTAAACTTTCCACGTACAATTGTATTTTTTCTAATAAATGGCAAAATTTGCTTATTAATACACTGCATGGTAAAAAATAAAGAATTAAAAAAAAGAAAATATTTATATCCTGCATTACCTCATGTCCTACCAGCTATGAATGAATAGAAGAATGTTTCATATACACACTGCTCCTTAGTTGTTCATGGAGGGTGGATTCCTTGCCCAAGGACCACAGGTACAACAGGCTAGTTAATTGCTTTTTTTTCTGGCAACAGCATCTCTGAATAAAATGTTCACCTCGGCTGACATTCAGGGTGGAGCAGCTTTTCCTCAGCCTAGCACACATCTCTGTAAGCACACGACTCCTTTGTCAGTCTGCGTACTTCCTTCAAAGGCCTCATTTTGCATGCAGTGGCCCTCCTGAGCGGTGGGTATTCTCTTGCACTGCTGCTATGAATGAAATCATTGACATTACGCTGGGAATGTTTTTTATAACTTTTGGCAACAAAGCGGGAATTTCAAAATGTAAACTAGACTAACAAAATATTTCATAAACTCATAGAACCATATCACCAGCCCTAAAGGGAATAAAACAATTCCTCAAGTTTCCAGGAACTTTCAGTGACATTATTAACATTTGTTTTCACTTAGGTTATGTTAAAAAACTAGTTTTGCTAAAAAATTGTCAAGGACAGATACAGATATACATAGCTTTATGCAGCATTTTAGGCATACTTGTGACGGTAATGGAAAGGTAAAACCATTTATTTTTTAGAATTGTCTGTGTTTTTCTGTACATTACTAGAACTAACTGGAAAAGAGTAAAAAATGAGTTTTCAGTGGAAAAAGTTAGTGAAAGGTACCATTTTGAAAATCTAAAACTAATAAATAAATGTGTCCAACAGTCATGCTTAAATTGCCCCTCTGAGAGAGTGACAATGACATCCAGTGGAACTGAAAAATTCAGAGATGCTTTGTCGTTAAACTTCACTATGACAGCAGCTCGTTTCTCTTCGAGTCAGTATGGACACTTCCTTTATGGCAAGGAAAGACAGAAGGAAAGAAAACTGTGATACCTCTGACCAAATGAGGGACATGACTCTGGGGGTACCGCTTGCTCTCTGACAACTACACAGAGAGCCCAAACAGCAAGGCTACAATAGACAGATAATTTTCAGATTGATAGAGGCAGGTGAATTCAATTTCAGTTTAAAGGTCTGCTTACCTCACTTTAGTAATATGAGCCCTATATCTCCAACTTTTGGAAAACTTTGACCAAGGAAATCCTGGATGAGGAGACACCATCTAGGTACAGGCATCATTAGGCTTCACTTTTGTCCAAGTCCCACTTGCCGATAATATGAGGCTGGATTCTGCTGCTGTGTCTCCATCAACCTTTACCCAGAAAACCAGATTGTTATTCAGCCAAGGGGCTGATCATGTTGACAGTTCCTGTTAGCTTTGAAGAGTTATTTACAATGTTAATTTCTGTTTACACAGTTGTGATTTCCAAGGAAGAGGTTATTTGTTTAGAGAGGAATTAAAGCCTAGCCAAGGGTCTCGTCTCAGCTGAAGGTTGTCCCTCAGCTCCAGGGTTGTATCAGGTGCAGGAAGCAAAGGAGGTATATGGGCAAGTAGAAGACTAGGACAGGCAACAACAATCCTGACGGTCTCGTTGAGGAAAGGTGATGTTTCTGGGAGGGAAGAACAGTACAGTCATGAAAATTGGCCCGGTTCTAAAACTGTGTTAAAACTCAGTGACCTTGACCTGTGAAGGTGGAACAAGAAGTTTGAATTTGCTAATAGCACAGTAGAATCTTGTGGGTCACAAGCAAGAGAGATAATCTGTAAACGCGTATTTTAATGTGTATTAGATAATGGTTGGTGTCAAAAAAATACAAAGGAAGAACTTTTCTTGATGGCATAGCTTACCTTCTGAACTGTTTTTTAAATCAGGACTAGAGTACAATGATCGTTCCAGGTCTGAACCTTGAAGTTTTCTGGGCTTAAGGTATGTCGTTATTATTCTTTGCAAGACTACAGCTTTATCCGTCTGCTTCCAGAATATTGAGTATGCCTTTACATTTTGCACTGACAAAAAATCAGATGTCTTTTACATAGTCAATGACAGGTTTATGATGTTATTTCCAAAATTAATTTTGTATGTTCTTCATTACAAGATGATACTAAGTTTAAAGTGTATCTCTGCGAACTTGTGCTTGTACCTGAATTCCTCGAATAACATTCTAGGAAAGTAATTCAGTCAACTGTGCTACATTTTTGCAGTAGTTAATGATTGCCATATGTGAGTATTATGAATGTCAATAACAAATTTGGAGGAGCACATACATGTAGAACTTTTATTATGGAAAATAAAGGGGAAAAGATTACTTAGATCAACTTCTGGGTCAAAATTAGAGCAAACACATATGCTGGTTCTTCTGCACTAGTTTAAATTTTATTTCTTTCTTGTTATTTTGCAATAAGATATCAAAGGTCTCAGCACATTGAATCCGCAGAATTTTTTTTTCCATATGAATGTCTCATTTGCAATGTGTGCACATCTCAGTTCTTCCCTTTTAAATCCGATACCTTTCACAACACTATTAGCAGAGCAGATCATATAGACAAAGACTGTTCTATACATAGTAAGCTGTTCTACCCAGCATGCGTCTTCCAAGACTGATGAAGAGTACCCACTGACTGGGAAAGGACACATTCCCTTGATGGAAAGGGCATAACACCCGTTTTGCAGCATGCCATCTATTGTGCACACAGGAAACAGGGTAGAAAATGAACAAGTATTGGAGAAAATCTCATTTTAGATTAAATTGTCTTAAGATTTGGAGTTTTGTTGAGAAATAAGCCTGTGCTAGCTACAGCAGAATGCTTAACTTAGTGTGGCTGTGGACTCCCTGCTACAGGGAACAGAGGGCCTGGGCCAGACTTGTTGTCCTGGAGATGTGTTGCCTGCCAGCATCCCAGATGCAAAGTGTTACAGAAAGAGTGCAGAGGCCCTTCAGTGGTTGCCCTTTTATGGTCATCAGTACATGTACTAGCGGTACTTCTGGAGTGAGCTTGATCATATCAAGAGTTACTACAGAGCTCTGGGGGCTGGAGAGCTGAGGTGGTGTTCTCGGTGGTCCTGCCAGCTGTGGTGGGTTGACTTTGTCTGGCTGCCAAATGTCCACTGAGTCACTTTCTCTCTGCCCCCTCAACAGGCCAGGGGGAGAAAATAAGAAAAAAGAGTCTGTGGGTCAAGATAATGACAGGGATGTCACCCATCACCATCACGGGCAAAAAAGACACTTCTTGGGGAAAATTAATTTGTTGACAACAAAACTGAGTTGGATGATGAGGAAAAAAGATAAAACTAACATGACTTTCCCCCCACACATCCTTCTTTCCAGGCTCATCTTACTCCTTCGTTCCTGATTCCTCTCCCTCCTCCTCCCAAGCAGCAAAAGGGGAAAGGCAGGTTGTGGTCAGTCCTTATGTGGTCAGTCCTTAACAGCTCCTCTCTGCCACCCCTTCCTCCTCACGCTTTTCTCCTGGTCCAGCGTGGGTCCAGTCTCCTATGGACTGCAGCTGCTGCCAGAAAACCTGCTCCTGCATGGGCTCTGCTCCAGGGGCCACAGCTCCTGCCAGAAACCTGCTCCAATGTGGCTGTCCAAGGGCTGCAGCTTCCTTCTGGGCATATTCACCTGCTCCAGCATGGGGTTTTCCACAGGCTGCAGCATGCGTGTCTGTTCTGACATGGTCTTCTCCATGCTACAGCATGACAGCCTGCTTCACTGTGGTCTTCTCCATGGGCTGCAGGGGAATCTCTTATCCAGCCCTTGAGTGCCTTTTTCCCCTCCTTCTTCTCTCACTTTGGTGCTTCCAAGGTTTTTTCTCACACATTATTTTCCTCACACTTCACTGCAGGGCAGCATTTTGTCCTTTCTTAAATATACTTTCCCAGAAGCTCCATCATCTTGGCTGCAGGGCTCAGCCATGCCCTGTGGTGGGGCCATTGGAGTCAGCTGCAATCGTCGGTGTCCAGCACGGAGCAGCCCTGTCCTCTCCTCACGGAGGCCACCCTGAAGCCTCTCCTACCAACACTTTGCTGCTGACACCCAACACACCAGCCAAGGGGAAGGGCCCAGGTATGAACAGATGCATCCTGTGCGTCAGTGCTTGGCTGCGTGGTGCAGTCAGGGCTTTGGCTCTTATGGGCCTGGGACTCTGAGCAGCCTGGTCTAACTTCAGAGTTAAACTTACTTTGAGCAGGGGTTGGCCAGGTGACCTGTGGCAGACCCTTCCAACCTTAAATATTTTATAATTTTACAATTATTTTACAATATTTTTACAAATTGTCAAATATTTTACAATTCTACTCCTGACACCAAGAAGGATTTGTCTGTTGGGGAGATCATATCTTCCCCTTAGGTGTATCAGTATGTCTAACGACAGAAACTGCCTCTCCCTACCTGATTTCTCAATAGTTTATGTAACAAAAATTTAATTCTTGAATATACTTCCAATGTCTTTGCATTCTTCAAATCAGGCCACCTCATTAGAAAATATTCTCATTCTTCATTGAGGTAAGGAAGCATTTTAGCTCAGTCTTCTGACTCACTTCAATAAAAAACTCAAAGCACATTCCCACAGTCCTTTTGCTTCCAATTCTTATAACAGTCATCTGGTTTACAGAATTCTTTTGGGCTCTACTTTGTCTTATTTACTGGTAAGCAGATTTTCCTAATCTAAATTATGTTGCTGCAGTCATATTTGAGTTTGAAAAGCAGGTGTGGGAAAAGATGGAAACAGATGACTTCTAGATTCTGTCACATCCTGTTATTCAAACATGTGGGGAAGGGATGGGAGAAGTATATATGACTGATATGTCTTTGAGGGTAGAGATTTTCCCTTTTGTTTTCAGATGTTATTTCCTTATAGAACTGACCTTATCACAGAAGATGACCACTTTTTATCCTTGGCTATTTGTTATTTTATATCTTCAGGTACATAAAAAGCAGCTGCATCGACCAATCACCATCCCTCAAGTTCTGGACTCTCACTTTAAGGCTGAAAACATCCAGTTTACAAAATAAAACTGGCCATTTCCAGAATTAAGAAACAAAAAGCGTGATTCTTTCTAGTTTAACATGCATCATTACTTATTTATTGTGTTTCGTAACTATAAAAATGTATTTCAGACAACAAAGTTGAACTTTTGTGCTATATCAGCAAGAGCCATACAGAAATGTTACAGATTTGTTTATTTGTACAGGAAACAAAAGTTAGCTAATGACCTCAGTATAGCAGTTCCGCCTGAAGGTTTATGAACAGAGAAAATGTATAATCCCAGTGGTTTCACAGTTAGAACTCCTCCATCAACATCCAAAGATTAACTGAAGTTCTACTGACCTTCATGAGGGTCTGGATGAGACGTTTAATGAATAGTGATGTCAAAGACTGCTATGAATCACACTTCAAAAGAAATCTCATTTCTGTAGAAGAAGTGACTAAGAAGTAGGCCCAGCCCCTTTTACTTCTAAGAAAAAGGTTTTAATTTCAGTGAGTTCCAAACAAAACCAGCTATTTTTCCAGCAGAGTAATTATGCAAAATAAAATCGCACATTATTTTCTATACCAAAATCTCAAACATTTTTATTAACTCCACACAAGAAGTCCTTTGAAGCCTGCTTTATAGGTGGAAAACATGGATTTAAGTCTACACAATTCACACTCCATAGATAGTTTAATAATCAGAGATTTTTAAGCAATTTCTCTCCTAAAATCTGGAAAAAAAATTAACATAGCACTTCCTTTGGTGAATGTCCCCTTGTGCCGACCATTGCCAAACCCCCTTCCAGCATCCATATGGAAAAGGCTTTTGTGGCATCTGAATTTTAGCCAAGCCAACGCTATTTTTGTTTTTTAATTATTGTATGGTCTTAGAGAAATTGTAATTTTTACCATAGTGATCTATCCTGTTTCCTTCCTCTGCCAAATCTACTGCTATAAAGCATGGAGTAACTGCGTTCCAAGTTATAAAACTCCTATGCCAGGCTGCTACCCAAGGACACTTTCTGTAGCAATTGCCTTTCTTCAGATCCCTTCAGTTCCTCCAGAACATTACCATTCCCATTTCCAGTCAGGTCTTTCCCAAGACTCTCTGCTCAAGAACAGAAAAATCTCAGCTGGTTTTTCACAGACTGTACTGAAGTCTTGTTCTTGCTCAGCACTATGCAATTTGTCTCTTCTAAGATGCAGGGCCACTGAAAGAGTGATTACCAGGGATATCATTAGCAATCTTCACTGAGTAAAGGCCAAGTGATCACAGCCAAACGCAGCTAGATTTTGATCAGGATTTAAACTTTATCTTTAATTTATAGACTTTTCACTCTACTATATTTACATACAAAAACTTTCAGGTATTTCATTTTTGGCAATGTGAAAGGCTATTTCCAGGCTCTCCATTCACTACGAAGGAAATTGTGAATATAGTTTATGGCAAAATCCTATTAAACTGCCACAAACACAAAGTAGGTTTTTTTATAAACCTTATAAAAGTGGTAAAAAAGACCCATTGTGTTGCTTTTCTGTAGGCATAGTCTTTTACTCAAAATATTCCACTCTGGTCAATCGCAATTCATTTCCGCAGCTGAATACTAGGCCTTTGAATGACTCATTTCTGTTCCTAGCTCTACACCCTGTTTTAATGCTGATTTCTTATTTGCCTGCTGCGTAGGAGCAACGGAGAGAAGTAAAAGCATGCGGCAAGAAAAGGAAGTGCCTGAAACAGAAGTGAGCATGTACTGAATAACACGTTGGTGAAGTCAGTTAGTGAAACTGACTGAAATCAATGAGATTATTCCCACTCATTTCCACACACTTGAGGCAAACACTTTGATGGGTTTCAAGGCCAGTCTGGCAGGAGGTATGAATCAAGGACTTTTAACAATGATATTAAATTATATTTTCAATTAATAGTATGTTCTTCACATGGTACAAAACTCCTGCTCAGGTTTTCCACCTAACCGGGAGGTGATATACAAAATATATTTCTACAGCTGTAAGTACAAGTAGGCAAATCCATTACTTATGATCAATGCAAGTTTTCAGATGTGTTCAAATTGGCAAGATCCCAAATTAATTTCAGACCATCTTTGTGTTAGCTTAAACTGGAGGTAAACATGGAAAAGAAAAGCAGTCTGTTGAACATGGACATTATTTCAAAGCATATAACTACTCTGGCATTTGGCATTCCCTCAACATGGCTATGGGCAAGCAGCCACTCTGCAAACTTAAAGACATTTTGTGAACTTAAGCTATAATTTTGGAAACAGCTTGCTGCTTATCCATCGAAAACTAATAGTGTTTTTTTTGTTTTCCAGTGTGCCGTTCATTTGCTGGAAAACTCCACTCTTCCTTGCACAAAGCCAGAATTGCTTGTATCTCTCTGTTTTCATATTTCCCAAAAGCAGAATGGTACATTGAATGACAAAATAAGTAACACCTGCAATCTTCACATGGAAGAAAAGAGAACATTTCCCATAGTATCCAATATAAACATCTGCAATAAACACCCCTCAAAAGGCTTATACCGGAGGACAACATGATCATTACAGTACAATACTCTGTTTCACTTTTGGTATTCTATGGTTCAATTGAAAAGGGCACCTCTTTGTTTCAGTGCATCTCAGGTTTTCAGAGGATGGATCATAGTAAAAAACTAACATTTAGCCTGAAGAAAACAGCTTCAGAGTTGTACTTGCCAGTTTTGTCATAGTTGTTCTTTTGGACAGATATGTCTGTCTTGGTTCAGCCTTTTTATTCTCCAAAACTACAAAACTACCGCTCAGTCCAAGGAACTGGTGAGAGGAAAGTACTTTTATTTTTTTAAAGTTACACCTCTAGGACTGCATAAGTGCCATACAGTAATCTGGAGTCATAAAATATCATAAAATCATGAAGTAATGGATGGGGTGACTATGCAAACTTTGCCAACTTGCTTTTCCAATAATTCAAGATAATCCAAGATTTATATGTACGAATTTGTGTTTTCAGTCCACTCCAAGCTGCAGAAAGACATGGGCTTTGTTTCCAGAGGATTTAAAACCATAATTTTTTTTAATGTCTTCCATTACTGTACCCAAACAAAGGGTTGTGATAACTTCTATTCCAGTCTATTCTCCAGACAACACAATACTAGACAATGCCATTATATTCTCCACTCTGTGGTTTGATTCAGCAAGAAATATACCAACACAGTGGTTCTTTTTTTTCCCCCAGTTATTCAGAGAGTCAAAGTTCAATGTGAATACATATTTTTTGAAATATAGAGACATATTTTGTGACATACTGAAGTGGGATGGACCTTCATTGGGGTCAGGACAGCATACAGACCACACTTTTGTAAGCAGCAATGGTCTGTGCTAGACACCTCAAAGGAAGGCAAGAGACAGCAAGTCCTTGACAGAAAATTCTCTGCAGGTAAGTCTCAACTTTGAACAAGAATTGGCTTAAATACTAGGCAAGAGGGTTTCCATACCATTCCAAACAGCTGAGTATTCAGTATTTCCTGTTATATCTCTTGATAGCTTCGCACTCCTATTAGTGTAATCACTTAACTGGTATAATTTGGCTTCACAGATGTTAAGAAACTCTATTTGCCTTCTGGACTCCCATTAGAACTATAAGTTCAGAAAACTTTGACCTGTATGAGTTACTTCTCTCCAGTGTACAGAATCCATGGCTTTTGGAGTTGTACATTTCAGCTGTTTTATCAAAGGAAATAGTAAACATAATTTTCTCATTCACCATCAGGAAAGACATACTAGCTAAAATATGTTATACATGTTCCTTTACATATAGGCTTCTGGTCTAACAGGGTCATTTAATTTTTGGTTTTTGACATTGATGAAAATGAAGAAGATATTCTTAATTTTGTTTTTTACCACCCTCTATTCTTCTTACAGGCTGCGTGTGAGTTATCTGACTAAAAGTTTTTAATAAGTAAACAACTAGTTTAACTTAGTATTGCAGGCTTACTCTGTCTCTGCTGGAATTAACTCCCAGGGCAATCATCCTCTCATGAGACAGAGTCTAATGGTACAGTTTGATGTAACAGCCTGTTTAACAGCAAGCTGTTGCCAGCAGCATCAGTGCCCACTCCTTGCCCCCAGGCAATCATTCCTGCCCTCTGTCTTGCATTAATGCACAGCTAACTTTCAGTGAGCCATTTTACAGCACTGAACAACAAAAAACCCTCAGTCATTCTTCTCTGAAAGACTAGAATTTGGGAGTAGGTGGGGAGGTTTGCTCCCAGAAGCAGAACTTCATAGGGTCAGAAAAATACTAGTGCTCATATAGGGGAATTAGTGGGAATATGCGACAAAGAGTATCAGTGGGAGCAGAGTACACTACTTAAACATTAGACTGCCTGAGCAGCACAAAACTGTTCTGTACAATGAGTAATCCCATCTCTATTATTACGTAGGTGGGAAACCAAATGTAAAATGGACAGAGCTTATTTCTCTCCCTTGACTCTTGAGGGAGCTGAGGGAAAAATAAACACTAGCTACCAATAAACTCCTGGTTAGAAACTCTTCTACGGTGACTAGAGCATGCCAAAAATCAAAATTTTTGATTTTCAGGAAATGAAAGCATTTTGATCTTTTTTTGTGAACAGAAACAAGATTTGAAAAATAAATATGATATATGTTGCTTTGGGAAAGAAAGAACATTATATACCATATTTTTAAAATGAAAATTAAATTCTGATTTTTATATATATTTTTTAGCTTTTCTCAAAATACTCATTTCTCTAAGAAACTGTGCTTCAAAGTTTTTTTTGGAAGGAGAAGGTTTGTACTGTTTCTAAACAGACATAAGCTCACCAGAAACATATTTTGTCAAAATGTTAGTTGAAAATGCTATAAAACAGTAAAGAATTATTTGTAAGAACTTTCCTCATTAACATTGTTAGTGAATTCATACAAGCTTTAGCAATTACTACACAGGATGGAGAATCAACTTTTTTACCTGAAGAACCACATATTTCTCCAGCCTATCACATAAGTAAAAATAGAGGGGTAAATTAAATTCCAAATATTGCCCAGCTTTGGGATATTGCACTCTCTAGGTGTTTTGGTTTCTGCAGAGCATCTTTTTTGAGGGGTTGGGGATCATTGCCAGGGTATTTTTATTATGTTGTTATGAAACCTGCAGTGCTTCAAGCTTTTCATGCCTAATGATCTTTTCACACCTTCTCCAAAAATAAGATCATAAATATTATTTTCAAAACACTTCCTTCTGAAACTGAGAAGGAATGATTTCTTGGAGTTCTGTCCCTTTTTTAATATTATTCCTTCTAACAACATATGGAGGTGGCTAAATTTTGTGTTGTGAGTAATGACATTTGGATTCAATATCCCAGGTGAAGTGTAATTAAAGTTAAGCATGGAAGAAAATATTTGCAGGACTGAAGATTTAAGCAACATTATAAAAATAAATTTAGAATATGATTGATTGTTTTCTTGTCTCTTTCTTTTTGCTTTGGATGTCAGGGGAACCATTTAAATGAGGACTCCACTGAAACGTGTATAACTTTATGAAGTGTTTTTTCTTCCCCAAAACACATTATTCTACTAAAAATACCAGTCACGAAATACGATTCATCTGAATCCAGTTCTGTTCTCCTCACCGAGTTATCAGTCAGGCCTGTTGCACCCATTCATGTATCTTCTTACAATTTCAGATGGCAATTAATTGGCATTTTAATCCAGAGGTATTGATCCTCTCACATCAACAAATGCGTTGTCCACATTTCTTCAGTGCAGAGGCATTAGTGTGTTGAAGCTTTACACTGAAATCTATTTCAAACATACTCCTGTTTTTTTGTTAGCGGTCCAATAGAATACAATGGTTTTCATGAGTAATTTTTCTTTGCAGTACTTATTTTTAATCTGAAATATCTGTACAGTCTTTTCTACAGCTTTTGCTTTGTTTTCTTTTTTATTTCTTAGATTTCTGAGTCTGAGCTTCCCAGATCCATGACGCCCCAGCTTAATCATAGAATCATAGAATAGCAGAATCATAGAATAGTTTGGTTGGAAGGCACCTTTAAAATTCGTCTAGTCCAACCCCTCGGCAGTGAGCAGGGACATCTTCAACTAGAGCATGTTCCTCAGACCCCTGTCCAGCCTGACCTTAAAAGGTTTCCATGCGTTGGGGCATCTACCACCTGTGTGGCAAACCTGT